>OJVS01000063.1_pt1 | contig 66825 bp, 70 predicted proteins | sample 1600291 | NCBI WGS metagenome assembly OJVS01 (sample SAMN04436609, study PRJEB24849) | human gut metagenome | biome: human gut; feature: NICU; material: stool | host: Homo sapiens | place: USA: Saint Louis, MO | collected 2009-11-28
ATCAGCGTGGCCAGTTGCCGATCAAACTTCCCCCTTTCAGCCCGTGTCCAGCTTAACCACGCCGGCATCGCCTCTACGTGTCACATCTCCTGCAACTCAGTACGCTCCGCTTGGGTGAGTATCTGACCGCAGTACAATCCCGCAGCCGCAACGGCCATGCCCGACTGCGACATCAACAGCATTAGGTACTTCCATCGTTTCAGCGTTCCACCTTTGCCTAAACGTGGGCTGACCATACGATCGAGCATCTCCAGCAGCATCAAAAACACCAACCAATGCAGCGTAGAAAGGTAGAAAGGGTATTACGTCTGGCAGTGCAACACTATCGGCAACAGAGCTATACACAGCCCCAACGCTTCTCCGGAAGTGGCTTTGCCGCAGGCGAAAGCCCGTTTGTCGCGCCAGTAGGCGCGCGCAACTAATTTCAGCCCCGCCCACACCAGTAACAACATACCCAGCAGAGCAACAATCCCGCCCTCCCCCCCCACCACAGCAACAGCTCGTTATGCGGATGTCGGGTAATCCCCACGCCGTGAGTAGATAAACCTTGCGCCAGGCGAAAATGCTGAAAGCTTTATTCGAAGCCACCGTTCCCCCAACCAAGCAGCGGTTTCTCGGCTATCATCGCCAACGTAGAACTCAGCATCGAGTAGCGTGCCTGATTGGAGCCGCCGTGGCTGGCGTAGCACATATCGCTACCCAACCACAGCAACATGACAGCGGCGATGACACCGCCTACAATCAGTACTGAAGCAATCGTTACATCCCGCGGATGACGACGGGTAAAGTACAGAAGAACTACGCCTAACACCAAAACGCCAGCCAGCCAACCGGTGCGTAATTGTAACCACACCAACACCATCGGCAGCAGCATCAGTACCACCGCCGAAGCACGACGTCGCCAGCGTTCCCCCCTCAGCGCAGAGAGATGGAAGCACGGCAGCACAAACGCCGCCAACGCAAACGTCAAGCAGAAATAAACCCTCGAAATTTCATAATTCAGCCCTCAAAATACCAATGTAGCCCCTCCTCTTCCTTTTCCCCATTACCTCTGAAATAAGAACACCTACTTAAATTATATATAATTTACATTCAAAACTATTGACGTACTAACACGACCAAGTTTGAATTTATCTTTCACCGAGATATCACCCTTGAAAACAACAGTTTTTTGCCTCCCACTCTGGATGTTATCCCAAAATGAAATTGGCTCGTTAAATTTCACTTTACGACCGCCTTCACTTAAACCAAAATAAACCTCCCCCCCTAAACCCAAAGTAGTATCATTATCAAATAAGTCACCCGACACTGGTGAAAGAACCAACTTAACCCCCAGTTTATCATTTGCAGTACATGCCGAATTTTTAGTCGCTGTCACACTAAAGTCCCGGCTCGCAACCACACCAGTATTCAAAGGGGAAATACTGCCAAAATCCAGCTCCATAGGAGCAACAATCGATACTGAACAATGGGTTACCTTGATATTATTAAGCCCTGTCAAGATATACCGATAATTACTCCCCTCACCTCCATTCAGCCCTTGCTTGCCATCAAGCTGAAATACAGCAATTTCACTAGCACTACTCCCTGAAATATTTCCTGTTTTTTTTAAATACACTTGAAATTTATACGTCGCACGCTTTGGTTGTCTTGGAGCCACCCACACATCCGTCGCTATCTTATGTCCAGACGAAACAACCCCCAAGTCCCTTCCATTATAAATAATCCCCATACCAACGCCGTTCATTATGTTCTTATCTCGGGGGTTACCATAAAAATGAACAAACTCTCCAACCGGACTGAGCTCAGGATCACATGTTACCGATCGGGTTCGGGTACTAGAAGTCCACAGGACCGTGCCTAACGGCAAATCTGCTGGGATAGCTAACACCCCGATATCTTCCGCTTCCCAGTTGCTCCCCCCTCCATCTTTGATACACATCATAGCGTGTGACGGAGTCGTAACTCCCAGAATAATTAAAAATGCACATGGTAATAAGCAGCGACAAGCAAAAAGCCGAAACGCTGTGGACATGGTATGAATCATAGTATTATCTCTGTATCGAGGGAATTTCGCATATACGATGGAAACACATTGAGGGTTGTTTAAAACCCTCACGAAAAATGGTGCACATTTGGTGCAGCCGCCACACTTCACGGTTCTTACTGTTGACTCAGCTTCCCTATACGTTACGCCGGAGTACTAGCACCACAACATAAAGGAAATGTTTCACATGAGTCATGTCTCAGTATTTTATCTATCCGGTAGATGCCTCTGAGCGGGGTATAAAACTCACCGCCCTCCTCGGCGCAGTAATGCACGTATTGCTGCATCATATCGAACAGCACCGGGTCGGCCACCTGCCATTTCAGTTGATTAATCACCTGCTGTTTACGGATGTGTCGGTAATAGCCGCGAATATCCGTTCGGTAGACAAAGGTGTATACTCCACCGGCCAGAGCTTCCCGGACTTCCGCTACCGCCATGCCCGCGCAAATGCAGGCAACGAGCCGGTTTTGGCAGCAGCGCGGTCCACTTCAATATCAGTGCATCCTGCGCGCACCACTGCACCCAACTGCGGCCACCACCCCCGCAATACCTGCATCGGCGCCAGTCGGTAACGCCCGTTTTGCAGTTGCTGCCAGAGTTGCTTCTCTTGCTGCGCCCAGTGAAAGCGCAGATGCCAGATATCCGCATTGGGCGGCGCATGGCGACGACATTGGCACAGCCAGCGCCAGGCGGCTTGCCATGCCGTCCCGCGGTTATTCATACTCCAGGCTAAACGTTGCCACCGCACTGAACGGCCCGCGCTCGATGGATTTGTGCTTCAGCGCTTCCGGCTCACCCTGCACATAGGCCCGCGCCGTCAGTGTGTTGGCACCGCTCACCAGCGTCTGTGCCTTACCCTGCTGGTTAATCGGCAACGGCTCGCCCTGCGGGGTTTCCATCCCGATGGCGATGCCACTCGCCTGGCTGGCGCCGTTCAGTGCCAGCAGTCCCGGCAGTCCCGCACTTTCCGCGCCGCTGAAGGTCACCCTCACCGTTTTGCCCAGGCTCAGGTCGCACTGCGCCAGGCGCAGCTCAAACGTCTGCCCGGGAGTACGGGTGTTCAGGTACAGGTACTTGTCAATCACCGTGTCAAAATCCAGCACCACCGTCTCGTCTCCCGGCGGTATCACACAGGGTTCCGCGACCAGCGCACCGTGCAGCCGCATATTCTCCGCCGCGCCGGCCGGCACACTGCACAGCAGTAACAGCGCCGCTGCACACCAGCCCTTCTTGTTCATCATGGCCGTTCTCCGCCTCATTGGTACACCGCCAGCAGGGTCGCCGTCGCTTCAAACGCCCCTTCCTTCAGCGTGGCACCCGGCCGTTTCACCGGCACCGCCTTAAGCGTCGGCGGCGCGTTCAGCCTGACAGGAATTGGCTGATTGAGGATGAACCGCTTGCCGTTTTGCAGCAGGCGAACCGCCAGGTCATCCATGTTGCTCGCCACGGCCGCCGTATCGTAATCCGCCGCCGTACCGACCACTTCCAGCGTCATGTTCCAGGCCCCGGCTCCCGGGGTGCAGCTAATCCGGTAGTTCACCGGTTGCTGGTAGTTAACGCCGTCCACCTTGCTGACCCCCACACGGTTGCCGAAGTCGACATCCACCTCACCGCCGTCGTTGATGGTGCACGGCGGCGGTTCGATAAGGACGCCGGAGAACCGCATGTTGTCCGCCGCCGTCGCCGGGCCACCGAGGGCCATCAGCAGCAAAATGCAGCCATAGCGCGCCATTGCCTCCCCTCCTTTCACTGGTATTCCACCTTCATGGTTGCCCCGGCAGAAAACTTGCCGCCGCGCAGGGTCGCCCCGGCCCGTTTCACCGGCACCGCTTCCAGCGTCGGCTTCGTCGGGTAGGTAAAGTTAATCCAACTGTTGATGGGCTGCCGATTGCCATTGCGCAGCAGGGCCACCCCCAGGCCGTCCTTGTTGGTTTTCAGCACCTCACTGTCAAAGCCGGCGCTGTTGCCCTGGATTTGCAGTTTCATCGCGTTGTTCGGCGCATTTTTGCAATCCACCGAATACACCACCGGCTGTTTCTTGTAGCTGCCGTCGATACGGGTGGTCATGACGTCATTGCCGAAATTCACTTCAATCAGGTTGTTGTTGTTAATCACGCAGGGCGGTTGGGCGACGATGGTCACCGTCACTTTGATGGTCGTCGCCGCCTGCACCAGCAGGCCAGGCAACAGTAACGCCGCCACTCCGCAGCCGAGCCAGTACCGTCTGAACGTTGCCGTCATGCTGCTTCCCCTAGTCATAGCTGAGCTGAAAATCCACCACCGCCGCATAGGCGCCAGGCAGCAAGGGCGCACGGGTGCGTTCCGGCGTCACGGTATAGTTCAGCGCCTGTTGCCCCACCGCCAGCGCTAGCGGCGCACCGCGGCTGCCGAGGCGAACGTCTTTGCCGCGTTCGTCAGCGATGCGCAGCCCCAGCCCGGCAGCGCCGCGCACCTTCACCAGTGCCGGGTTGTCAGCATCCGCCGGGGCGATAAAACTGACCGACACCGCCGGCTGCTGGGCACTCCACACCCGGTTGCCGGTACGCACATCGCGGTTGTTCGACGCGGTGCGCAGGCAGTCGCGCAGGTGCAGTTGCACGTTCACCGGCACGCCGCGGTCACCGGCCTGCGCCAGCTGCGCCGTGGCGGTATTCCCCAGTGAGACCGCCTGGTACGCGGAGGCCATCTCCAGCCGGCAAGCGCTTTCGGTCAGCTCACCGCGCACATGCAGTACGCCATGGGCGCCGTCCACCTGCCAGTTGTCCGCCGCCCGCGTCGAGGGCAGCAGCCACAGCATCACCGTCAGGCACAGCGGCACCATCAGCGCCGCCAGCGTAATCACCAGGGCATACAACCACTCATGACGGTAATAACCGCCGTTCCATCGCCGGGTTCTTGTTCGCATCGCTTCCCCACCTGTGAGTTTCGTGAACCTTATTTGCTGCCTGCCACCGCCTGGCAGCTCGCGCCGTTACAGCTAAACGTCAGTTGCGGGCGACCGCCGTAGTCGTTGACATAGGTCAGCACCGGTGCGTTGCCCAGCGCAGACGCGGCTACCTTCAGCGACGCACTGCCCTTGGGGGGCACCATCAGCGGCTCGAAGCCCGGCGCGCTGGCGCCGCCTTTTTTGCTGCTGGCGTCAACCAGCGTCACGTAATACGGCGTCGGGTTATTCACCTGATAGCCATCGCCCTGCTTGGTCAGCGTCAGCTTTTCCTGCCAAGGTGCGACCGATTCCGGGTTGGTTACCGCAATCGCCTTCGGCCGGTAGAACAGCTTGATGCGCGTTTGCAGCGCCAGCTGCAGCGTGTTGGGCTTGTCACTCTTCGGCGGAATTTCACGCAGGTTGAAGTAGAACAGGGTTTCCCGGTCCTGCGGCAACGTATTGGCCGCCGGCAACCCCTGCACCTTCACCTGGCTTTTGGCACCCGGCTCCAGCCGCTGCACCGGCGGCAGCACCGTCAACGGACTGCTGATTTTTTTACCGTCGGCATCTTCAATCCAGCCCTGCGCCAGGTAAGGCAGTTGCTTGTTCTCGTTGCTGATGCTCATGCTCACCGACTTGTCGTCGCCATTGAAAATCACACGGGTACGATCCAGCGCGATGGCCGCGCTCGTCTGCTGGGCAACCAGCAGGCCCGCCAGGCCGCCGGCAATTAATGTCACTGCATGTTTGGTTTTCATTGCTTCTCTACTCTTCACTCGTGTTTAACGCCTTGCCGTCGGCCACCGGGCCACAAGGCAGTAACAGATTGGCCAACTGGCCCGGCGCCAGTGTCTGCGGCAGGGTAATGCCGCACTGCTCGGTACCGCCCCAGCTCACGCGCATCCCTTCACCGGCATTGATGCCGCTCAGGTACACCTCGCCGTTGTCGTTGACGATGCCCACTTCTTGTCCCTTGCCGTTGCGCACCGTGGCGCCGAACGGCGGCGCACTGCCGTCCGCCAGGCGTATCACCGCCATCGCCTTCTCACCGGCAATCACCTCAAAGCGGCGGTAGCCGATGGCACCTTCGGTCAGCGTGGCCTGCGCCACGCTCTGGCTGACCTCGGCGTTCTCCGGCAGCGTGTTCAGGTCGATGCTGAACTGGTTGCGGTAATAGCTGCCCACATCCACCACCACCGCCTTGCCGAACGCGTTGCTCAGGGTCGGCGTGCTGTAGCCGCGCACAGGAATGCCCGGCACGCCGTCGGTATCCAGCAGCATGCGAGTACCGCCACTGATGCTGCTGCGGTGCAGGGCCGCCCCTTTCAGGGTGGCGGTCGCACCGCCCTGCAGCGATAACCCGAACGAACTGTATTGGCCGGCCTGATAGCTGGCGCTGGCATTCATCTGGCTGATGTCACCACTGTGGCTGTAGTAGCCGCTGGCGGTGGCGCCGCTGCGCGCGCTGCCGGCACTCACCTGATAGGTGTCGCGTTCATTGAGCCGGTCGTAGTACCCCACCTGCTGGGTGGTATCGTTGCGGTTGTAGCTGCCGCTGTAGCTCAGCGAGCCGTTGCGGCCCCACGGCAGCGACAGCGACAGGTACATGCCATCGTCGTTGGTGCCGTTGTACTTGTTGCGGTAACCGGTCAGCGACAGGCTGATATTCCGAAAACGCCCCAGGTCGAAATAGCGCGACAGCGTCAGGTTGTAACGGTCGTTCGCCGGCCGGTCCCAGTAGGTCTGGTGGTTGTAGTTGAGATAGGCACTCAACCCCAGGTCCCGGAACTGCTGGTTAAAGGTGATGGTGTACATCTCCTTGCTGCTGTTGTGGCGCATACCGTACGTACGTGCATCCAGGTACTCGCTCATCGACATGTAATTACGCTCCGAGAAGCGGTAGCCGGCGAAGGTCACCTGACTGTCGTAATCGTCAAAGCGCTTGGAATAACTCAACCGGTATGAACCGCCGCGCAACGTGCCGTCCTGCGGCAGGCTGGCACGCGACTGAGTGACGTCGAAGGAGAGCGCGCCGAACATCATCAGGTCGCGCCCCACCCCCAGCGCCAGCGCGTTGTAATCACCGCCCGCTACGCCGCCGCCATACAGCGACCAGCCGTTGCTCACGCCCCAGGAAAACTCGCCGGTGCCGAACATCGGCCCGTTGCTGTGGTGCTCCCAGTCTGCGGGGCGGCCGGCCGCCAGCTTGTAACGCACCGACCCGGGACGGGTCAGGTACGGGATGCTGGCGGTGTCCATCTTGAACTCCTGCACGCTGCCGTCCTGCTCCTCCACCCGCACGTCCAGCTGGCCGCTGACCGCGTCGTTGATGTCCTGGATACGAAATGGCCCCGCCGCCACCTGGGTCTCATACAACACGCGCCCCTGCTGGCGGATAACCACCTTGGCGTTGGTACGCGCCACACCGGTCACCTCCGGCGCATAGCCGCGCAGGTTGGGCGGCAGCATGTTGTCGTCGGTCACCAGGCTGGCGCCGGCGAAGCGGAAACTGTCAAAGATATCGGAGTTTAAATAGTCCTCCCCCATCGTCAGCCGGGCGCCCAGTTTCGGCAGTGCGCGGTAGGCGTAGTAACGGCTCCAGTCCCAGCTGGAGCGGGTCGATTTTACGGCGCCACTCTGGCGGTCCAGTCGCGACTGCCAGTCGGCCCGCAGCCGCCAGGCCCCCAGGTTGCCGCCCAGCGTGCCGTTGCCGCTGAGGTTATAACTCTGCGTGCCCTGCTTTTGCTGACGCTGAGCCTGCCCGTTCAGGTTGTAGTCAAACAGGAGGCCGGGGATGCCTTCGTCCCAGCGCGACGGCGGGTCCCAGTTCTCGGCGGTGTACTCCAGGTACGCCTGCGGAATACTCAGGTATAAGGCCGCCGCGCCCAAATCGCCCCGCACCTCCATGCCCTCCAGGCTCTCAGGGTTCATGCACTGGTTTTGGTGCCACCAGGTGACTTTTTGCAGAGCACTCTCTTTCAGCCCCAGCTGTTCAACCAGCTGCGGGGTAATGCAGGCTTCACTGCCTTTGGCATCGTCATCCGGCGGGTAATACACCACCGGCTGGTCGGGCAGGGTTTGTTTATTGATATGCACGGTAAACAAATAATCACCGGGCATAATAAAGTTGCCGCGGGAAAACTGCTCCAGGTCAATATTGGCGCGATCCGTCACATCCAATACGTCGGTATTGAATTCAATATCAGCCGCTACAGCGCAAACAGCGTTCCCCGCCAGAATAAAGGCGATCAACAGCCCCAAGATCCGCGGTCGTATTTTCCCTATACAGCCATATGACGGAGTAATTGACATCCGTAGACCCTTATCAATAATTATTTAATTCGCCGTGGCAGCGTCAGGCAGATTCAGTAGTAATCCATTTTAAAGCGCACGGTGGAGTAATAACTCCCGGCTTTCACTACCTGGTTATTGCCCATCAGCCGCAGACCATAATTAAATTCCATCGTACCGGGTTGAATGTCATTTTTTGCCATGGGTACTCCCGGCATGGCGACATTCCCCTTCTTATCGGTAATTTGCAGGGCAATACCTTTTGCATTACCGTCTATGCCAAATAATCCGGCATCGTCTTTGCCGTCAAACGTCACGGCAAAATAGCGCCAGTCATCCAGCGCAGGATTAAATCTTTCTAATGTGCAGTTCACCAGCTTAATATTGAACTCATGCCGTTTGCTCTGACCATCGCGAATAATCTGGCTGACAGGCAATGTCGCCAGGGTGATGGTCTGGTCAAGACTTTCGGTATCAATGGCGCAGGCCGAGGCGATAATCCTGCCATTCACGGTCACTTCGCCACGCCCCTGATTGGCGGCTTGCGCCAGGGAGGAACACAGCAACAGATTAACGAGCACCGCGCTGTGCAATATCCTTTTGCCACGCTGTGAGTGCATACCCACGTCTCCACATAACGCGTTAATAAGCAGCATGCGGGTTGCCCCGCATGCAATTAAATTAACCGTGCGAATTTATCGCCGTGGGCTTACTGGTACGCCAGGGTAAAGTCGGCGACAGAGTTGAACTCACCCGGGACGATGGCAGCAGAGGCACCGTCGCCCTGCAGGTGGGCGCTGAAACGCAGGGTGGCCTGACCGTCTTCAATTTTTTGTGCCTTGCTGGCGGTGGTCAGCGGCAGCAGTTTACCGTCGATGTCGTTGATGGCGATGCTGGCGCCGCGTGCGGAGCCTTTCATCGCCAGCAGGCCAGGAGCCGCTTCAGACTCAGTGCCGCTGAAGGTGGTGGTTACGGTTTTAGCCGTTTGCACATCACAACCGACCAGCTTGATCAGGATATCCTGCGGGGTAGACTTGCCGCCGTTTTTCAGCTGTGCGGAAGCGATATCACCCAGTTTAACGGTTTGATCCAGAGAGCCTGGCTCGATAGAGCATGGCGCATCAATGATGGAACCTTTGAAGGTCACAGAACCGCCACCCTGGTTAGCCGCGTTAGCCATAGAAATAGTACCCAGAGTCATTACTGCAGCCAGCATGATTTTGTTCAGTTTCATTGTGTTAATTCCATATGTACAAAAAATTGATAAGGAAAGAGTCCTACTCTTCTTTTTTCGCCGACAAGGAGAGCATCGAGTGCACACCCTCCCTGATTTGGCGATGTGAAGATGATACTCCAGCAATAACAAAATCAGCAAAATAAACTAAATAATGATATTTATTCAAAATAAAAAACCATTAATAATGCATTTATTATTTTTTTATTCCAAAAATGATTAAAAAAAGCATTCATTGCAGACTCTTAATTCATGATAATAAACATAAATTTTCAATCGAAATTGCGAGCCTCATAAATAATGAGATTTTTCTTGAAAATTCGAACCCAATAGATAGGATAGCGACAGACACACTCACCTGAAATCAAATATAAAACTTATAAAAATGAAATACATAGTCAACAAAACCGTTGTTTTTGATTCAAATGAAATGACACTTTACCTGTATGAAAATACGCAGATAGTGACCAGGCTGACTAAACCTGCCACTCGTTTACTGCTGACACTAATACAAAACAGTGGAGTAAACGTTAACCGAGATACGTTATTGGAAAATGTATGGCTTACCTATGGATTTACAGCATCAAATGCGGGATTAAATAATTACATCAGTGAATTACGCAAGGCATTTTCATCGTTAGGTTACAAACATGAATTGATCATAACCATTCCAAAACTGGGCTTCAGATTTGAATCTAAGATTGACATTATGGATCCGGCTGTTATTTCATCAGAATCAGTAGAAGAGGAAAAGGTATCAGAAATTAGTGAAGATGCAGCCCCGAAAACGGTTCTGGTAAAGCTGGGCGATCGAGAAATAACATCATTTCCTCATCGCAAAGTGTATTCCGTTTTGACAGGAATTACTTTAGTTATCCTATGCATATTTTTTTTAAAAAATATCAGCAATGATAGCCATGCCTATCATAAAATAGCAAAAATTGATAACTGTAACGTTTATATCATAGGCCAGGTGTTTCAGAAAAATGATGTTCTATCTGAAGTGAATGCCGTGTTAAAGAGGGAAGAGGTGGATTGTACAAGCTTTCCGAGTGATGTTTTCTACCTTGAGGATAGGATAGGTAAACGCACCGTCCGAGCCGATCTAATTTCTGTTTGTAGCAAATCAGATAACGACCGTTACAATACTTGCTTCAACATCAAAAGCCAGAGAAATACATCAAAATGAAAAGATTTCTTTTAGCACTCAACTCGCTACTTTTCTTGTTATTTTTTTCATTCAGCATGAGTGCGGCGGAGCCATTCAAATGCACATCGCATTACAAAACCCATATTGAAAAAGACAATAATTTCACACTGTTCGATGGGCGAATCACCCTATTTTTGAAAAATGAACACGAAGGATTTTTTTCCCTACTGGGAAAAGTAAAAACTGATAACAACAGTTATTTACTTTCCAGAACCGCCTATTTCACATTGGTTCCACAAAAGATCAACCACGTCAATCAAGCCAATATTGTTAAAGTGACTAAGCACCCTAGCGACCTCACCCCCGACGATATTTGGTTGGCGGATATTTTGCCGGAACTACCAGGTATCGATTTTCAAATTGAAATATGGCGATTGAAAGACAACCTGATACTGGTGAAATCCCTTAATACCGGCTATCTCATCTGCGCCGCTGAGCACTAGTTGCCCGCCATATAGCTTAACTAACGTCGGTTATCACCTGAATGACCGACGCTTATCGGCAGTTCATCTGTTCGGTGTTTCCTCTACGGGCCTCATTCCGATGAGGTCTCTTCATCATCGTCTTTAAGTGGATACCCATAGACTAAGAATGAAAGCTTCGTTTTTTCATCTGCACTCAGCTGCCGATAGGGCTGTTAGTATCGTCACGTTCGCTACACTATCGCCATACTGCAGCAACCACGTCAAGACGTGGCGTTATCTAAAAAATATAATTTATTTTCTTGATAAGGATATAAAAGTTGGAGTTGCGCAGAGAACAAAACGTCAAATAAATCTCATCACCAGTAACCAAACCACCGCCAAAATCAAACGAAAACCTTAAACACCAAAAATTAAATTATAAAAATTATATAACTTAAATTAAAAAACACACACTTACATTGACTTTATGAAAAACAAAAAACATGATTAATTCATGGAGTATATTTAAAAGTCATGTCCCGTAAAAGGTTTTGTTATTAAGCGTCATTTCATTAACGACGATGCCTTTACAGCAACTATTTCAGCATAGGGTATACGCAAAACACCTCGGTTCCATTGTTTATGCCTTACGTAAATGTCCCCCCTTAACCAAGGAGTTGTTATGTCAGACAATCAAGTCACCTGTATAAGAAAATCCGATCGTCAAAACGCACATGAGCGCATTCAGGCTATCGGCGGCGTCAATGCCGATGGCACCCGCTGGTCACTGCCCCAGGCAGATGCCATTGCCGGTATCGAGGCGGGCACCTGGCGTTTTTGGGTCACCGCAAATGGCCATTCCGTCTGGGTGATTGTCTCAACCAGCGCGGCAGGGAATAAATACCTCAAGACGCAAAATGACGGCGAACAGCCCAATAACCTGCTCAGCCTGCCGGAATGCCCCTGAGGTAACCCAAGCTTCATAATTAACGGCAGTGGCCTTGGCCCTCCGCGACTTATCGCTTCGCCTCTTTTTATTATTGGCCGCTGTGGCGTTCTCACGCCCGCAGTACACCGGCCCTCATAGCATAAGGAAATACTATGTACAGTTCCGCTACCGCCAGAAGCCTGCCTTCAGGAAAAAAACAGCGTATCGCCGATTTATTATCGCAAATGATTGAAACGCTGGATCTCACCAAAACCCAGTATGCCAACATCGAAAGCGCCTATAACGGGGTCGGCACCTTCCTTTCTGAAGGCGACGATCCGCTATTGCAAGACGCCGTTATTTACCCGCAGGGCAGCGTGCGGCTCAACACCACCGTTAAGCCCAAAAATGAAGAGCAATACGATATTGACCTGATTTGTTATCTGCCCCATGCCACCCAGGCAGATTATACCGGCGTGATATCAGCCATTCGCCAGCGACTGGAGTCACATAACACTTATAAAGACCTATTAAGCGATTTACTCCGTGGATTCCGTATCAACTATGCCGGGGATTATCATCTGGATATCACGCCGGGCCGCGATCACACCGGTGTAGCAGAACGTCCGGGCCAGCCGCTGTGGGTCGTTGATGCGAAAACCGCCTGGAAGGAGTCCAACCCCAGCGGTTACGCCGAGTGGTTCGAGAGCAGCGCCAGCGTGCAACCGCTGCGCATTGCCCTGCTCACGGACTCCGCCAGCCGCGTGGGCACCGAGGCGTTACTCCCACTGCCGGACAGTACCGACAAAAAACTGCTTAATCGCATCGTACAAATTCTCAAACGCCACCGTGACGAATGGGCCGTCGATCAGGATGATATCCATCAGCGCTGCCGCCCGATTTCAGTCATCATCACCACGCTGGCTTGCCATGCCTACAACCATATCATTGCTGACAGGCGCGCCTACGACAACGACCTGGATATTCTGTTAGACGTCCTGGAACTGATGCCGGATTTCATCGTGTCGACACAGGGAGAGATACAGGTCAACAACCCGCACATGCCGGAGGAAAACTTCGCCGAGAAGTGGAACCGCTCAGAGCAGGATGAGGGGCCTCAGCGTAGCGAAGCCTTTTACCACTGGCATGCCGCGGCCCTGGCGACGTTTAACACCATCGCCGCCAGCGTGGGGGAAGATAACCTGTTCCTCAGTCTCGAAGACAGCTTTGGTAAAGATCCGGTCGATAGCGTCAGACAACGCCTGATGGAGCATATGCAGTCAGCCAGAGAGCAAGGCAGCCTGCATCTTGATAAGAACACCGGCGGGTTGATCGCCACCGGCCTCGCCAGCACGGCGGCCAATGCCGGCGTGCCTAAAAATACCTTCTACGGTGAATAACGTGGTTATCCGGCATCATTGCAAACCGCTGAGCATTGCCCAGCAATATCGCGCGTTGAAAGCGAGCGGCCCTTATGAACTGCTGCGCATTACCAATCACGACCGCACGCTGCTTTGGGAAGGGTGGCTGCAGCCCTCGCTATTCAGCCGCCGCTACAAGGTCACTGTCAGATACAGCCTGCGTACCCCGCCGATTTGCGTGGTGACAGAACCGGATCTCTTTGCGCTGGCCGGTACGCGAACCATCCCGCACCTGTATCCCGCCGATAAACATATCCCCGGCGCCAGGCTGTGCCTGTTTTTGCCTGGCTCACAGGCCGACAACGGGCTCAGCGAATGGCGCGCCCAGTTAAAAATCAGCGACACGATCATTCCCTGGGCGTCGCTCTGGCTGTTTTACTTTGAACAGTGGCTGTACACCCGCGACTGGGAAGGCGGCGGCAAGCACCCACGAGTCAGTGAGGTTAAAAATGAACGTTGAACATGAAGGCTTTATCTCGGTCGATATTGAAACCGCCGGGCCCATACCCGGCGTGTGCAGCCTGCTCTCTATTGGCGCCTGCGTCATCGACCGCCCGGCGGAACGCTTTTACATTGAAGTGCAGCCGCTAAATCTGCATTACGATCCCGAAGCGTTGGCCGTCACCGGTTTCAATCTGCACACCCAAATAACGCGTGGTATCGACCCGAAAGAGGCCATGCAGCAATTTGCCCATTGGTTAACGTCCGTCACCGACGCAACGAGTAAACCGATTTTCGTCGGTTTCAATGCGGCGTTCGACTGGTCATTCATCAATTACTACTTTCACGTTTATCTCGGCCATAACCCCTTTGGTTTTACCGCTCTCGATATCAAGGCCCTGTACATGGGCGCCACCGGCTGCGACTGGCAGGACACTCGCTCCAGCCGTATCGACGCCCGATTTAATCTCAAAAATCACGGCAGTCACAACGCACTGGATGATGCGCTGTATCAGGCCGAGATGTTTTTGAAGATAAACGAATACATGAGGGAGAAGCACTGACATGGAAACGATAAAGTATGCTCTGATCAAGCTGATCGACTGGAAAACCCGCCAGCGGAAAATTCAATACCTCATCATGCTGCTGGGCGCCGGGATCCTGGGTGCGAACAACTCGCTGGGGAAGGCGTTAACGCTGGAGAAAGGCGACGCCCGCTTCTCACTGACCGTCTCGGAAGGGAATGTCATCACGGACTCTGTCGTCAATTTTGTGGCGGCGTTCATCGTCCTGGGGGGATTTGTCTGGCTGCTGGTCGACGCCTACCGGGAAGCTAAAATCACGGTGCGCAAAAAGGTGGTGGTCATAGAAGGCAGAGCACTGCGAAAAGTCGCGACAACGCCGCTGCATAAAACGGTATCCCGTTATTTCAACAGAAAGATAGACGCATTAACCCTCGATATGACACAGCGGGTACGAGATGGCGCAATCAGTCACCCGGAAGAGGCCTTTGACGACAATATCAGCACGCTGGCCAGCAATATCGCCTCCCGGATTGACGGTATCGACCATCAGGACTTGACGCTGGTGTATGGCGGGCAATTGCCGGTTCCGTTCACCTTCTACATTGGCGCCGTTCTCGATGACAATGGCCCGGTCTGCGTCTTTGACTGGGACAGAGCGCAAGAAGCCTGGCGGCTGATTGATAACAATGCCGATGACGACCGCGCCGATTTTACCCTGATGGAAAGCCTCGTCACCACAGCAGCCAAAGATGTCGTGTTGGCCGTCTCGGTGTCCTACCAGGCCGACATTACGGCCATACGTCAAACCTTCCCCGCTTACCCGCTGTCACATATCTCGCTGAACGCGACAACGCTCGGTAATCACTGGTCGTTGTCCAAACAAACCCGGCTGGCGCTGCAATTTATCGAACAGGTAAAAATGCTGACGGCGTGTGGCGCCGAACGCATCCACGTGATTTTGGCCGCCCCCAGCAGCATTGCGCTCAATTTCGGCCGCCGTTATGACCACCGCAATCTGGCGCAGCTCATTGTTTATCAGTATGAGAAAGCCCAGCAGCCGGCCTATCCCTGGGGGGTTATGATGCCGACGCAGGGGCAGCGCCGGGGCGTGGTCGTTACGCCTCCCGCTGCGCCCCCACTCAACTGACTGGAGAACAACCCTATGGTGCAGCGCGTGCCTCAAGAAACTCTCCAGGCGAGGGGAAGGCAGCGTCGCTATATTGGATCGTGTTTACACAGGCGACGATGATATCGCAGCAATAAACAGACCGCCCGGCAGCGACTCAATGGGGAGGCGTAAAAAAACCGGCCTGAGCCGGTTTGGGGAGCGCTTGTCGTTATGATACCGGCCGCGCTGCGGCCGGGGTTATACCCTGGTGTTGCTGCATATTTTTCACTGCCACTATAGGCGGCGCGACGAGTGAGCGTCCAATGGGTTCGGCAGATCAATAATGGTCTATTGATCGGCCCGGCCGATCGTCCTGCTCATCATCACACCGCCCCGCACTTCGGCAGCCAGTCCGCTTCGCACTCTTCACTCAACACCACGTTGGTTTGCATGCCCAGTCGGGTTTTACGCTTGAGCAGTGTTTTCTCATACTCTCTCAGCGTTTGCGGCACCGCCAGGCCAAAGGCCGTCAGGTTCATCACGTGCTGGTAGCCCCTGGCCGCCATAAACGACAGATAGGCGTGGTACAGGTAACGGCGCGGGTTCGGCGGGGTAATGTTGGCGTTGCCTATCATCATCCCTTCCGGGGTGCCCAGTACGGTCAGGTAGCCACAAAAATCAACCAGCGGGTCGGCCTGGCGCTTGATAGTCAGCGCCTCGTCCGAACTTTGCTGCGCCTGGAGCAAGGTGCGGGCCTCGTTCGGGTTGGCGAAGCGCTGCATCAGGTGACGCACAATCACCGCCAGCTCGCCGGTGATTTTGTCCAGCAGCTGTGGGTCACGCTCGGCCGGCGGTATCGTCTCCGGGAAGGTAATAATCACCCGCCTGCGGGAGACACCGCCACTGCGGTCGCTGAACTGCATCGGGTTGTTGTTCACCGCCAGTATCACCGCCGGAATGTGGGCGGCGTAGGCATCGCGGTATTTGGGGTCGATGGCGACCGCATCGCCGCCGGTGATGGCCTTGATGCCCGCCCCGTCACCGCTCCATTTCTCCTGGTCAGGCAGGATAATCAGCGAGTAACCCACCACGCTGGCCCGCTCGCGCGCCGACTCCAGGTTGTCGATGGTGGCGGAGGTGGTGTTGTCACTACCTGCCAGCAGCCGGGCGATGGCTGCCATTACGCTCTTGCCGCTGCCGCCGGGCCCGGTCACTTCGAGGAACAGCTGCCAGTCGTAGCGGTTGGCCAGCACCATAAAGAGCGCCGCGAGGATACGCTCCTGTTTGTCGTGATTGCCCCCGGCGGCCCGCGTCAGCCACTGCCAGAAGTGCGGTGCATGGTCGGCCAGGTTCTCCCCGGCGCGCGGCGGCGTGTAGTCTACGCTGTTGACGGTGCGCAGCCAGTGCTCTTGCCGGTGGGCGCTAAACTGCCCGCTGACGGTATCAAACACCCCGTTACGAAAACCAATCAACCGGCGGGCCGGGTCACCCATCTGCGGCACCATCAGTTTGAGGGTGTCCAGAATGCTGTTGATACCGGCGGCGGAGAACGGCGCGCGCACCTTCTGGAACAGTGCGGCAATCTCCCGGCTCAATTGCCGGTGCGGCAGCACCTGCCAGGCGCCGCGCGTATAGCGGCACAGCTCTTCCCCCACCGGCGGCACCGCCAGGGTATTGCCGTAGTGTTCAGCCAGCAGCTCGGCCTTCTCGCTGGCGCTCATGGCCTTCAGGTCAGCATCGCTCAGCGTGTCGAACGGGCTGGGCTGCGGCGGCTGGCTGAACGCCTGGAGCTGCGCGCGCGTGGCCTCGGCCCCTTCCCGGCCATAAACGTCGTTCCAGTCGCCTTCCGTGGGCGGCAGCGCCGGAGTGCCGCCGGTGAGTGTGGCCGCCTCGGCGGCGCGGGTCTGCCCGGTGCCGCTGCGGTCATTATCGGCCGCCAGCAGCAACCGTGCATCCGGGTAATGGCTGCGCAGCTGCTCTGCCACCGCCGCCAGGTTGTTGGCGCTCAGCGCCACGCACACCGTCTCACCGCTCAGGCGGTGCACAGTGAGACCGGTGGCGTAGCCTTCGGTGAGCCAGATAACCGCGTTGTCCGGGCCGCAGAGGGTGTGGCAGGCGGCTTTCACCTGCCCACCTGCCAGCATGCGCTTGTCACCATTGGCGTTAATCAGCTGCACGTTGACCACCTCACCCCCGGCATTATGCAGCGGAAGCAACAGGTCACCGGGCTGGAAGGTGATACCGCCGACGCGCAGCGGCTGGCCGTGCAAGGTCAGGGTTTCTGCCTCCGGCCAGCCTTTGGCGCTCAGGTAGGCGTTGCCGGTCTGGGACTGCGCGGCAGCCACCAGAGCCTGTGCCTGTCGCGCGGCCTTGCGTTGGGCCTCAGCCTTGTCTTGTGGTGAATGACCGCTCTCAGCGGCCGGTGGCAGAGCGTTGGTGTTTTCTCCCATCACGGCAGCCACCTGTTCGGCGGCAGCCCGGGCAGACAGTGACAGGGCCTTTTCCACCAGGTTGAGGCCGTCACCGGCCCCGCACTGATTGCAGAACCAGGTGCCGCGCCCGTCCTGGTTGTCGAAACGGAAGCGGTCTTTACCGCCGCAGGTCGGGCACGGCTGCGGCTTGCCGTTCGGCTGCAAGGCGATGCCAAGGGCCGGGAGTATCACCGGCCAGTGGCCGGTGGCGGTGCGTACGGTCTGGGAAACGAACTGGGCGCTCATCCTTTTTCTCCTCAGTGTACGGTCGCGTGCTGTGCCGCCGACAGGCGCTCACAGCACAGCTCGTCCATCATCTTTTGCCCAAGCGCGGTCAGGCGCGGCGCGGCCACCAGAACGTCCGGCTGCACCATGTCGCTCAGCATGGTGCACGCCATGTCCATGCCGTCCTCTGCGCCGTACTGACGCACAAAGTGCCCTTCCAGGCGCAGGGCAATCGTCATCTGCAGCTCGTCCAGCGTGTACCCGAGGCTCACCCGGTAAAAGGCGCAGGTGTCCAGATAGGCCTGCGCCACGGCGCGGCGGAAAACGGCGGTACGGACTTCAATCGGTAAACAGGATTGGGTGTTCATGCGGCGGTGGCCTCCATGCGGGCAAGGATTTGGGATTCACAGGTGTTGACGACGTGGCCGAGCTGGTCGGTCAACATAGCAATGACCGAGGCAAACGATGCCTGTTGCGTGGCATCGGGGCGCTGCCCGCTGAGGTCGAGGGTGTCCAGCAGGTCGAGGAACAGCACGCCGGTGGCGTGCGCATGCTGGAGACGCAGAAAATCGGCATGCGGGATAGGGTAATGGGTATCGCGGTAATAGCGGTCGGCCAGGGTGTTCATGCTGCCGCCTTAACCGGCAGACGACCGGCAAAGGACAACACGTAATCACGGGCCAGCAGGCGGCGGGCGTTGCGTTCGCTATCCGCCACGGTGCGCACCATACGGGGCGAAGCCGTCAGCGCAGAACGGCGCACGGCCGCAAACAAAAAGCAGAATGTCGGGTGAGTCGGGGTGAGGGTCGTAGCCATGGTGGCAGCCTCCTTGAAGTAAAGGTTATTGCTACCACCGAAGTTCCTACACTTATGGGTGGTAGCCCAGACGGGGGTAGGAATACCGGCCTTCAAGGGAACCGGCCAGCCCGAAGGCTGCCCCGCCTGAGCCACCATTGATTGACTGCTGCGATAGCATAACATCCACCGCGCAAAAAATGAGCGCACAAAGGCTACGACATAAAAAAACACGCCTGGCGCGTGTTGTGTCGCCTTGAAGTAACTCGGGTTCCTACGCCCGGCTGCCGATTTTGCGGCAGCGGGAGGACTATAGCGCAGGGCCGGACGTGGGAGCAAGCCGTAAGACGCCCCCGGACGTTCAATCGATCGCATTGTGATCAACCACTTCGTCAGCACAGATACGACGCAACTCTGCCTGCCGGTTCGTCAGGCAAATCACACCGTGTTTTTCACTGCGATGTTCAGGCAAGACGATATCCGGGTGCTTGCGCTGCAACAAGATGGCTTCGGCCACAAACAAGGCGTCGTTGCAGCTCAGGGTAAAACATTGTCGACCGAGGGTTAACTGCATCACTCAGCGCTCCCCTGGTGACGGTTGGCGATACGTTCGTCCATCCACTGCTCGACCTCGGAGGCCAGCCAGGCGACATTTTTACCGCCGAGGGAAACTTGTACCGGAAACTGCTTGCGGCTCATCATCTCGTACACGGTGGAGCGGGACAGACCAGTGGTGTAGAGCACTTCCGGCAGGCGGATAAAGCGCTCGCGTGGGGTGTAGCCGTTCTGAAGCACCGGTGACGGGGTAGATGGAGTGGGGGTGGAAACGGTCAACATAAAAACGCTACCTTTTTGTGTCCGGCCAACGCTGGCCGGGACTGTGTGAACTTCGGTAGCGCCCTATTATGTGAATATTTACCGGGGTAGCAACAAGGCGTTGTTGTGTGGTGGAACAGATTTTATGCTTACTTTTCAATCAAGTGTACATATTGGCCTATATTGGCCTTTATTGACCTTTGTTGGCAAACCGGCCGAAAAGACTGAGCGATGAATGGGCGGTTGATTAATAGGGAAAAACCGCCAAACACCGCTAGCCAAGGAAAAGGCTTCGCGAGCGCCGGTGAACAGGCGTGGACACTGGGTGAACGGATACAGCCGACACTCTTCACCCCACTAACTACTGATTTATGTTTCTTTTTTATTTTTGTGAACAGTATGAAGAGTTAGGGATAAAACTAAAAACACTCTGATACGATTATCGTCAACGCTCGGCACATCTCCCCCGTTTTAGAAACGGCCTTCGGCAACCGGTTTGCAGTGACGCACGACAACGCCAGTCGCTACACTCTCTCACCTCGTCATCAAAAAAGGATTTTTTCCTGGCTAGCTGGTGTCAAATTGCTCGTGCATGCATAAGGTGCATGATTTCGCATGTAAGAGCATGCATTTTATATCCCCTGCCGCGCCAGCAAGGGCGCGGCCGGCGGCCTCCCATGCAGGTGCATAAAAAGCGACACATAAAGCGCGCAGGCGTGGCGGGGGTAGCATTGCGCGCCAGGGGGTTTTAACGATTTATTGGCGGTGAGACTGGCGAGCAAGGCCCGCGATAAAATCGGCGTACCACTGCAACATGTCACGACGCTTCTCAAGGTACTGGGCATGGTTGTAAGTGCCGCGAATGGCATTCTTGTCCACGTGCGCGAGCTGTATCTCTATCCAGGCGGTATTGAAGTCCTGCTCATGTAAAATGGTGGACATCATGTGCCTGAAGCCGTGGCCCGTGAGCCGACCGTGATAACCGATACGTTTGAGAAGCTGGTTGATACTCGCTTCGCTCATCGGTTTGTTCACATCATTCCGTCCCGAGAAAATATAGCGATAGTTACCTGTAAGCGTCTTCAGCTCATTCAAGATAGCCACCGCCTGCATCGATAATGGTACGAGATGGGCTCGACGCATTTTCATGCGCTCTTGCGGGATTTCCCAAAGCGCGTTATCCAGATCAACCTCATGCCATTTTGCCATGCGCAGCTCAATACCCCGGACCCCGGTCAACATCAGCAACTTCGTCGCCAGTTGTACTAACCGACTGCCGGAGTAGGCCTCCAGCTCCGCAAGAAATCCGGGGATTTCATCAACGGATAAAAAAGGATAATGAGTAGATTTTGGGCTAATCAAAACGCTGGAGAGATCGGCGGCCGGGTTGAACTCCGCCCGCCCGGTTGCCGTGGCATATCGGAAGACCTCACCACAGCGTTGTCTGACCTTACGCATTTTCTCAAGCGCCCCACGCGCCTCAATTTTGCGAAGCACTGTGAGTAGCTCAAGCGGCTTTATCGCTGATATGGGGCGCTGCCCCAGATAGGGGAAAATATCAATGTTGAACGCGTCCATGATATCGGTCGCATAGCCTTCTGACCACGTCGCCAATTTGGACTTATGCCACTCCTTCGCTATCGCTTCAAAGGTGTTCGCATTCCCGTATAGCTGCGCCAACTTTTTCTCTTTACGCACTGTGCTGGGGTTCTGCCCCTCAGCAACTAATTTTCTGGATTCATCGCGCTTTGACCGAGCATCGCCCAACGAAACGGCAGGATAGACGCCGAATGAAATCATCTTAGGCTTACCGGCAAAGCGATAACGAAAGCGCCAGCTCTTGCTGCCATTGGGTTCAACCAAAAGGGATAAGCCCAACCCATCACTCAACGTGTAAGGTTTAGAGGTAGGTTTAGCATTCCGGATTTGTAAGTTATTAAGTCGCATGTGTATAGAAATTCAAGACCGAACAGAAGTACACGCAATTCTACACACACCTGATATTGGATTCCACAGGACAGCGCCGGACAGTCACGGACATAAAACCCAATCAATGCATTGTTATTTAATAAATTTCAGGATGACTACGGACGTTACAGGAAGAGGGAGTGGTGCCGATAATAGGAGTCGAACCTACGACCTTCGCATTACGAATGCGCTGCTCTACCAACTGAGCTATATCGGCATCGAACCGGGCCTGCGGGGCAAGCCGGAAGTGCGTTGAACAAGGTAGACCTGCGCGCGAAATGAGTCAATAGCCGCCGGGGTGTTTGGTTGTTTTGCAAGCAGTGATACTGCCGTGCCCCCCAAAAACACTCAGGGCGCAGCACGCTGCGCCCTGACGTCTTTACTACTTCAATCCGGCCTTAGCTGCGCACCAGATCGTCGCCGTAGCCAATCCACTTGTAGGTGGTCAGCGCGTCCAGGCCCATCGGGCCGCGGGCGTGCAGTTTCTGGGTGCTCACCGCCACTTCCGCGCCCAGGCCGAACTGGCCGCCGTCGGTGAAGCGGGTGCTGGCGTTGACGTACACCGCCGAAGAGTCCACCGCGCGCACGAAGTGCTCGGCGCTGCTCAGCGAACGGGTGAGGATCGCGTCGGAGTGGTTGGTGCCGTGGGTGCGGATGTGGTCGATGGCCTGATCGATATCGTCCACCAGCAACACGTTCAGATCCAGCGACAGCCATTCGTCGTCGTAATCCTCCGCGTTCACCGGCACCACCGTCACCGGGCTGCCCTGCAGCAGCGGCAGCGCGTTTTCCGCCGCGTGCAGCGTCACGCCCGCCGCCGCCATTTTAGCGCTCAGCGCCGGCAGGAACTCGGCGGCGATGCTGCGGTTCACCAGCAGCGTTTCTAGCGAGTTACAGGCGCTCGGGCGCTGGATCTTGGCGTTTTCAATCACCGTCAGCGCCTTGTCGAAATCGACGTCGGCATCCACGTAGGTGTGGCACACGCCGATGCCGCCGGTGATCACCGGGATGGTCGATTGCTCGCGGCACAGCTTGTGCAGGCCGGCGCCGCCGCGCGGGATCAGCATGTCGACATAGCGATCCAGGCGTAGCAGCTCGTTCACCAGCGCGCGATCCGGGCTGTCGATCGCCTGTACCGCCGCCGCCGGCAGGCCGCACTGTTCCAGCGCCTGCTGGATCACTTTCACCGTCGCCTGGTTGGTGTTATGCGTCTCTTTACCGCCGCGCAGGATCACCGCGTTGCCGGTTTTCAGGCACAGGCTGGCGACGTCGATGGTGACGTTGGGCCGCGCCTCGTAAATCACGCCGATCACGCCGAGCGGCACCCGGCGGCGCTCCAGCTTCAGCCCGCTGTCCAGCAGGTTGCCGTCCAGCACGTGGCCGACCGGGTCGTTCAGGCGGCACACCTGGCGCACGTCGTTGGCGATCGCCGCCAGCCGCGCCGGGGTCAGCAGCAGGCGATCGAGCAGCGCTTCGCTCATGCCGGTGGCGCGCGCCTGCGCCATATCTTGTTCGTTCGCCAGCAGGATCGCTTCGCTGTTGGCCTCCAGCCTGTCGGCCATCACCGACAGCACCTGATTCTTCTTCGCCGTGCTCAGCACCGCCAGCTGCCAGGAGGCCTGCTTGGCGGCCTTTCCCATCTGCTCCAGCATGCTCACTCCTTAACTGACAATCATATCGTCGCGGTGCACTGCCACCGGACCGTATTCATAACCGAGGATTTCGCTGATTTCCTGCGAGTGGTGCCCGGCGATCATGCGCATCGCGTCGCTGTTGTAGCGGCTGACGCCGTGCGCCAGATCGCGCCCCGCCAGGTTGCGGATGCGGATCACTTCGCCGCGCGAGAAGTCACCCTTCACGTCGCGGATGCCCTTCGGCAGCAGCGAACTGCCGCGTGCCATCATCGCTTCCACCGCGCCATCGTCGACGGTGATCTCGCCGGCCGGCGGCGCGCCAAAGATCCAGCGCTTGCGGTTTTCCAGCGGGGTTTCCAGCGCGTGGAAACGGGTGCCCACCGGTTTGCCTTCGATCACGTCCGCCACCACGCCCGGTTTGCTGCCCGCGGCGATCACCACGTCGATGCCGGCGCGGCAGGCCACGTCGGCCGCCTGCAGCTTGGTGCCCATGCCGCCGGTGCCCAGGCCGGAGACGCTGTCGCCGGCGATGGCGCGCAGCGCGTCGTCGATGCCGTGCACTTCACGGATCAGTTCGGCCTGCGGGTTGTTGCGCGGATCGGCGGTGTAGAGGCCCTGCTGATCGGTCAGCAGCAGCAGTTTGTCGGCCCCGGCCAGAATGGCCGCCAGCGCCGACAGGTTATCGTTGTCGCCCACCTTGATTTCGGCGGTGGCGACGGCGTCGTTCTCATTGATTACCGGCACGATGCGGTTGTCCAGCAGCGCCGTCATGGTATCGCGCGCGTTGAGGAAGCGCTCGCGGTCTTCCAGATCGGCGCGCGTCAGCAGCATCTGCCCGACGTGGATGCCGTAAATGGAGAACAGCTGTTCCCACAGCTGGATCAGCCGGCTCTGCCCCACCGCCGCCAGCAGCTGCTTGGAAGCGATAGTAGCGGGCAGCTCGGGGTAGCCCAGGTGTTCGCGCCCGGCGGCGATGGCGCCGGAGGTGACGATGACGATGCGGTGGCCCGCGGCGTGTTGCTGCGCGCACTGGCGCACCAATTCGACGATGTGGGCGCGGTTCAGACGCAGCGATCCGCCGGTCAACACGCTGGTGCCCAATTTCACAACCAATGTCTGGCTGCCGTTCATAGTATTTCTGCCGTGTGTAATGATGAGAAGAAGAGTGCAAAGGTCTTTGTAACAGGAGAGACGCGTTATGCCAACAGGCACAACGCGAAATCAGCACAATACGTGGTCAAACGGGGTCAGGCGGAGAGTTTGATCAGTTTTTCTTTGAAATCGTCGGCGGGTTCCAGCCCCAGTTCCATGGTCGCCAGCAGCTCGCCCAGGCGGCGATGGAAGTCGCGCAGGGTGTCTTCCAGCTTGGCGTTCACTTCATCATCCTTAATGTTTTGCGCCGTCCAGTCGCCTTCTTTGTCGAACAGGCCGAATTGGTACGAATAGGTGAAGCGCGCCTCTTCCGCCTGCAGCTCCATCCACCAGCCCCAGAACTCGCGCTTCTCCGGAGCGGGCTTTACATTGACGCAGACAGCCAAACAATCAAAGAAAAAACGGTCGTTTTCACATTGCCCTTCACGCAGGTACGGCCCCAAGCTGGCAAAACGTTTCATTAGTCGGCTTTTAGGGTGACCACTCGGTAACGTCATTCTCTAACCTCCTCAATGTAGACCACTCTTTTTAACAAACTGTTAAAATTTAGCAACTAATTAACGCATTTTGTCCTTCAGCCAGCCGGACATTTGCAGCAACGCCCGGTGGAAACTGTCGTAAACCGGGGTGCGCGGGATGGCGACCAGCTTGCCGCTCACCGAGGAGGTGACAATCAGCTGCGACTCCTCTTTCGGGCTGAGCGTATCGCGCTCCCAGTAGCCGGAGATCATCGGCGTCGGGCAGCGGCGCCCCAGCAGCCCCTGCATTTTCAGCGAGTAGCTGTTCAGCTCCACCTTCAGCACGTTGTCGGAGGCGTTGGCCATGCCCATGCGGCTGGCCAGCACGTCCATATACATGTCCGGTACGTTCAGCTGGGTGCTGCTGTCGCACAGCAGGCGATGCACCACCGGCCCCAGGCAGGCTACGCCGCGCAGCCGCTGCGGCTCCAGGTAGGCCAGCCGCACCGCCACGTTGGCGCCGAAGCGGAAGCCGAAGGCACTCACCCGCTGATGATCCACCCACGGCACCGAGGCCAGCTGGATCAGCACCTGCTGGTGAAGGTAGCTGGAATCCTGCGTCAGCTTCCATTTGCAGGAGGAGCCGATCGACGGCATGTCGAGCGTCAGCATGGCGATGCCGTGCGGCGCCAGGTAGTCGCGGAACAGGCGATGATAGTCGGTCTGCAGCGTATCGAGGCTGCCGCACATCAGCACCGTCGGGAACGGCGCTTCGCCCTTCTCCGGCATGTGCAGGAAGCCGGTGACGCTGGCGCCGCCTTCGATGCGGAACTCCAGCTCTTTCAGTTGGTACGGCAGCAGCAGCGCCGCCTCTTCGTACGCGCGGTTGGCGAGCATCTCTGCCTGTTCGGCCAGCTCGTCGCCCTTCAGGTGCGGGTAACCGGCGATGCTGTACAGGCTCGCGGCCTTCAGCCAGTATTGGCCGCCGAGCAGCGGATCCTGCTGCTCCGTCGCCCGCTGCTGCCACTGCATGCCCTGATGGATCCACTCGTAGATCCAGTTGCCGTTGCGGTAGCCCACCACGGTATCCAGCCGCTGCGGATTGCTGCGTTCGGCGTCCGAGGCGGCGATGCGCGCCAGCACTTCGTGGATTTCGATCGGGCTGACGCCACGCCAGGCCCACAGCAGCGGATTCAGCATGCGGTACCAGCTGCCGGTGGTGTCACCTTCCAATGCGGAATGCATGGCGGCGCTCACATTGTTGCGCGCGCGCAGCACCAGCGTCGAGGTTTCAGGGTGTTTGAATTTGGGCTTGAAAAGAATTTCAGAAAGGTTGGCCTGTGCCATGGTAACAACAGCCTCCGTAAATCTGGCGATAGGCCGCAAAAGGCCTACTTAACTGGAGGTAGTGTACCTAACTCTGGCGGGAGAAACCAAAATAACGCAAACGCCCGGCATAACCGGGCGTTTGCTTGGAACTGGCTGGGCTTAGCGGCCGCCGATCGGTGGAACGAAGCTGACGCCCATATCCCACGGCTGTTCGATCCAGGTGTCCTGCGGGATGTCGACCACGTAGTCGTCCACCAGCGGACGGCCCGCCGGTTTGGCGAAGATGGTGACGAAATGCGCTTTCGGGTACATATCGCGGATCGCTTTCGCGGTGCCGCCGGTATCCACCAAATCATCCACCACGATGAAACCTTCACCGTCGCCTTCGGCGCGCTTGAGCACTTTCATTTCGCGTTGGTTGTCATGGTCGTAGCTGGAAATGCAGACGGTATCCACATGGCGGATGCCCAGTTCGCGCGCCAGCAGAGCCGCCGGCACCAGGCCGCCGCGGCTTACGGCAATGATGCCCGTCCATTTGTCGGCAGGCAGCAGGCGGTGCGCCAGCTTGCGTGCGTGCATTTGCAGCATATCCCAGGTAACAACGTATTTTTCGCTCATAGAATCGTGTCCCAGCCGGCTGGTGAAGCGGCTTACTTTATAGTTCAGGGGAAAAAAGGTTGCGCGAGATTATAGAGACTGGCCGCGTTGAATTCCAGTTGTACCGAGGAAAACCTCGCGATTTCCGCCGTGCGGCTTTTCGGTGATTGATGCTGAAAAAGCGAACGTTCCCGCAGCGAAGCCGTGTGATCAAGCGCTTAAACCGCACAATACGGTGCGCGCACCGCCGGAAATAAAGTGATATTCTCTGGTGATCGTGCCACGACGCACAGATACCCGCTCACCTTAACCGCGCGGCACGCCCGTCCTGTCGGAGCCTGCCGTCACAGGAGACTTATAGTGTCTGAATTGTCTCAGCTTTCGCCACAGCCGCTGTGGGATATTTTCGCCAAGATCTGTTCTATCCCGCACCCTTCTTATCATGAAGAAGCGCTGGCGCAGCACATCCTCACCTGGGCCAAAGAAAAGAACCTGCACGCCGAGCGCGATCGGGTCGGTAATATCCTGCTGCGCAAGCCGGCCACCAAAGGCATGGAAAACCGCAAGCCGGTCGCGCTGCAGGCGCACCTGGACATGGTGCCGCAAAAGAATAACGACACTGTGCACGATTTCGCCAAGGATCCGATCCAGCCTTATATCGCCGGCGAGTGGGTGAAAGCGCGCGGCACCACGCTGGGCGCCGACAACGGCATCGGCATGGCCTCTGCCCTGGCGGTGCTGGCCGACGACAGCGTTGAGCACGGCCCGCTGGAAGTGCTGCTGACCATGACCGAAGAAGCCGGCATGGACGGCGCCTTCGGGCTGCAGCCGAACTGGCTGCAGGCGGATATCCTGATCAATACCGACTCCGAAGAAGAAGGCGAAATCTACATGGGTTGCGCCGGCGGTATCGACTTCATCACCACCCTGCCGCTGCAGCGCGAAGCGGTGCCGGCCGGTTATCAAACCCTGAAGCTGACCCTCAAGGGCCTGAAAGGCGGCCACTCCGGCGCCGAGATCCACGTCGGTCTGGGCAACGCCAACAAGCTGCTGGCGCGCTTCCTGTTCGCCCATGCGGCTGCGCTGAACCTGCGCGTGCTGGATCTGAACGGCGGCACCCTGCGCAACGCCATCCCGCGTGAAGCCTCTGCGGTGGTTGCGGTGCCGGCGGACAAGGCCGATGCGCTGAAAGCGCTGAGCCAGGAGTTCCTGGCGGTGCTGCAGAACGAACTCTCCGCCAAAGAGAAGAACATCACCGTGCTGCTGGAGCCGACCACCAGCGCTTCGCAGGCGCTGAGCGCCGACAGCCAGCAGCGCTTCCTGGCGCTGCTGAACGGCACGCCGAACGGCGTGATCCGCATGAGCGACGCGGTAAAAGGCGTGGTGGAAACCTCGCTGAACGTCGGCGTGGTCACCACCAGCGAAAACGAAGCGGAAATCATCTGCCTGATCCGTTCCCTTATCGACAGCGGCAAAGACTACGTGGTCGAGATGCTGACCGCGCTGGGCCAGCTGGCCGGCGCCAAGGTGGCGCCGAAGGGCGGCTACCCGGGCTGGCAGCCGGACGCCGACTCGCCGGTGATGCACCTGGTGCGCGAGCTGTATCAGGAGCTGTTCGACAAGACGCCGAACATCATGGTGATCCACGCCGGCCTGGAATGCGGTCTGTTCAAAAAGCCGTATCCAAACATGGACATGGTATCGATCGGGCCAACCATCACCGGCCCGCACTCGCCGGATGAGCAGGTGCATATCGAAAGCGTCGGTTTGTACTGGAAGCTGCTGACCTCGCTGCTGAAAGCGATCCCTGAGCGCGCATAAGCCGCGCGCTTAACGCAAAAAGCCGGCGACTTGCCGGCTTTTTTATTCCCAAGGCAGCGCCAGCTGCCGCTCCAGCTGCGGATCGAGCAGCGTCACGTGCAGCCCCACCAGCCGCACGCCGCGCCCTTCGCGCCGCTCGCGCCACGCCTGCCGCGCCACCTCCAGCAAATCCTGCCGGTTCAGCACCGGGAACACGTGCTCCTGGGTGGTTTGCTGAAAATCCTGAAACTTCAGCTTCACGCCCTGCCGGGCGATGTGCAGATCCGGCTTCACCTTGCGCAGCCGCATCTCCAGCTCGGGATAGAGTTTGTCGATAATCAGCGTTTCGCAATCTTCCCAGTCGTGAATGTCTTCCGCCAGCGTGCGCTCCACCCCCACCGATTTGCGCAGCCGCTCAGGAGAGATTTCGCGCCGATCGATGCCCTGACACCGCTCCCACAGCACCCGGCCGAACTTGCCGAAGCGCTTGAGCAGCTGCGCCAAATCGTATTGCTGCACGTCGGCGCAGGTGATAAGCCCCACCTCTTCCAGGCGCTTGGCGGTCACCTTGCCGACGCCGGGGATCTTGCTGAGCGGCAGCTGCTGCAAAAACGCCGGCACCTGCGCCGGCGTGATCACGTACTGCCCGTTCGGCTTGTTCATCTCGGAGGCGATTTTGGCGAGAAACTTGATAGGCGCGACGCCGGCCGACGCGGTGAGGTTCAGCTCGTCGGCGATCGCCTGGCGGATCTCCTGGGCGATCAGCGTCGCCGAACCGTTGCATTGCGGGCTGTCGGTCACGTCGAGGTAGGCCTCGTCGAGCGACAGCGGCTCGATCAGCGGGGTATAGCGGGCGAAGATTTCACGGATATGCAGCGAGGCCTCTTTGTAAGCCGCTATGCGCCCCGGCAGCAAGGTGAGGTGCGGGCACAGCTTGAGCGCCATCGCCGTGGACATGGCGCTGTGCACGCCGTAGCGCCGCGCCGGGTAGTTGGCGGTACTGATCACCCCGCGCCGATCGGCGCTGCCGCCAATCGCCAGCGGGATATCGCGCAGGCTGGGATCGTCGCGCATTTCCACCGCCGCGAAGAAACAGTCCATATCGACATGAATGATTTTACGCATCGCACCCTCCAGTAACACTGTATAAGTATACAGTCAGATACCGAAAGCTCAAGGCCGCAGGGTTCGACGAAAGCGCCGTTTCCGCCAGATATTTCCGCGTTGTTAAAAAAGCTTAATTTTTCAATAGTATGATTTCCGCCATCCCGTGCGGCTCACCACAACGACAACGAAAAGGTACCCTACATGATCAGATTTTCTCATTTGCTGCTGGCTTCCGCGCTGTCGCTGAGCGCGCTGGCGGCCAGCGCCGCCGCCGGTCACGCGCCGGCGATCGTCGCCCACCGCGGCGGCACCGCCGATGCGCCGGAAAACACCCGCATCGCCATCGAAACCGCGTTGAAAAACGGCGCCGACGCCATCTGGATCACCCTGCAAGAATCCAAAGACGGCGTCATCGTGCTGTATCGCCCTTCGGATCTGAAAACGTTGACCAACCGACAGGGCCCGGTCTCTGCCTATACCGCCGCGCAGCTGGCCGAGATCGACGCCGGCTGGGCTTTCGCCAAGGGGGATGCGCACCCGTTCCGCGGCCAGGGCCTCGGCATTCCGCGGCTGGATGAGGTGTTGAAGGCCTTTCCGCGCGTGACTTTCTATCTGGACATCAAATCCCCGGACGCCGATCCGGCGCAGTTTGGCCGGGCGCTGCTGGCGACGCTGGAAAGCACCGACAGCCTGAACCGCATCCGCGTCTACTCCACCGACGCCAAATACCTGCAGGCGCTGCCGCCGGCCATCCCGCGCTTCGAAAGCCGCGACGAGACCCGCACGCTGCTGGCCAACGTCACCATGGCGCACCAGTGCGACGTCAAACCGGACAACCGCCAGCCGCGCTGGTACGGGCTGGAGCTGAAGCGCGAGGTGGAAGTGGTGGAGAAATATACCCTCGGCGAAGGGCGTTCGAAGGCGTTTCTGACCTGGGATAAAGAGTCGATGGACTGTTTCCGCTCGCAGGGCCCGGCGCACATCATCCTGTTCGGCGTCAACTCGCCGCAGGATTATCAGCAGGCGCTGGCGCTGGGCGCCGACGGCGTGATGGTCAACTCACCGGCCGAGGCAAAAAGCTTCCGCAAGGCGAAATAAATCATCGGCCAAGGGCATAAGGCGGTTCGACAAACCCACCTTATGCCCCCGGCTTTAAACATCCGTTAGTGAGCAGGAACCACCTGGATGATGCCATTTTCATTGCGTACACTAAACCCTGCCCCAAATAGCCGGGCAGCAGGCTCAATACCTTTACTTCGTTTATCCCGCGACAACAGCGTCACCGATACCCCGTAAGACTTCCCGTCTTCGAATTTATAGTTATCGTCGGGAATACACGTAGCCGCGGTGACCGCAGGCATCTCGTTATCCGCGAAGTTCTTGCCGAAGATAGCGTTGGCGTTGCCGATTTCTTCGATAATGACGCCGGCCAACCGCTCGTCCCCTTCCGGTTGAACCCGCACGCAAACGTGGTTATCAACCACAGTGACGCTGGCCGCGTAGTTCTTTGGCCTCGGATCGTTCATGTGCATACAGCCGGCGAGCAGCAAAGTCAGCATTCCAGCCAAAATAATGCGGTTCATCCTGTTACCTCTGCTTAAAAAACTGAGAAAGCGCATATTCGTATTTTCTGGCGATCGTTTTATCCGTTACACCCTGAAAATTGACGCCATTGTTAATCGCCCCCCAGCCAGATAGTGTAACCATACTTCTTCAGGAACCAATAATCAGCGATGATTGAAGCCTGCTGTTCCATAGAGTAGTTATGCAACAGCTGTTTACCATCGAGTCGATATTTGTATTCAGCAGCCCAACTCAATAGCCCTCGGATTCTCACCCACATGCCTTTTTGATGCTGCCAGACATGGCTCATTTCGTGGATAAATACATGCTGGAAACCTGCGGCGGCCGTGGAAAAGTCAGCCTTATACAAAGCTTGTCTAAACCAGATTTCTCCGTTGGGCGCCATGGCCGTTCTGCTGGCTTGCAATCCAAACGGCAGATAGCTATCGCAGTGGACATACACCTTCTCATAGAAAACTGAACGGCCAAACACCGAACGGGCCAAATTAATTTCACCCACCGTTAACGCCCGTTTTATCCTTTCTTGTTGTTGTCCCATCCTGGAACTCCCTGAATCCAAAAGAAACCTAATAAGACGATATTTTAACCAACCGAGTCAATAGACTAACCTGCTGAGAATTATCAGGAAGATCCGAATGATTCTACAATGAGAGATGTATCAACCTTACGATTTAATCCTGAGCAAGATTAAAGATTACGATGGGCGTTTTAGCGATTTCTTTAAATCAAAAGAAGTCTGGTTCTGGCAGGTGATATGAAACGGATAGCAGCAATTATTGCCGGTGCGATAATAGGTATCGGCCTCATGCTCCTGGCTTTTCCCTTTCTCTCAGACTGGATTATTGGCCACGTTGAGGGCGAGGATCAGATGTCGGCTAACTTCGAGTTGCTGGCGATTGGCTTAGTGTTGTGCTGTTTCGTGGGAGGTTCACTCGGCAACTTGACCTATTCAAAATCAAATACCTCCCCCAAATAAAAAAACCCGGCCAAGGCCGGGTTTTCGCTACAGCTACAGAATGCGGTGCTTGTCCAGCTGCTCGCGCCGCTGTGCCGCTTTAGCTTCGCGCTTTTTGCGCGCATCGCAGGGTTCCGGGCAGTCGCAGACTTTCTCCATCCCCAATGCGGTGATGCCGCCGCAGCTGCCCTGCAGGCTTTTGCGTTTGAACACGTAACCCAGCGACATCCCGCCGACGATCAGTAGGAACAACACGAAGGTGGCGGCGAATACCGTCAACATAGCAACCTCACGAACTCTTTTTCAGGTAGGGTTTGAACGCGTCCGAATAACGCTCCTCAAACCCGTCGGCGGTTTTCACGATCATGAACACCGGGATACCGAGCAGATTGGCCAGCGCCAGGCCGCGCTCCGGCCCCATCACGTTCAGGCCGGTGGACAGGCCGTCGGCGGTCATACAGGTCGGGCTCAGTACGGTGATCGACACCAGGCGGTGGTTGATCGGCCGGCCGGTGATCGGATCGATGGTGTGCGAATAGCGCACCCCGTCCTGCTCGAAGTAGTTGCGATAGTCACCCGAGGTGGCGATCGACATCTCCCCTGGCTGGATCACCAGCTGCGCCTGCTGCTGCGCACCGGCGGTCGGGCGCTCGATGGCGATGCGCCACGGCTTTTGCTCGCCGTTGCGCCCGCGGGTGCGGACTTCACCGCCGATATCCACCATGTAATTTTGCACGTGTTGCGATTGCAGATACTCCGCCACCACGTCCACGCCGTATCCTTTGGCGATCGACGACAGGTCGACATACAGCTCGGGGATGCTTTTCACCAGCGCGCTGCCCTGCACCGCCAGTTTGTCGGCACCGGTCCAGGCGCGGCGGTGCGCCAGCTCCGCCTCGCTCGGCACTTTATCCGGCCGCCCTTCCGGGCCGAAGCCCCACAGATTGACCAGCGGCCCTACGGTCACGTCCAGCGCGCCATCGGTCACGCGGTTGATGCGCAGCGCTTCGCGCACCACCTCGGCGGTCGCCGGCGAAACCGGGAACGGCCGGTCAATGTCGCGGCTGGCGTTGAAGCGGCTCAGCTCGGAGTCCGGCCGGTAGGTGGACATCTGGTCGTTCACCTGTTCCAGCCGTTTGTCGATCTCCGCCTGCATCTCGCGCGCCGACGGCGTATCGTCGCCGGCCACGTAACGGATCGAATACGAGGTGCCCATGGTTTTACCCGTCAGATCCACCTGTTCCGGCCCGCAGCCGGTCAGCAGCAGGGTGGCGCTCAGTGCCACGCCCGTCAGCCAGTTCTTCATCGCCAATGCGCGCATTTAGCCACCAAAGTCATCCAGCATGATGTTCTCGTCTTCGACGCCCAGATCTTTGAGCATCTTGATCACCGCGGCGTTCATCATCGGCGGCCCGCACATGTAAAACTCGCAGTCCTCCGGCGCCGGGTGATTCCTCAGATAGTTCTCCAGCAGAACATTATGGATAAAGCCGGTGTAGCCGGTCCAGTTATCTTCCGGCTGCGGATCCGACAGCGCCACGTGCCAGGTGAAGTTGTCGTTCTCCGCCTGCAGCTGGTTGAAGTCGTCTTCATAGAACATCTCGCGCAGCGAACGCGCGCCGTACCAGAAAGTGATCTTGCGCTTCGAGTTCAGGCGTTTGAGCTGATCGAAGATGTGCGAACGCATCGGCGCCATGCCCGCGCCGCCGCCGATGAAGATCATTTCGGCGTCGGTCTCCTTGGCGAAGAATTCGCCGAACGGCCCGGAGATGGTCACCTTGTCACCCGGCTTCAGCGACCAGATATAGGAAGACATGATGCCCGGCGGCACGTCCGGGTTGTTCGGCGGCGGCGTGGCGATACGCACGTTGAGCATGATGATGCCCTTCTCTTCCGGGTAGTTGGCCATCGAGTAGGCGCGCACCGTGGTGTCGTTCACCGTCGAGCGGTAGCGGAACAGGTTGAACTTGTCCCAGTCGCCGCGATACTCCTGCGGCACGTCGAAGTCGGCGTAGCTGATGTCGTGCGCCGGGGCTTCGATCTGGATGAAGCCGCCCGCGCGGAACGGCACGTCTTCGCCATCGGGGATCTTCAGCTTCAGCTCTTTGATAAAGGTGGCTTTGTTATCGTTGGAGATAACCTCGCACTCCCATTTCTTCACGCCGAAGATCTCTTCCGGCAGCTCGATCTTCAGGTTCTGCTTCACGTTCACCTGGCACGCCAGGCGGCAACCCTCTTTCGCTTCGCGCTTGTTGATGTGCGAGAGCTCGGTCGGCAGGATATCGCCGCCGCCCTCTTTGATCACCACCCGGCACTGGCCGCAGGAACCGCCGCCGCCGCAGGCCGAGGAGACGAAGATCCCCTGGCTGGAGAGCACGTTGAGCAGCTTGTCGCCCGCCGGCGCATGGAAGCTCTTATCCAGATCGCCGTTGATCTCCACCGCGATGTCGCCGGTGTTCACCAGCTTCGATTTGGCGAACAGGATCAGCAACACCAGCACCATCACGATGGTGGTGAACATTGCTACACCTAAAATAATTTCCATAAATTCTTCCCGCCTTTACAACTGAACACCGGAGAAGGACATGAAGCCCAGCGCCATCAGTCCGGTGGTGATAAAGGTAATGCCCAGGCCGCGCAGTCCCGCCGGCACGTTGGCATACTTGAGTTTCTCGCGGATCCCCGCCATGGCGACGATAGCCAGCATCCAGCCGGTGCCGGAGCCGAAGCCGTACACCACCGATTCGGCGAAGTTGTAGTCGCGCTGCACCATGAAGGACACGCCGCCGAAGATGGCGCAGTTCACGGTGATGAGCGGCAGGAAGATGCCGAGCGCGTTATACAGCGACGGGAAGAAGCGATCGAGGATCATCTCCAAAATCTGCACCAGCGCCGCGATCACGCCGATAAAGGTGATGAAGTTGAGGAAGCTCAGATCGACGCCTTCCACCAGCGCGCCGTCGCGCAGGATCAGGTTGTAGACCAGGTTGTTCACCGGCACCGAAATGCCGAGCACGATGGTCACCGCGATGCCCAGGCCAAAGGCGGTCGAGACCTTCTTCGAGACTGCCAGGAAGGTACACATCCCGAGGAAGAACGCCAGCGCCATGTTCTCGACGAACACCGCGCGCACAAACAGGCTGATATAGTGTTCCATCGGCCTTTACTCCTTTTCGATCTGCGCCGGCTTCAGGGTGCGCAGCACCCAGATCAGCAGGCCGATGATGAAGAACGCGCTCGGCGCCAGCAGGAACAGGCCGTTCGGCTGGAACCAGCCGCCGTTCTGCACCGTTTCCAGCACCGGGACGCCGAACAGCTTGCCGGAACCAATCAGCTCGCGCAGGAAACCGACCAGCACCAGGATCACCCCGTAGCCCAGCCCGTTGCCGATGCCGTCCATAAAGCTCTCGATCGGCGGCGACTTCATGGCGTAAGCCTCGGCGCGCCCCATCACGATACAGTTGGTGATGATGAGGCCTACGAACACCGACAGCTGCTTGGAGATCTCGAACGCGTAGGCGCGCAGCAGCTGATCGACCACGATCACCAGCGAGGCGATGATCGCCATCTGCACGATAATGCGCACGCTGTTGGGAATATGGTGACGGATCAGCGAGATGAAGAAGCTGGAGAACGCCGTGACCAGCGTCACCGCAATGGTCATCACCACCGCCGTCTCCAGCTTGGTGGTCACCGCCAACGCAGAACAGACGCCCAACACCTGCAGGGCGATCGGGTTATTGTCGAACAGCGGCCCCAGCAGGACCCGCTTTATCTCTTTGGAATCAGCCATTTTTCAGCGCTCCTTCACGAACTTTTTTCAGGAACGGGCCGAAGCCGTGCTCGCCCAACCAGAAATCAAACGTATGCTGCACGCCGTTGGAGGTCAGCGTGGCGCCGGACAGGCCGTCCACCCCATGCACATCCCCTTGACGCGCGCCGCCTTTCACCACGCGGATCGCCGGCTGGCCGTTGTCGTCGAACAGCTGTTTGCCGACCCACTGCTGGCGCCAGGACGGGTTCTCGACCTCGCCGCCCAGCCCCGGGGTTTCCCCCTGGTCGTAGTAGGTGATGCCCTTGACCGTGTTGCCGTCGTTATCCAGCGCCACGAAGGCGTACATCATCGACCACAGACCGGTGCCGTATACCGGCAGCACAATCTTGTTCACCTGGCCGCTTTCGTCGCGCACCAGGTAGATTTCCGCCTGGTTGCTGCGGCGCTTGATGCCGGCCGGATCGTCGCCCGCCGCCAGCGCCACGCTTTTGGCGTCGTCGCGCAGCGCGGCGCCCAGATCGAACGCCGCCGCCTTGCCGGCGACAAACTCGCCGCTGTTCAGATCCACCAGGCGCGGTTCGATGCGCTCGCTGTACAGGCGCTTGACCTGCTCGCTCTCCATTTTCGGCTGCAACAGGCCGGCTACGTCGAGAATATTGCGCTGCTTGTCGAGCAGCTTTTGCTCCTGCTGTTTGGACTTCAGGCCGACGGCGGAGCCCGCCACCACCACTGAACACACCAGACACAGCAGCAGCACTACCAGCAGCGTTTTACCGATGCCGTCGTTTTTCGCTTCATTCGCCACGGGCTTTTCTCCGCTTGATGTTGGCCTGCACCACCAGATAATCGAACAGCGGTGCGAACAGGTTGGCGAACAGGATCGCCAGCATCATGCCTTCCGGATAGGCGGGGTTGACCACCCGGATCAGCACGCACATCACGCCGATCAGAATGCCGTACCACCATTTCCCCTTGTTGGTGAAGGAGGCGGAAACCGGGTCGGTCGCCATAAAGATCATGCCGAAGGCGAAACCGCCCAGCACCAGATGCCAGTACCACGGCATGGCGAACATCGGGTTGGTATCGGAACCGATGGCGTTGAACAACAGGGCGGAAGCCACCATGCCGAGCATCACGCCGGCGACGATGCGCCAGGAGGCCACGCGGCCGAACAGGATAATCGCCCCGCCGATCAGGATCATCAGCGTGGAGACTTCACCGACGGAGCCGGGAATGTTGCCGAGGAAGGCGTCCATCCAGCTGATGGACTGGCCGGTAGCCACGTTGCTCAGGCTGTGCGCCCCGCCTGCGCTCCACTGCGCCAGCGGCGTCGCGCCGGAGAAACCGTCCGCAGAGGTCCACACCAGATCGCCGGAGATCTGCGCCGGGTAGGCGAAGAACAGGAAGGCGCGGCCGGCCAACGCCGGGTTGAGGAAGTTGCGCCCGGTGCCGCCGAAGATCTCTTTGGCCACCACCACGCCGAAGGTGATACCCAGCGCGGCCTGCCACAGCGGCAGGGTCGGCGGCACGATCAGCGCGAACAGGATAGAGGTGACGAAGAAGCCTTCGTTGACCTCATGCTTGCGGATAATGGCGAACAGCACTTCCCAGAAACCGCCGACGACAAACACCACGGCGTAGATCGGCAGGAAGTAACAGGCGCCCAGCACCATCTTGCTGACCCAGCCGGCGTCGGCCGCCAGCGAGGCGCCGAGCCACTGCGCCAGGCGATAATGCCAGTCGCCCGCCAGCACCTGTTGCAGCTCGTCGCCGCTGTACAGATGGTGCAGCGCCGGGATCGCCTGTTGGCCGACGTTGTACATGCCCCAGAACATCGCCGGGAACACCGCCAGCCACACCAGGATCATCATGCGTTTCAAATCGATGGCGTCGCGCACGTGCGAAGCGCCGCGCGTCACCGTGCCGGGGGTGTAAAACACCGTGGTAGTCGCTTCATACAGCGGGTACCACTTTTCCAGTTTGCCGCCCGGCGTGAAGTGATGCTCTATCTTCTCAAAATAATTCTTCAGGCCCATCGGTTATCCTTCCTGCTCAATCTTGGTCAGCACCTCGCGCAGCACCGGCGCGTACTCATACTTGCCGGGGCAAACGAAGGTGCACAGCGCCAGATCTTCCTCGTCCAGCTCCAGACAGCCCAGCGCCTGCGCGCTGTCGCTGTCGCCCGCCAGCAGATCGCGCAGCAGCAGCGTCGGCAAAATATCCAGCGGCATCACCCGCTCGTAGTTGCCGATCGGCACCATGGCGCGTTCGCCGCCGTTAGTGGTGGTCGAGAAGGCGAACAGTTTGTTCTTCAGGAAGTGGCCCAGCGTGGTGCGGGTAATGGAGAACTTGTTCGGCGAAGGCACGATCCAACCGAACAGCTCTTTGTCGCGCCCTTCTTCCAGCACCGACACCTGCGAGTGGAAGCGGCCGAGCCAGGCGTTCGGCCCGGTGGCGTGCATGCCGTTCAGCACCGAACCTGAGATCACCCGATTCTCGCCGTTTTTCAGGCGGCCGGCGGTCAGCTCCTCGAGGCTGGCCCCCAGGCGGGTGCGCAGCAGCGCCGGCTGCGCCACCTGCGGCCCGGCCAGCGCCACGACCCGGCGGGTATCGAGCTGACCGGTGGTGAACAGCGTGCCGATGGCGATGACGTCCTGATAGCCGATGTGCCAAACGGTTTTCTTCAGGCTGACCGGTTCGAGGAAGTGAATGTGGGTGCCCACCAGCCCGGCGGGATGCGGGCCGGCGAATTCGCTGTAGGCGATCTGCGGGCCGCTCTGCTGGCCAACGGAGGCGCCGGCGGCGTGGCATACGTGCACCTTGCCCGCCGTCAGGCGCGCCAACACCACCAGCCCGGCGTTGAACGCCGCCTGCTGCTCGGCGATGATCACCTGCGGATCGGCGGCCAACGGCCGGGTATCCATCGCGGTGACGAAAATGGCGCGCGGTTCGCTGCCGGGGCTCGGCGTTTTGCTGAACGGGCGGGTGCGCAGCGCGGTCCACAGGCCGCTGGCGATCAGTTCGCTCTCGACCTGTTCGCGTGGCAACTGGGCCAGTTCACCCAGCGGGTAATGCGCAAACTCGAGCTGGTCATCGCCTCCGTTTTCCAGCGCAATCACCACCGATTGCAATACGCGCCGCTCGCCGCGGTTAATCGCGGCGATGCGGCCGCTGGCGGGAGCCGTGAAGAAAACCCCGGGGTTTTTCTTATCTTCGAACAACGCCTGGCCTTTCTTAACGGTATCGCCTTCCTGCACCAGCATGGAGGGACGCATTCCGACATACTCTTCCCCAAGCAGGGCAACATGCTGAATGTTCGGGCCGTCTTGGATCGCCTGAACCGGGGCTCCGGCTATCGGCAGATCTAACCCTTTTCTGATCTTAATCATAGGATTTATACGATGTAGTTTGGTTTACACGTCTGCCCGGCCCCAGAGGCGGGTGCTGACGATGCCAGGATTGCCGGGCAGTGCGCATGGCGGCACGCCCAACATGAACTTTCTCGCAGTGAAAAACTGGGGTAACGCGCATTCCCTTGATTCCCCCTTTCCGTTGTTAGCGCGACGGTCGATATGTTAACGGCCTGTAGCCAAATAACCATCAAAATGGCCGGGTTATATGCCATAACTCCTGCCGCTTCAATCGCCACAGCGCGTTAAATTGAAGGGGGAATATTAACATTGTTCGCAACATTGTTCTGCGTTCCGTCGTGACTTGGGTCAAGCAAACGCAATTAAATTTCGCCTGTTTTTCACTACTTATCGTTAAAATCTGCCGGTCATTTCACTTTTATCGAGCTTTGTCGTTTTTTTATACATATCACGTATTGCTAAAAATAAACGCGCTGGTAATCTGGCGGTGTTTTGCAGCAGTAAAAACAATATCAGTGGCATGCCGACCAACGTCATTGCGCCGGCAAATAAATATAAGCAGGAATAATAATGAGCAAAATCGCGCTGTTGTTTGCGATGCTTGTTTCTATGCCGATGATCACGGCCTGCAGCGCCAGCGAGCAGGTACCCGAAGCGCCGGTAGTTAAACAGCAATTATTGGGTTCGCCGGTCTATATTCAGATCTTCAAAGAGGAACGCAAGCTGGAATTGTATGCCAAAATGGGCAATGAATTCCGCCTGGTCAACACGTTCCCGATCTGTAATTTCTCCGGCGGGCTGGGTCCTAAACGCCGTGAAGGCGACTTTAAAAGTCCGGAAGGCTTTTATAGCGTTGACGCGCGCCATCTGAAACCCGACAGCAAGTATTATCGGGCGATCAATATCGGTTTCCCTAATGATTACGATAAATCGCAGGGCTATTCCGGCGCTTATCTGATGATCCACGGCGAATGTAAATCGATTGGCTGTTACGCGATGACCAACACCTATATGGACGAGATCTATCGCTACGTCGAAGCCGCCTTCGCCTATGGCCAAAGCCGCGTCAACATCAGCATTTACCCGTTCCGCATGACCGAGCAAAACCTCAAGCGCCATGCATCATCCAGCTATATCGCCTTCTGGCGCCAGCTGAAGCCGGGCTACGATTACTTCGCGAAGAACCACCAGCCGCCGACAATGGGCGTGGTCAATGGCCAGTACGTCTTGGGTCAACCGCTGATGAGCAGCGGCGGCATGATGACGCAGTACGCGTCAGCCAGCCCGACGCCCAACACCAATCCCTTCGCTCAGAACAAGCCGCTCACCGAAGTGAAATAACGCGAACTCGCCTGGCTCAATCTTGTGCCAGGTTTCGTTGGCGGTCAGCGGTTGGGTGGCGATCACCGTGACCACATCGTTCGGTGTGGTCTGCTGCTGAAAATCGATTTCCACGTCCTGATCGAGCAGCGTCGCCTTGCCGAACGGCGCGCGGCGCGTGACCCAATACAGGTTGGTGGAACAATAGGCCATCACGAAGCGCCCGTCCGACAACAGCATGTTGAACACCCCCTTCTTGCGCAGCTGGTTCGCCAACAGGCCGATATAGCGGAAAACCGCCGGCCATTGGCTCGGGGTGCGCGGGTATTTCAGCGCCAGCTGATGCAGCAGCCAGCAGAACGCGTATTCGCTGTCGGTCTGGCCGACCGGGCGAAACGTGCCGGTATCCAGCTGACGATAGCCTTTCAATTGGCCGTTGTGCGCGTAGGTCCAGTTGCGGCCCCACAGTTCGCGGGTGAACGGGTGGGTGTTTTCCAGCGCCACCTCGCCGCGATTGGCCTGGCGAATATGGGACACCACCGCGCAGGATTTGATCGGATAGTCCTGCACCAGGCGGGCGATCGGCGAGTTGAAGCTCGGCTGCGGATCCTTGAATGTGCGGCAGCCGTTCCCTTCATAGAAGGTAATGCCCCAGCCATCCTTATGCGGCCCGGTGCGGCCGCCGCGCTGTACCAGGCCGGTAAAGCTGAAGCAGATATCGGTCGGTACGTTTGCGCTCATCCCGAGCAGTTCACACATCGCCAGCACTCCTTAACCACACTGACACAGGCTGTGCGGGCGCAGCATGCGGCGCCCGCCGTCTTATTCATGGGGAGCCGCAGCTCCCCGCAGGCTATCAAGCCTTAACCATCTCTTTTTCGATCAGCTGAATCAAGATGTGAATCGCTTTAATGTGGATTTCCTGAATGCGGTCGGCGTAGCCGAAGTGCGGCACGCGAATTTCCACATCGGCGGAACCCGCCATCTTGCCGCCGTCCTTGCCGGTCAGGGTGATCACTTTCATCCCCTTGGCGCGCGCCGCGTCGATGGCTTTGATGATGTTGCCGGAATTGCCGGAGGTGGAAATGCCCAGCAGCACGTCGCCTTCGCGGCCTACCGCTTCCACATAGCGAGAGAACACGTACTCATAGCCGAAGTCGTTGCTGACGCAGGACAGGTGGCTCACGTCCGAGATGGCAATCGCCGGGTAGCCCGGGCGGTTTTCACGGTAGCGGCCGGTCAGCTCTTCGGCGAAGTGCATCGCGTCGCAATGGGATCCGCCGTTGCCGCAGGAAATCACTTTACCGCCGGCTTTGAAGGAATCCGCCAGCAGCACCGCGGCGCGTTGGATGGCGTCGATGTTGGCGTCGTCATTGATAAATTTCGCCAGGGTATCAGCCGCTTCGTTCAGTTCACTGCGAATAAGGTCGTGGTACATGAGGAACCTCTTGTTATCGTCAAATCTTCCGCTCCGCAGTGTACCGGATCGCGGAAACAGCGAGAAGCATTCTCAGCCAAACAGCGCGCCGGTTAAGGAAGCGGAGAGGTTTTTGATGATTGGTGCTGTCAGTTTGTGACCTGAGTTGTAATTAAACTGTAAACGCATTGATAAAAATTCTGCCTTGTACTAAAACCTATTACATACACACAACAGGTCAGACCTCTTACTACTTCGGAGCTTCTTATGATGGTTCTTAGTATCGTCGTTTTCTTGGCTCTCCTCGGCGTGGTGTTCTACCACCGAGTGAACCTTACCCTCAGCAGCCTGATCCTGGTGGCGTACACCGCCGCCATGGGTGCGATCGGCCTGTGGAGCTTCTGGCTGTTGCTGCCGCTGGCTATCGTGCTGCTGCCGCTGAACCTTTCCTCTGTGCGCCGTTCCCTGCTCTCCGCGCCGGCGCTGCGCGCCTTCCGCAAGGTGATGCCGCCGATGTCCACCACCGAGAAGGAAGCGATCGACGCCGGCACCACCTGGTGGGAAGGCGATCTGTTCCGCGGCGCGCCGGACTGGAACAAGCTGCACAGCTACCCGAAACCGCGCCTGACGGAAGAAGAGCAGGCGTTTATCGACGGCCCGGTGGAAGAAGCCTGCCGCATGGCCAACGACTTCCAGATCACCCACGAACTGGCCGATCTGCCGCCTGAACTCTGGGCATACCTGAAAGAACACCGTTTCTTCGCGATGATCATCAAGAAAGAGTACGGCGGTCTGGAATTCTCTCCTTATGCTCAGGCGATGGTGCTGCAAAAACTGGCCGGCGTTTCCGGCATCCTGGCGATCACCGTCGGCGTGCCGAACTCCCTCGGCCCGGGCGAACTGCTGCAGCACTACGGTACCGAAGAACAGAAAAACCACTATCTGCCGGGCCTGGCGCGCGGCGACGAGATCCCTTGCTTCGCGCTGACCAGCCCGGAAGCGGGTTCCGATGCCGGCGCCATTCCGGACGTGGGCACCGTGTGCATGGGCGAATGGCAAGGCAAGCAGGTGCTGGGCATGCGCCTGACCTGGAACAAGCGCTACATCACGCTGGCGCCGGTCGCCACCGTACTGGGCCTGGCGTTCAAACTGCATGACCCGAACCGCCTGCTGAGCGACAACGAATCCCCGGGCATCACCTGCGCGCTGATCCCGACCAGCACGCCGGGCGTGGAAATCGGCAACCGCCACTTCCCGCTGAACGTGCCGTTCCAGAACGGCCCGACCCGCGGCACCGACGTGTTCGTCCCGATCGATTACATTATCGGCGGCCCGAAAATGGCCGGCCAGGGCTGGCGGATGCTGGTTGAGTGTCTGTCGGTAGGTCGCGGTATCACCCTGCCGTCCAACTCTACCGGCAGCCTGAAATCCATCGCCCTGGCGACCGGCGCCTACGCGCACATTCGCCGTCAGTTCAAGATCTCCATCGGCAAGATGGAAGGCATCGAAGAGCCGTTGGCGCGCATCGCCGGCAACACCTATGTGATGGACGCCGCCGCTTCGCTGATCACCTATGCGCTGGTGCAGGGCGAGAAGCCGGCCGTGCTGTCGGCCATCGTCAAATACCACTGTACGCACCGCGGCCAGCAGTCGATCGTTGACGCCATGGACATCGCCGGCGGTAAAGGCATCATGCTGGGCGAATCCAACTTCCTGGCTCGCGCCTATCAGGGCGCACCGATCGCCATCACGGTGGAAGGCGCGAACATCCTGACCCGCACCATGATGATCTTCGGCCAGGGCGCGATCCGCTGCCATCCTTATGTGCTGGATGAAATGGCGGCGGCGCAGAGCAACGATCTGAACGCCTTCGATAAATCGCTGTTCGGCCATCTGGGCCACGTCGGCAGCAACAAGGTACGCAGCTTCTGGCTGGGCCTGACCAACGGCCGCACCAGCGCCACGCCGACCAAGGACGCGACCCGTCGTTACTATCAGCAGTTGAACCGCCTGAGCGCCAACCTGGCGTTGCTGTCGGACGTTTCCATGGGCGTGCTGGGCGGCAGCCTGAAGCGCCGCGAGCGCATCTCCGCTCGCCTGGGGGACATCCTCAGCCAGATGTATTTGGCTTCCGCCGTGCTGAAACGCTTTGACGACGAAGGCCGTCAGAAAGAAGATCTGCCGCTGGTGCATTGGGGCGTGCAAGACAGCCTGCATAAAGCCGAACAGGCGCTGGATGATCTGCTGCGCAACTTCCCGAACCGCTTTATCGCCGGCGCGCTGCGCTTCGTGGTCTTCCCGTTTGGCCGCGTGCATACCGCACCGTCCGACCGTCTGGATCACCAGTTGGCCAAGATCCTGCAGGTGCCTTCCGCCACCCGCAGCCGTCTGGGGCGCGGTCAGTACCTGACGCCGAGCGAGCATAACCCAATCGGCCTGCTGGAAGCGGCGCTGGCCGACGTGATGGCCGCCGAGCCGATTCACGAGCGTCTGTGCAAGGCGGCCGGCAAAAATCTGCCGTTCACCCGCCTGGATCGTTTGGCGGAGCGCGCGCTGGAAGAAGGCAAGATCAGCGCCGATGAAGCGAGAATTCTGGTGAAAGCCGAAGAGAGCCGCCTGCGCTCCATCAACGTGGACGACTTTGCGCCGGATGCGCTGGCGGCCGCCAAGCCGGAAAAGCCGGCGGCGCAGTCTAAGCGCCAACAGCAGACCGAAGCGGCTTAGCGCCAATTCGAACTTCACGCATCCAAGGGGCGATCATCATCGCCCCTTTTTCTTTTGCTTTCATGACAAACTGCGCACCGCGCCGCAGGTTGGCGCAGCGGCGGATTTCACGGGAAGGAAGTTCGAGTAGACTGCGCAGCGGGTGCTCTGGATCTTTCTGTCCGGAGCCTTGGCAAAGGAGAGAAAGAGAAAGGCCCCGAGTCGATATTATCAACCCGAGGCCACTCTGATGCCCAACAACATCAGGTTAGCCTCTTACCCGCCGCAAGGCAAGGATAGGGAGGTCAAAAATGCAGCAAAAACGGGTCGTACTTAAGCTGGTGATCGTCTGTATGACGCTGATCGCGTTCATCTGGCTAACCCGCGGTTCGCTGTGCGAACTGCGCATCAGGCTGGGAGACTCGGAGGTTGCGGCCACTTTGGCTTACGAATCCGAACGGTAAGGCAACCCAACGGCGGGGTTCGCCCCGCCCGTTGGCTGATGGTGTCAGGCAAGATCCACGAGCACCCGCCTTTTCAGCCCTGCTGACGAATGCGCGCCAACAGCGCGTCAATATGCTCGATCTGCGGCGCATTGACGATCAGCGTGCGCCCCAATCCCAGCGCATGGCGCTGACAGTCGAGGCGCATATCGGCGTCGGCGATGCTGTCCAGATCGGCGACGTGCGCCAGGCCGATGGTGCGCCGAATCAGTTCGGTGCCGCAGTACCCGACCGCATCGGTCCAGACCTGTTGCAGGAACAGCTCGGCGTAACCCGGCGTCGCCAGCGCCGCATCCCGGCTTTGCTGATGGCACAACGCCAAAAAGCGATCGGCGAAGATCAGCCACAGCTCGCGCACATCCTGCAGGCGCTGCTCGCGCCCGGCGGCGGCGTCGCGCGGCCCGAACAGCCCCGGCAGCCCGCAATAGTTGAGCAGCAGGTTGCCTAACGCAGTACCGATATCGAAACCGATCGGGCCGTAGAAGCCGAATTCGGCGTCGATCGCTTTCAACCGGCCTTCCGCCACGAAGATCGAACCGCTGTGAATATCGCCGTGCAACAGCGCCTCCGCCTTGGTGAGGAAGCGATGTTTCAGGCCGGCGACCGCCAACTTCAGCGGCGCATCCTCACGCAGCGCCTGCACCTGCGGCAACAGCGCCGCCTCGAACTGATTGCGCTCATGGTCGGTATAGGGATCGGTAAAGAACAGGTCTTCGGTGATCTGGCACAGTTCGGGGTTAGTGAAACGTCTGACCTCCGCCTTCTTCTGCTGCGCCGACTGATAAAAATCGGAGGTGTGGAACAGCGTCTGCGCCAGGTATTCCGCCAACTGCCCGGCCGCCAGCGGGTGATAGTTGCCCTGTACCAGCTCACTGCGCCAGATGCGATGATCGGAGAGATCTTCCTGCACCATCACCGCCAATTCGGGATCGTGATGCAAGACTTTTACCGTATGCCGCGGGCAGAAACCGCCGTGAACCCGCAGCGTTTCCGCTTCGATGCGCGCCCGATCCAGCGTCAGCGGCCAGGATTCGCCCACGCAGCGCACGTAGGGCAGCGCCTGTTTGACGATCACCCGGCTCACGCCTTCGCGATCGCGGATCTTGAACACCAGGTTCAGGTTGCCGTCACCGATCTCGTCGGCGCTCACCAGCGCCTGCGGATCGGCCACCTGCCCGTATTGGCGGGCATATTCAACGGCATCGGCAGCCGTAAACGTACGATAAAGCGACATTCCCCAACCCCTCTGTTCTCTCTCACTGACCCCAGCGATTCTGTTTATTTAGACGTAAAAGCATTTGGACGTCTATACATCTGGAAGTCATGTTGGCAGAATAGCGTTTCAGATGCAATAACCACGCAACAAGGAATTAACCGCCGATGCAAGCGCTTAACACCACCAGCTTGACCCTGCAGGACAACCGCCTTTGGATCCTCGATCAGCAAGCCCTGCCGCAGGAAAAGCGGTGGCGCGCCTGCGACAGCGTGGAGGAATTGGTCGGGCACATTCACAGCCTGCGGGTGCGCGGCGCGCCGCTGATCGGGCTGTCCGCCAGCCTGCTGTTGGCGCTGCTGGCGGAACGCGGTCTGCCGCGCGCCGAGCTGGAACAGGCGCTGCACACGCTGCGCGCCGCTCGCCCGACGGCGGTCAACCTGATGAATAATCTGGATCGCATGAAGCTGGCGCTGGCGGAGCCTGACTGGGCGCCGGCGATGGTGAACGAAGCGCTGCGGCTGGTGGAAGAAGATCGCCGGCTGTGCGATCGCATCGCCGATCACGGCGCTGGGCTGGTCAAGCCCGGCAGCCGCCTGCTGACCCACTGCAATACCGGCGGATTGGCCACCGCCGGCGTCGGCACCGCCATCGGCGTGCTGCTGCACGCCCACCGGCAGGGCAAAGTGCAACAGGTATGGGTCGATGAAACCCGGCCGCTGCTGCAGGGCGGCCGTCTGACCGCCTGGGAATTGGGCGAGCTGGGCATTCCCTATCGCCTGATCTGCGATTCGATGGCCGCCAGCCTGATGGCGCAGGGCCAGGTCGATGCGGTATGGGTCGGCGCGGATCGCATCGCCGCCAACGGCGACGTTGCCAACAAGATTGGCACCTACAGCTTGGCGGTGCTGGCGCACTATCACGGCATCCCGTTCTACGTGGCCGCCCCGCACACCACCCACGATCCGCACTGCCCGGACGGCGCAGCCATCCCGATCGAGCAGCGCGCGGCGGCCGAAGTCACCGGCGTTTCAGGTAGCTTTGGCGCCTGCCAGTGGGCGCCGAACGATGCGCCGGTCTACAATCCGGCGTTCGACGTCACGCCGGCGAAGCTCATCAGCGGATGGATATTCGACAGCGGCGTGATTACGCCGCAGCAGGTTGAAGCGGGGATTTTCCAGCGGGCGTTGGGTTAACGCCCGCCCATCGGCACTCAGTCCAAACGCGGATAAGCATCGGCGATCTTGTCGCCGGTGAAATGCGCCACCCAGCCTTCCGGGTTGTCGAACACCCGGATTGCGGTGAAATGCGGCGCCGATCCCATATCGAACCAATGGCGGGTGTTGGCCGGCACCGAGATCAGATCGTTCTTTTCACACAAGATCTGAAAGATCTTGCCGTCCAGATGCAGGCAAAACAGCCCTGCGCCCTCGACGAAAAAGCGCACTTCATCTTCGCCGTGCGTATGTTCGGACAGGAATTTTTCACGCAGCGCCTGGCGCTGCTCATGGTCCGGCCGCATGCTGATCACGTCCCAGCTCTGGTAACCCTTTTCCGCCACCAGCCGGTCGATCTCATGCTGGTAGGCCGCGATCACCGCCTCCGGCTGCGGATTGTCGCCCAGCTCGCGATCCGCCTGCCAGCGCTCAAAGCGCACGCCGATCTGCGCCAACTGCCGCTGGATCTCCTGCGCATCACGGCTCTGCCACAGCGGTTGCTGCGGCGCTGTATCGCTGAAAATGGTCAATCCACTCATGAGACGAACTCCCCTAAATCGATGCGATCAAAACGGTTAACCTGCGGATGTCGGCTCTGCACGTACGCCTCATCGCGGATCAGCTGGCAGGTATGCCAGCCGGCGGCCTGCGCCGCATCCAGCTCCTGGCGGATGTCGGACAAAAACAGCAGCTCGTCGGGCGCGATGCCGATAGCCTGCGCGATGTTGCGGTACGACGCGGTTTCACGCTTGGCGCCGACGTGCGTATCGAAATAGCCACTGAACAGCGGCTGCAGATCGCCCGCGTCGCTGTGGCCGAACAGCAGCTTCTGCGCCTCCACCGAACCGGAGGAATAGACGTAGAGCTTCACCCCTTGCCGCTGCCAGGCGGCCAACTGCCCGGCGACTTCCGGATACAGATGCCCGCGGAAATCACCCTCGCGGTAGCCACTGCGCCAGATGATGCCCTGCAGCGCTTTGAGTGCGGTGGATTTGCGGTCTTCATCCATAAAGCGGTACAGCGCGGCGATCAGCACGTCGAGATCGGCCTGCGGTTGGCCAATTTCAGCGCGCAGCGCCGCCAGCGGTGCGGCGACTTCGCTCTCAGCGGCATGGCGGCGCACAAAATCCGCCAGCCGTTCGCGGGCGTAAGGAAACAGTACCTGATGCACAAAGCGAATATCGCTGGTGGTGCCTTCAATATCGGTCACGATAGCGCGGATCATTTCGCCTCCAGTAAGCGGCGTTGCAGTTCACACTGGAACAGGAATTCCAGCCCTTCGAGATGGCGGCGGGCTTCCGCCACCTGGCTCCCCCAGCAATACAGGCCGTGGCCGCGTACCAGAAAGCCGTATTGCAGTGGCGTGGCCTCGGCATAGGCCGCCACGCGCGCCGCCAGCCGAGGGATATCCTGATCGTTGTCGAAAATGGGGATCGCCACGCGGTCCAGGTGGCTGCGCTGGCCGGCCAGCGACTTCTGCATTTCGTACCCCTGCAGCACCAGCGCATCACCGCGTTCCACCCGCGACAGGACGGTAGCGTTGACGGAATGGGTATGCAGTACCGCGCCGATATGCGCAGACAGGCGATAGAGCAGCGTATGCAGCCCGGTCTCCGCCGACGGCGTGCGGCCGCTCGGCACATGATTGTCGGCAATATCCACCCGCAGAAAATCGGCGGCGCTCAGGCTGCCCTTGTCTTTGCCGGACTCGGTGACCAGGCACTGACGTTCGTCCAGGCGCAGCGACATGTTGCCGCCGGTCGCCGGGCACCAGCCTTTGTCGCCAATCCAGTGGCAGGCCGCCAGCAATGCGGTAAGTTGCGGATTCTCCGTCATTATTATCGTTTCCCGTTCGGTAAGGCGGCCGGCAGATGAGGCTTGGCCTGCCGCGTGGCGGGCTAAGCACTTTTTCGCATTTAGCCATCTAAGCGTCTTGATTGCCAAATACTAGCATCGTGTTATATTGACGGCAATATAAGCGCCAGGAGTATTCACCCGCTATGAGCACTTCCGCATTGATTCCCGAAAGCAAACTGCCCTCGCTGGGCACCACCATCTTTACCCAGATGAGCGCGCTGGCGCAGCAGCACCAGGCGATCAACCTGTCGCAGGGCTTCCCCGATTTCGACGGCCCGGACTACCTGAAAGAACGCTTGGCCTGGCACGTCGCCCAGGGCGCCAACCAATATGCGCCGATGACCGGCGTGGCGCCGCTGCGCGAAGCCATCGCCGACAAAACCGCCGAGCTGTATGGCTGGCAGCCGGACGCCGGCAGCGAAGTGACCGTCACCGCCGGCGCCACCGAAGCGCTGTTCGCCGCCATCAGCGCGCTGGTGCGCCCCGGCGACGAGGTGGTCTGTTTCGATCCCAGCTACGACAGCTATGCGCCGGCGGTGACGTTGGCCGGCGGCATACTCAAACGCATTGCCCTGCAGCCGCCCGCGTTTGCCGTGGATTGGCCAGCGTTCGCCGCCGCGCTGTCGCCGCGCACCCGCCTGGTGATCGTCAACACGCCGCACAACCCGTCCGCCACCGCCTGGCAGGCGGAAGACATGCAGCAGCTGTGGCACGCTATCGCCGAACGCGAAATCTACGTGCTCAGCGACGAGGTTTACGAACACATCTGCTTCGCCAAAGGCGGGCACGCCAGCGTGCTGGCCCACCCGCAGCTGCGCCAGCGCGCGATCGCGGTGTCCTCTTTCGGTAAAACCTTCCACATGACCGGTTGGAAAGTGGGCTATTGCGTGGCACCCGCCGCGCTGAGCGCCGAGGTGCGCAAAGTGCATCAATACCTGACCTTTTCGGTCAATACCCCGGCCCAGCTGGCGCTGGCGGATAGCCTGCGCGCCGAGCCGGAGCACTGGCGACAGCTGCCGGCGTTCTATCGCGCCAAACGCGACCGCTTTGTGCAGGCGCTGGCGAGCAGCCGACTGGAAATTTTACCCTGCGCGGGTACATACTTCTTGCTGGCGGACTACGGCGCCATCTCCGATCTGGACGATGTGGCGTTCTGCCATTGGTTAACCGAGCACGTGGGCGTGGCGGCCATTCCGCTGTCGGTCTTCTGTGCCGATCCTTTCCCCCATAAATTGATCCGGCTGTGCTTCGCTAAACAGGACGCCACGCTGGATGCAGCTGCGGAGCGGTTATGTCGACTTTAAAAATTACCCTGTTGCAGCAACCTTTGGTCTGGCGCGACGGCCTCGCCAATCTGGCCGCCTTCGACGCGTTGCTGGCGCCGATCGTCGGCCGCGATCTCATCGTCTTGCCGGAGATGTTCACCACCGGCTTCGCCATGGATGCCGGCGAGAGCGCCCTGCCCGAACAGCAGGTGATCGACTGGCTGCACGGTTGGGCGGTGAAAAGCCACGCGTTAATCGGCGGCAGCGTGGCGCTGAAAACCGACGAGGGCGCGGTCAACCGTTTCCTGCTGGTGGAGCCGGGTGGCCAGGTGCATGCCTATGACAAACGCCACCTGTTCCGCATGGCCGGCGAACACCTGCACTACCGGGCCGGCAACCGGCGTGAAATCTTCGAATGGCGCGGCTGGCGCATCCTGCCGCAGATCTGCTACGACCTGCGTTTCCCGGTTTGGGCGCGCTATCAGCAGGATTACGATCTGGCGCTATACGTCGCCAACTGGCCGGCGCCGCGCAGTCACCATTGGCAAACGCTGCTGGCGGCGCGGGCGATTGAAAACCAGGTGTATGTGGCGGGCTGCAACCGGGTGGGCGACGATCCCAACGGCCTGAGCTACAGCGGCGACAGCCTGATCATCAGCCCTCAGGGCGAGATCCTGGCGGATGCGGAGCCAGGCGCGGCCACGCGGCTGGACGCCGAGCTGTCGCTGGAAACCCTGCAGAGTTACCGCAGCGCCTTCCCGGCCTGGCGCGACGCCGACAGCTTTCTGCGTTTAGACTGACTCCCCCTTTTCCCAGCCGGCGATCGTCAGGCAATAGGCCTGGATCGCCAGCGCCACGTCCGCCTGCCGCACCGCTTCGGCCGGATGATGGCTGACGCCGCCGGCGCAACGCACGAACAGCATGCCGACCGGCCAGTGCGCCGCCACGGCGATGGCGTCGTGCCCGGCGCCGCTCGGCAGCGCCAGGCTCCGCCCCTGTACCTGCTCGACGGCCGCCTGCCAGCATTGCTGCAGCTCGCTATCGCAGGCGGTGGCGTCAATGCGGTAAAACTCCTCGCTGGCGAAGCGCACGCCGCGGCGCGCGCAGATCGCCTGCGCCTGCGCCAGCAACGCCGTCAACAGCGCCGCCAGTTGTGCATCCTGCGGGCCGCGCACGTCGAGCGTCAATCGCACTTCGCCGGGGATCACGTTGACCGCGCCCGGCAGGCATTCAATACACCCCACGGTGGCCACCAAATGCGGATCGGCGGCGCGGGTCAGAGTTTCGACCGCCGTTATCCATTCCGCCGCGGCCGCCAACGCGTCTTTGCGCTGCACCATAGGCACCGTGCCGGCGTGGCCCGCTTCACCGCTGAAAGTGCAGGTAAGCCGGCGCGCGCCATTGATCGCCGTCACCACGCCCAGCGCCAGGTCGGCTGCCTCCAGGCACGGCCCCTGTTCGATATGCAATTCGAGATAGGCGCGAATTTCGTTTGGCGCGCGACGCGCCTGTGCGATCGCCGCCGGATCCAGCCCAAAGTCGCGCATGGCCTGCGCGATGCTCACCCCGTCGGCATCCGTCTGCGCCAGCCACTCCTGCCACCATTGGCCGGTCAGCCCGCGGCTGCCGAGCAGCGTGAAGCCAAAGCGCGCGCCCTCTTCGTCGGCAAAACCGATCTCCTCCAGCGCCAGCGGCAAACGGCGCCCCTGGCGGTGATAGTGCGCCACCGTCTCCAGCGCCGTGAGCACGCCGAGCATGCCGTCATAGCGCCCGGCGTTGCGCACCGTGTCCAGATGCGAACCGAGCAGCAGCGCAGGGGCAGCGGGCGTGAGCCCTTCATAACGGCCGCAGATATTACCGACGCTGTCCTGCCAAACCTGCATGCCACTCTCGCGCATCCATTCACCCACCAGAGCGTTGGCGCGCCGATGTTCCGCAGACAGATAAAGACGCGTCAATTTACCGGGCTCCGCGCTGATCGCCGCCAGCTCGTCACAGCGCGCCATCACCCGTGCGGCAGCCTGCTGCGCCTCCAGCGGCGTCATTCAAGCCGTCCTGCATCGTACAGGTCCCAGGCCGCCTGGAGGGCCTCCCCCTGTTGCGTGGCGAAGCCCAACCGGTTCAACACCGCCTCCAGTGCCGCCAGCGTTTGCAGCACGCAATCCTTGCGCGCGTTGTAGCCCATGGTGCCGATGCGCCAGATCTTGCCCTGCAGCGGGCCGAACGAGGTGCCGATTTCGATGGCGAAGTCGTTCAACATCATCTGCCGCACCTGTTCGCCGTGCACCTGCGGCGGGATCATCACGCCGAGCACGTTATTCATGCGGTGTTCGAGATCGCCGAACACCGCCAGCCCCATGCCCCGGATGCCCGCCAGCATCGCCGCGCCATGCAGCCGGTGGCGGGCGATGGCCTGATCCAGCCCTTCTTCAAGGATCACCCGCGCACATTCGCGCGCTGCGAACAGCATGCTGGTGGCTTCGGTATGGTGATTCAGGCGTTCCGGTCCCCAATAATCCATGATCATGCCGATGTCGAAATAGTTGGAGTAAATCATCTCGTCGTCGCCGTCGGCATGCTCGGCGGTGCGGATCCCCGCCTCCACGCATTTACGGCGGCGCACCGCCTCTTCAAACTGCGGGCTGAGGGTGACCGGCGAACTGCCGGAGGGGCCGCCCAGGCACTTCTGCAGCCCGGCGGAGACCGCATCCAGTCCCCAGGCATCGGTCTCCAGCGGATTGCCGCCGAAGGAAGCCGTCGCATCGGTGTAGAACAACACGCCGTGGCGGCGGCAGATATCGCCCAGCTCATCCAGCGGCTGCAGCATGGTGGTGGAGGTGTCGCCCTGCACCGTCAGCAGCAGGCGCGGGCGCACTCGCTTAATCGCGTCTTCGATGCGATCGGCGCTGAACACCTCGCCCCACGGCGCCTCAATCGTGTGCACCTCGGCGCGGCAGCGGCGGGCAATCTCGCACAGCAGATGCCCGAAACGGCCGAAGACCGGCACCAGCACCTTATCGCCCGGCCGAATGGCGGAAACCAGCAGCGCCTCGATACCGGCGCGCGAGGTGCCGTCCACCAGCATCGTCCAGCGGTTTTCGGTGCGGAACAGCGCACGATACAGCGCCATAACCTGATTCATGTAACCGGTCATCGCCGGATCGTACTGGCCGATCAGCTGGCTCGACATGGCGCGCAGCACGCGCGGATCGGCGTTGATCGGCCCCGGCCCCATCAGCAGGCGTGCCGGCGGGTTAATCTGATCGAATTGCGAGATATCCAACATGTTCATTCCCTGTCAGCTTAGTAAGTTATTGAGTTATGCCGTCAGCGTCGACATGACGTTTGTTTGCTGCCCAACAGCCTACTCCCGATAGGGATTCAGTTGAAACAAAAGATTCTTATAATCAATTAATGAAACCAAAGTAACACAATGAGGTGACCGATCCGCCTTAAACGGCGGAAGGTGCAGGAAGGGAAATGACCTGCCGCACTTAACGCAGCTCCAGTTCGTCCAGCGCCTGGAACAGTTCGGCGACGTGATGAATGCGCTGCCGCCCCTGCGCCAGCTGCTCATGCAGCAACGCATTGCTGAGCAGGCTGGCCAGGCTCATGGCGGCGGCATAGCTGTCGAACGCCGACACGCTGTCGAGCGGCACGGTCAAGTGCCAGTTGGCCAGTGGGAACAACGCCTGCGCCTGCGGTTCGCAGATCAGCAGCGTCGGCACCCCGCGGCTTTGCAACAGCGCCAGCAGCGCCTTTATCTGGCGCGGCCGGCGACGGAACGCCACCACCACCGCCATGTCCTGCGGCGTCAGCCCCGCCAGATCTTCCGCCAGCGTTTGCCCCGGCTGCGGCGCCAGCAGCACCTGCTCCCGCACCTGCATCAGCTGCTGGCGCAGGTGCATCGCCACCGGATAGCTGTTGCGCAGCCCCAGCAGCATCACGCTTCGCGCCTGCGCCAGTGCGGCGATCGCCGCGCTGAACTGTACCGCATCGATCTGCTTTACCCAGCGGGTGAGGTTGGCCATTTCCTGCTTACAGTGCCGCGCCAATAGCGTATCGCCCTGCACCGCATCGCGGCTGTCGGCCAGCGGCATGCCGCTTTGGCGCAGGGTGCGCAGCTCATCGCGCATGGCGCGGTAGTTGGGGTAGCCCAGCCGTTTGAACAAGCGGCTGACCGTGGCTTTGGAAACGCCGCTCAGACGCGCCAGCTCGGCGCTGTTGTAACCGATCAAATCGTCATAGTGATCGAAGATGAAGTCGGCCACCCGCTGCTCCTGCGGCGTCAGCTGTGGGTAGTCGCGGCGCAGGCGTTCGTCGAACCGTTGCATTATCGTTCTCGCTGTAACCTTCGTTTCAGCGGAACATAACACGGTCGAACTACCCGCTGGCAAGCGATTATTCGTTGAGGGGGAATAGCAGCGGCATGCCCTGCTCCAGCGTTAATGCCGAAAAAGGGCCGCGCGTTCAGCACCAATAGGCCATGAAGTTGACGGTAGCGCGATCCAGATCGCGTTCGCCGATCAGATAACGCCGCAGCGTTTTCACCGTGGAAGACTCGGCCGCCACCCAGGCATAAAAAGCGTTACCGCCGGCCGCCCGCTCCCACAGCACCTCATCGCTCAGGCTGCTTTCCGCCAGGGACTGCGCCTGCGCACACGCCGACGCGGGGATATCGACCCGCTGGCGCACCGCCTCCACCAGCAGCGTACCGTGCGCCAACTGGCGGCCCACGTCGCGCGGCAGCCAGTAAACCTCGGCGAACGGGAAACGGGCCAAATCCAGGCAATCCCCCGCCACCGGCACTTCGAAGAACGCCTGCACCCGCGGCGGATTGGCCTGCTGCGCCAACTGCTCCAGAATGCCCATCGCCGCCGGCACCGCCGTCTCATCGGCGATCAATAGCGCCTGCTGCAACTGCGCCGGCGGCGCCCATTCGTAGCCGCCGCTGTCGCCGCCGAACTCGCCGTTGGGCGCGACCGTCTGAATGGCGTCACCCGGCTCGGCGTGGGTCGCCCAAGCGGAAGCCGGGCCGTTCACACCATGCAGCACGAATTCGACGTCCATCTGATTCTGCTCACGGCGCAGCGCACGCAGCGTATAGGTGCGCATCACCGGCCGTTGTTCTTTGGGGATCGCCATGTAATCGCCGTACCAATCCGGGCCGTTGGCCAACTGCGGGCTCTGGCCGTCCGCCGCCGGGAACAACAGTTTGATGCGCTGATCCGGCGCTTCAAGCTTCATCCGATGAATATCCGCACCTTCAAACACGCAGCGCACCAGCGAAGGTGAAATCAGCGTTTTGCTTTTCAGGGTGATATCAAAAATTCTGTAGCTGGCGGACATGTTCTCGATTCTCCGGCAACGCTGTCGCTTGCGCATATGACCGATCGGCTGCCGTGTTGACGGCGTGGGGTGCTCGATCGCGCAGTGGGTAAAATGTTAATAAAACTAATTAATTACGTTAATGTATCGCAAAAAATCATATCATGATTTTATTGATAACAAGAAACGTTATTGATAAAAGAAGCATTCTCAAAAATAGAGTAATAACAAAATCACCTGGGAAATAACGATGAAACGCAAACACCTTTGGGTATTGAACCCTTGTCTGCTGGCAATGCTTGCGCCGGCGGCTTGGGCAGAAGATCAGAAAACCGGCAACGAAGAGCAGTTGGTGGTCTCCGCCAGCCGTTCGCACCGCAGCGTGGCGGAAATGGCGCAGACCACTTGGGTCATCGAAAGCCAGGAGATCGAACAGCAGGTCCAGGGCGGCAAAGAGATCAAGGACATGTTGGCGCAGCTGATCCCCGGCATGGACGTCAGCGGCCAGGGCCGCACCAACTATGGCATGAATATGCGCGGCCGTTCGATGATGGTGATGATCGACGGCGTACGCCTGAACTCATCGCGCAGCGACAGCCGCCAATTGGATTCTATCGATCCGTTCAATATCGATCATATTGAGGTGATTTCCGGCGCGACTTCGCTGTACGGCGGCGGCAGCACCGGCGGCCTGATCAACATCGTCACCAAAAAGGGGCAACCGGAACAGCAGGTCGAGTTGCAGATCGGCGGTAAAACCGGCTTTGGCGGCCATAACGATCACGACGAGAACGTGGCGGCGGCGGTCAGCGGCGGCAACGACAACGCCTCGGGGCGCCTGTCCGTTTCTTACCAGCGCTACGGCGGCTGGTATGACGGCAAAGGCAACGAGGTGCTGATCGACAACACCCAAACCGGCCTGCAGTATTCCGATCGCCTCGACGTGATGGGCACCGGCACCCTCAACATCGACGATCATCAACAGTTGCAGCTGACCACCCAATACTACAAAAGCCAGTCCGACGGCGACCACGGCCTGTTCCTGGGAGAAAACTTCGCGGCGGTGACCGGCAACGCCAAGGCCTACAACAGCGGTAGCTTAGATTCCGACCGCATCCCCGGCACCGAACGCCATCTGATCAACCTGCAATATTCCAACACCGATTTCCTCGGCCAGGATTTGGTGGCGCAGGCCTACTACCGCGACGAAACCCTGACCTTCTACCCGTTCCCGACGTTGGCGGGCAAAGCGCCGAACTATTACGTCAGCAGCATTGGCGCCTCGCAGCAAAAAACCGACTTCTACGGCGGCAAACTGACGTTAAACAGCAAACCTGTCGACGCGCTGACGCTGACTTACGGCATCGACGCCGAGCATGAGAGCTTCAACGCCAACCAACAGTTCTTTAACCTGGCGAAGGCGCAACAGTCCGGCGGCATGACGCTGGAGAACGCCTACAGCACCGGCCGCTACCCGAGCTATACCACCAGCAATCTGGCGTCGTTCCTGCAGGCCAGTTACGACATCAACCCGATCTTCACCCTGAGCGGCGGCGTGCGTTACCAGTACACCGAAAACAAAATCGACGACTTCGTCGGCTATAACCAGCAGCAGGCGATCGCTACCGGCGCCGCCGCCTCCGCCGACGCCATTCCGGGAGGGAAAACCGACTACAACAATGCGCTGTTCAACGCCGGCCTGTTGGCGCACCTGACCGAGCGCCAGCAAACCTGGTTCAACTTCTCTCAGGGCTTCGAGATCCCGGATCCGGGCAAGTATTACGGCAATGGCACCTACGCGCTGAACGGCGGCCACTACCAACTGCTGAAAAGCGTTAACGTCGGCGATTCCAGGCTGGAAGGCATCAAGGTCAATGCTTACGAGCTGGGCTGGCGCTATACCGGCGATAACCTGCGCACGCAAATCGCCGCCTACTACTCGCTGTCCGACAAGAGCATCGCCATCAACAAAACCGACATGACCATCAACGTCAATGCGGATAAGCGCCGCATCTACGGGGTAGAAGGCGCGGTGGATTATTTCTTTGAAGACAGCGACTGGAGCGCCGGCACCAACTTCAACGTTATCCGTTCCGAAACCAAGGTCAACGGCGAATGGAAGAAGCTGGTGGTGGATACCGCCAGCCCATCGAAAGTCACCGCCTATGTCGGTTGGGCGCCGGGCGACTGGAATCTGCGCTTACAGTCGCAGCAGACCTTCGACGTGTCGGACGACGGTGATTACACCAAGGCCAATTCCACTCAGGGCCGCAAGATCGATGGCTACAACACCCTCGATTTCCTCGGCAGCTATGCCCTGCCGGTGGGGAAAATCAGCTTCAGCGTGGAAAACCTGCTGGACAAGGAGTACACCACCGTTTGGGGCCAACGCGCGCCGATACTGTACAGCCCAACCTACGGTTCGCCTGAGCTGTACAGCTATAAAGGCCGTGGACGCACCTTCGGCTTGAACTACTCGGTGTTATTCTGAGGATAAGGGGCCGGTCTGCCGGCCCCGTTCATTGAGCCGCACCGTTTTTCATAGAGCAGAAACGACGAAGCCCTGAGTTATCGCTAACTCAGGGCTTCTGAATAGTGGCGGAACGGACGGGGCTCGAACCCGCGACCCCCTGCGTGACAGGCAGGTATTCTAACCAACTGAACTACCGCTCCGCGCCATTCCCTCTTGCGGGGGAACGAGGCGCATATTACGGACGCCTTTCGGTTCCGTCAACGCCTTTTTCTCACCAAATGAACCGTTTGCACAGTTTTTCAACGAAGGTTCATCCGGTGAGGTTTTTTCACGCAAAAACGCCGTTATTCGGCCGGCGCTCCGCGCCACAGGCAGCTGCCGCCCTTCTTCGCCACCAGATCCAGACGCGCCTCATGCGCCTTCACTTCTTCGTCGCTGGCGTAGACCACTTTCATCGCGGTCGCCGGGCGGACAATGCGCTGAATCTCTTGCGCGGCGTCGTTTTGCTGGGTATCCCCCTCCATCTGGAAGGCTATCGAGGTCTGACCGCCGGTCATCGCCAGATAGACTTCCGCCAGGATCTCGGCATCGAGCAATGCGCCGTGCAGCGTACGCTTGCTGTTGTCTATCTCATAACGGCTGCACAAGGCATCGAGGTTGTTGCGCTTGCCCGGGAACAGGCGGCGCGCCATCAGCAGGCTGTCGGTGATGGTGCAGAAGGTCTCTGTCTTCGGGATGCCCTGCTGCAGCATGCGGAATTCGTGATCCATAAAGCCGATATCGAACGCCGCGTTATGGATCACCAGTTCGCCGCCGCGGATAAAGTCGAGGAATTCCTCGGCAACCTGATCGAAGGTCGGCTTGTCGGCCAGGAAGTCGTCGCTGATGCCGTGTACGCCGTAGGCTTCCGGATCCACCAGCCTGTCCGGCTTGATGTAAACGTGGAAATTGCGCCCGGTCAGGCGGCGGTTAATCACCTCCACCGCACCGATTTCGATAATGCGGTGCCCTTCGTAGTGCACCCCAAGCTTGTTCATACCGGTGGTTTCGGTATCGAGGACAATCTGTCTGGTGGTTGTAGAGATCATATTGCAGTGCTCACAGCGCTCGTTTATGTCAGACTTGGCTTTTATAAAACTGATAGGAAGAGTCTACCAGAGATGCTCAAACAGGTAGAAATTTTCACCGACGGCTCCTGCCTTGGCAACCCCGGCCCCGGTGGCTACGGCGCGATATTACGCTATAAGCAGACGGAAAAAACCTTCAGCGAGGGTTTTCGTCTGACCACCAATAACCGCATGGAAATGATGGCGGCGATCGTGGCGCTGGAAGCGCTGACCGTGCCCTGCGCCGTGACACTCAGCACCGACAGCCAGTATGTGCGCCAGGGCATCACCAGCTGGATCCATAACTGGAAGAAGCGCGGCTGGAAAACCGCCGACAAAAAGCCGGTCAAAAATGTCGATCTGTGGCAGCGGTTGGATCTGGCCATTCAGCGCCACGAGGTGAAATGGGAATGGGTCAAGGGCCACGCCGGCCACCCGGAGAACGAACGTTGTGACGTGCTGGCGCGCGAAGCGGCCGGTAAGCCGACGCAGGAAGACGTCGGTTACCAACCGGAAGCCTAAGGCAGTTTGCGATAGCTCTTGGTCGCGCCTACCGCGCGGCTGAGAGAAGGTTTTCTCGCCCCCAGTTTCATCGGCGTGGGCGTCAGCGGCAAGGTGCGTTTGCGCGCCACAATCACGCTCATGCAGCCCAGCGCCGGCAAATGAGTGCATAAAAACTTGCCGCCCTTGCGGTGCCATGGCAGCACGTGAAAACGCGCCTGGTACAACACCTCATAATTCAGCAGGCTGAGCCAATCCAGCAGCCGCATCTGGGTAAACATGCGGCTGACATAGGGCTGGCGGCGACGCAATCCGGGCACCAGTTTGCCCAATCCCAGCAGGCTGAACGGATTGAAGCTGCTGATAACCAACCAGCCATCGTCGATCAACACCCTGTCTACTTCACGCAGCATGCGGTGCGGATCGTCCGCGTAGGACAACGTATGCGCCAACAGGCAGGCATCCACCGACTTGGCGGCAAACGGCAGTTGATAAGCATCGGCGATCACCTGCAGCCCTTCCCCCTCCAACCCTACGTTGACCTGATGGGAAATCGCGCATTTATCCGTGGCCAGCTCGGCGCTGAGCATGCCCATCTTCAGCAGATGGAAACCGAACAGCTTTGGCCACCAGGGTTGCAACTGCCGCTCGAGGGCTTCACGATAATATTCCCCCCACGGCAGCTCCGCCCAGAACTGCGGGCCGGTGAGCTTTTGTAGAGTATGGGCTGGTTTCATGATTTATTATCTTCTTTCAAGCCGTTGCCAACGAGAGGTACACCATGAATCTTATCAGCATTCCCGCCTTCCAGGACAATTACATTTGGTTATTGGATGACCGGCAGGGGCGCTGCATTATCGTCGATCCGGGTGAGGCGCAGCCGGTGCTGGAAGCGCTGCAGCGCCTGCAGCTGACGCCGGCGGCGATCCTGCTGACCCACCATCATCACGATCACGTCGGCGGCGTGGCGCAGATCGTGGCGCAATATCCCGGCCTGGCTGTCTATGGGCCGCAAGAAACCGCGGACAAAGGCGCCAACCACATCGTACGCGACGGCGACACCTTTGCCATCGATGGCCGCCAATACAAGACTATCGCCGTCCCCGGCCATACGTTGGGCCATGTGGCATTCTATAGTGCCCCTTATCTGTTCTGCGGCGACACAATTTTCTCCGCCGGCTGCGGCAGGCTGTTTGAAGGCAGCGCCAAACAAATGTACGACTCATTTCAACAACTCGCGCAACTTCCCGATAACACCTTAATTTGCTGCGCGCATGAATATACTCTTTCAAATCTTAAGTTTGCGCGGGCTATTTTGCCGGAAGATCGAGAGATTGAAACATATCAACAACATGTTGAAGCGTTAAGGGCAAAAGGCCAAGCCAGCGTGCCAACCACATTGCAATTAGAGCGCAAAATTAACCTGTTTTTACGTTGCCATAACGCTGATTTACAAAAGAAATTAGGCTTTAATTCACCACCGGAAAGCCTTCATTCAGTTTTTTCCGAATTACGCCTGCGGAAAGATAACTTCTAAGCTTTTAGTTGTGTTATTTGGCGAAGCAAAGTATTATTGCTCGTCTTTTAAGCAACTACATTGACACACACATGAAGGCTAAAGCGATATTTCTCGCCTCAGTCTTGCTAGTGGGTTGCCAGTCGTCCAGGCAGGACGCACCGGCGCCAGAACAGCATGCACAGAGTTTGTCTTCGGCTGGTCAAGATGGTGAAGCAGGAGAGTACACAGCAAATGGCCGAGCGAGCTCGGCGCGGTGGTTGGATAACAACAGTCCCGCCGCGCAACAGGACCTGTGGAACTTCATTAGCGACGAGCTGAAGATGGAGGTTCCGGAAAATTCCCGGATCCGTGATCAGAAAAGAAAGTACTTAAAAAGTAAGAGCTATCTCCACGATGTAACATTACGGGCAGAGCCGTACATGTACTGGATAGTCGGGCAGATTAAGAAACGTAATATGCCGATGGAACTGGTACTGCTACCCATAGTGGAGAGCGCTTTTGACCCCCACGCCACGTCAAGTGCCAACGCCGCAGGGCTATGGCAAATCGTGCCGCAAACGGGTCGCAATTATGGTTTGAAAAACAATCAGTGGTATGACGGTCGACGCGATGTCGTCGCCTCGACAACCGCTGCGCTTAACATGATGCAGCGCTTGAACCGCATGTTTAACGGCGACTGGTTACTGACCGTAGCCGCCTATAACAGTGGTGAAGGCCGCGTGATGCAAGCGGTGAAGGCAAACAAACGCCAGGGTAAGCCAACCAATTTCTGGGCATTGTCGCTTCCGCGTGAAACGTCAATCTATGTCCCGAAAATGCTGGCGCTGAGCGACATCATCAAGAACAGCAAGAAGTACGGTGTGAAACTCCCGAAAACGGATGAAACCCGTGCGCTGGCGCGTATCGATGTCGGGCAGCAGATCCAGCTGACTCAGGCGGCTGAGATGGCGGGGCTTTCAGTCACCAAGATGAAAGCGTATAACCCAGGCTACAAAAAAGGCGTTACGGCACCCAACGGGCCCCATTACATCATGGTTCCCAAAGGACATGCCGAGCAACTGAAAGACTCGCTGGCCGATGGCCAGATCGCCGTGACTCAGCCAACGACGCAGTTGGCGAAGAACAGCGGTTTGACCGGTGGCAGTTCGTATAAAGTACGCTCCGGCGACACCTTATCGGGCATTGCCAAGCGGCTGAACGTTAAGACCAGCGATTTGCAGAGTTGGAACAACTTACGCGCCAAGAGCGCCATAAAAGTTGGGCAAACCCTGCAAGTGGCCAGCAATACTGGCGGTAACAGCAGTATTACCTATCAGGTTCGTAAAGGTGATTCGCTTGCCAGTATCGCACGTCGTCACGGCGTCGATATTAACGACGTGATGCGTTGGAATTCAACGCTCGGTAAAGGCAACAGCCTTCAACCCGGTCTGAAGTTAACCCTGTTTGTCGGCAACAAGCTGACGCCGGACACCTAAGTTTCCGGCACAAAAAAAGCACCCTTCGGGGTGCTTTTTTATTGCCTGCGATTCACCAGACGGGAGAATCTTTTTCCGGGTGGAACTCCACCAACAGCGGATTGTGATCCGACGCGCTGGTCACCAGTACCGACGCCTCTACGACCCCAAGATTGCGATAAAACACAAAGTCCAGCGGGCGGCCAAAAGCCTTACGGCGGTGATCGTCGGCGAAGCTCACTTCGCGCAGCGCCATCTCACCGGCAAAGTCATACAAGGCATTGATACGTTTGCGGCTCCAGGCGTTGAAGTCCCCGGCCATGATCACCGGCCCCCGGTGGCTGGCGATCTGCTCGCCGATCGGCCCCAGCTGCTTGCTGTAGACGTCGACTCCCAGACTAAAGTTCACCGCATGGATGTTCACCACCATCAACAGCTCGCCGTTATACAGCGGATAAACGGTGATCAGGGCCGACTTGGACAGCCGCAGCAGCGGCTCTCGCTCGCGCAGCGGGCAGCAGTAAACCGGATGAGCGGCCGCCAGCGTCATCACGCCGGAAGGGTGCTGCGGCAACACAAAGGCCGGCACCTGATCGGCCGCCAGATAGTTGGCGGTAGCGTAGCTCACCAGCTCCGGCGTAGTTTGCGCTTCTTGCAACAGCACCAGCTGCGCATCTTTGCCATGGTTTTTCAGCACCGAAAGCCAGTCGGCTCGCTGCTGTTTGAAAATATTCCACACCATAACGCGCAAGGCGCCGGTCGTCGGCAGCGCCGCCCCTGGCGGCAACGGCTGATTAACGGCGCCAGGAAAGATTCGCTCAACTGGCTGGCCTGCAACATACCTCATTGCATAAGTTCGTTTCGGCACGTGATTCGCCTATAACCCATTAGCATGAAACTGGCGATGAAGACTTCGCCAACGGTGAATTGATTATACGCCTGCCCCGCACAGAGGGCATGGCTTTTACAGGCATAACCTTTTCAGTTATAGGGGCCGCCTGCGGCGATTTCAATCTTCTGAGGGTATAGCAGTGTAAAGGTGATGCAGCAGAGGTGAAAAATGCGAAAGAGCCAGCAAAATGCAGACGGGGAAACAGGAATATGCGCAATCAGATTCCTGTGGGTGACGACGATGCTCCGACGTGTTTAAATGACGAAATCGCTAAAAATTTAGAACAGAGTTTGCCTTTGGAGCAAAAATGAAAGCGAATTCGGACGAGCTCATCACCTTCGTCACCGTAGTGGAAAGCGGCAGCTTCAGCAGAGCGGCCGAGCGCCTGCAGCAGGCCAACTCCGTGGTCAGTCGGACGGTAAAAAAGCTGGAGAGCAAGCTGGGGGTAACCCTGCTCAACCGCACGACACGCCAAATCAGTCTGACCCAGGAAGGCGAAAACTACTTTCGGCAGGTGCAGAAAGTGTTGAGCGATATGGCCGCAGCGGAAAATGCGTTGATGGAAAGCCGTCAACGCCCGCAGGGGCTGCTGCGCGTCGATGCCGCAACGCCGGTCGTCTTGCATCTGTTGACGCCGCTGGTCGCCGAGTTTCGTGAACGCTATCCGGAAATGTCCCTGTCGCTGGTCTCTTCGGAAAACTTCATCAATTTGATCGAACGAAAAGTGGATATCGCAATCCGCGTCGGCGAGCTGACGGACTCTACGCTGAAAGCGCGCAAGCTGATGGCCAGCTATCGACGCATCCTGGCCTCCCCCGCCTACCTGGCGCAATATGGCGCGCCAAAGACGGTAGCCGACCTGGAGCACCATTGCTGCATCGGCTTTAACGATCTGCCCAACCTGAACCGCTGGCCGCTGACCTGTGCCGATGGTCGACAACTGGAGATCGTTCCGGGGCTGACCACCAACAGCGGCGAAACCCAGCGCCACCTGTGCCTGCACGGCAACGGCATCGCCTGCCTGTCGGACTTTATGAGTGATGAAGACGTCAAACGCGGGAACCTGGTTCCCCTTCTGGTAGGAGACACGCTGCCACTCGAAATGCCGATCAACGCGGTGTACTACAGCGATAGCGCTGTCAGTAATCGCCTGCGCAGCTTTATCGATTTTATCAGCGAGCGGCTAAAGCGATAAAAAGGCGCCCTCTTGGGGCGCCTGGCATCATGATGTCCAGAGATTAATCCCAGTTAGGGGCCAGGCCTTCCGGGCTGACCAATCGGCCGTTGCTTTCAAGCGCCGCAATCTGCGCCATATCTTCGTCACTCAGCGTCAGTTGCTGCGCTAACAGGTTGCTTTCCAGGTTTTCGCGCTTGGTCGAAGAAGGGATCACCGCGTAGCCCAGCTTCAACGCCCAGGCCAGAACCACCTGTGCCGGCGTCGCATTGTGACGTGCGGCGATGCTTTTGATCGTCTCATCCTGCAACGCTTTGCCATACGCCAGCGTCATATAAGAGGTGATGGCGATACCATGTTGCCGTGCGAACGCCACCACTTTTTCATTCTGCAAGAACGGTGACAGTTCGATCTGATTAGTCGCAATCTGATCGGCGCCAACCGCATCAATCGCCTGCTGCATCAGATCGATGGTGAAGTTAGATACACCAATCTGACGGGTCAGCCCCAATCGCTTGGCTTCCAGCAGTTCAGCCATAAACTCTGCGACAGGCACCTCATCATTTGGCGATGGCCAGTGAATCAGCGTCAGATCGACATACGGGGTCTGCAGCTTGGCCAAGCTATCTCGCAGACTGGGAATTAAGGCGCCCTTAGCCAGATTCGCGATCCAGATCTTGGTTGTGATGAACAACTCGTCACGCGGCACACCGCTAGCGGAGATAGCCTGGCCGACGGCCGCTTCGTTTTCATAGATCTGTGCGGTATCGATAGCCCGATAGCCCAATTCGAGTGCCGTGCTCACAGAGTCGATAACGACCTGATCCTGAAGGCGAAAAGTACCTAAACCAAATGCAGGGATGCTCACAATATTTGCTCTCTCATTAGTGGATAAATAGCGATGCGAGAGAGTATGGCAATATTTTTAGTGAGCAAAAACGCCAGGTTCGGCATAAGACTTTTGATCAACAGGCAACAATATTGAGGAAAGCGGCAGGAACGGCGACAAATTCGACGAGGCTTTATTAATTTTGCATATGAAAAAGCCCTGAGTCAGAGACTCAGGGCTTATCAATTAAGTGGCGGAACGGACGGGGCTCGAACCCGCGACCCCCTGCGTGACAGGCAGGTATTCTAACCAACTGAACTACCGCTCCACCGATTCTTTTACGTTGCATCTTTCGATGCCGGCAATATCGCGCTCTGCGATTTGCGCATTACCAGTCGTCACGCTGATAACGTTTATTTGATGCCTGGCAGTGTCCTACTCTCGCATGGGGAGACCCCACACTACCATCGGCGCTACGGC
>OJVS01000099.1_pt1 | contig 38112 bp, 34 predicted proteins | sample 1600291 | NCBI WGS metagenome assembly OJVS01 (sample SAMN04436609, study PRJEB24849) | human gut metagenome | biome: human gut; feature: NICU; material: stool | host: Homo sapiens | place: USA: Saint Louis, MO | collected 2009-11-28
CTTCCTTAATTGATTTGTGATCTTATCTAGATCAATTAGAGTTTAAAAATTGAAAATTTGTAGTTGTTAGTCTCGTCTTCGAAAGGTTTCGACAATCCAATAGGCTGTTGAAGTAGTGAAGGAAGCAAACGAAGCTTTTAGTTTGAGTAGTGTTCGTCCAAGTTTGAAAAGCGAATGGTGTTGAGATTTGCTTTGCAAGCAACGTTAGCGATTTTTGTAAAAAGCAAGGTCGTACTTTGTGATAACTATATTGGGAGGAAAATATTTTTAAAAAAGTATTTACTTTGATCTAAGGGGAGGGTTTATAATGAGATTTGTAAGGAGGAAATGATGTATCAAATCAAAGAAGCTGCGCAGCTTTCAGGTGTTTCTGTCAAAACACTGCATCACTATGATAAAATAGGTTTGCTTGTGCCGCAAAAGTCTGAAAACGGGTATCGCCTTTATAGTGAAGTAGATTTAGAGCGCCTGCAAATTATTTTATTTTACAAATATCTTGGATTTTCTTTAAAGAAAATAGCAGAGCTGCTAAGTCAGGAAGAGCAGGAACTATTGCCTCACTTGAACAAGCAATTGCAGTTTTTGCAGCAGGAAAGGGAACATTTGGATACCTTGATTTCCACCTTACAAAAGACAATTCAAGCTCAAAAAGGAGAAAGAAAAATGACGACACAAGAAAAATTTGTTGGATTTACCTACGAAGATCATGCAAATTATTATCATCAAGCGGTTGAAACATACGGTCAAGAAGTAATGGACGATTCTCGTGCACGACAAGTTGGCAAAGAAACTGAGATGACGGAAGCATTTAACAAAGTTTTTCGCAATCTAGCTAACAATATGCAAAAAGGTCTAGCTGTGGAAGCACAAGAGAATTTATCAGAAGCCGAGCAGTTATTTCAAGCAATGAATACCTATGCCTTTGATTGCTCTCTGGAAGTTTTCGCTTTTATTGGAAAAGGCTATGTGGCAAATCCAGAATTTAAGAAAAATATTGACCAATTTGGAGTTGGAACAGCCCAATATGTAGCAGATATTATCCACATCTACGTTACACAAGCAAAATAAAAAATAGGGCAGGTGCCAACATGTTCTGCATGGTAGCATCTGCTCTATTTTTAGTATTCCACACTTCCAGCGACCCAGCCAGTACAGAGAGCGACTGTAATATTAAATCCACCAGTATGAGCATTGATGTCCAGCACTTCGCCAGCAAAATAAAGCCCAGGAACTAGTTTGCTTTCTAAAGTCTTGGGATTGATTTCCTTAAGACTGACACCGCCTTTGGTCACAAAAGATTTAGCTAGAGACATTTTGCCGGTAATAGGAATTGGTAGAGCTTTGAGTTGTTGAATGAGCTCTTCTTTTTCTTTTCCAGTCAATTGTTTGCCTTTTTTAAGGAATGGCTGCGCGAAAAAGTCTGCCAGACGTTCAGGAAGTAATTGTTTGAGGCTATTTTTGAGCGATTTTTCTCGGTTATTTTCTAAAAATGCTGCCAAATCTTCCGCAGAAAACTGTGGTAAGACATCTAAATAAATGGTTTCACCGCCTTTGAGGAAACTGGAGAACCGCAATGCGGCAGGACCTGACAAGCCGAAGTGGGTAAAAAGCAAGTCATGGGTAATGATGTGTTTATTATAACGAAGGGTGACATTGGCTAATGAAATCCCCTGTAAAGCCTTGTGTGGAAAATCTGTCAAAAGTGGGCTTTCTGCAGCTTCTAACTCTGTTATTGTATGGTTGAAATGGCGCGCAATCTCATAGCCAAAGCCAGTAGAGCCAGTTGAGGGATAGGATTTTCCACCTGTTGTGACAATCAATCGATCGCAGCTCCAAATGCGCTCACTTGACTTGATGATAAAGTAATCCGCATTTTTCTTTACAGAAACCACTTCCGTCTGGGTCATGATGGTGACGCCTAGCTCCTTCATTTTCCGTTCTAATGCTTCAATAATTGTAAAAGATTTATCTGTTGTTGGGAAAACTCGCCCGTGATCCTCTACTTTGAGTGCAACACCATTGTCAGTGAAAAAATTCATAATGTCATGATTGTCAAACTGGGAAAAGACGCTGTAGAGAAAGCGCCCATTTTCTGGTATGCCAGCTAATAAATCTTCTAAAGTGCCGTTATTCGTCACATTGCAGCGTCCGCCACCAGTTCCAGCGAGCTTCTTACCCAAGCGTTTATTTTTTTCTAAGAGCAGTGTCTTTTGTCCATGAAAGGAGCTGGAAATAGCAGCCATCATACCAGCTGGTCCTCCGCCTATCACGATTGTATCAAAATGGTTCATTGTGCTTCTTTCTTTAAATGAATATGTCAAATTTATTGTATCATAAATGTGATGAAATTCCTTGAAATCCAGAGCGAATTTGACAGTTAAGCCTTGATATGATAAGATTTAGGTATATATCTAGAAAAAGTTTCAGAGGAAATTATGGCAATTGAAAAGACAGTCAGCGAGCTAGCCGAGATTTTAGGGATTAGCCGTCAGGCGATGAACAATCGGGTCAAAACTCTTGCGCCCGAAGATACCGACAAGAATGAAAAAGGGGTCACCGTTGTGACGCGCAGCGGTTTGATAAAGCTGGAAGAAATTTACAAAAAGACGATTTTTGAAGATGAACCGGTCAGCGAAGATGTCAAGCAACGTGAACTCATGGAAATTTTGGTAGATGAGAAAAATGCAGAAATTGTGCGTTTGTATGACCAGTTAAAAGCAAAAGATGCTCAATTAGCTAAAAAAGATGAGCAATTGCGCGTGAAAGATGTGCAAATTGCTGAAAAAGACAAGCAATTAGACCAGCAGCAGCAATTGACTGCTAAGGCCATGAGTGAGCGTGAAACTTTGCTATTAGAATTGGACGAAGCTAAAGAAAAAGTGCAAGCACAAGAGCAGAAAGGTTTTTTTGCAAGATTGTTTGGACGATAGAGAGAATCTCGGTTGAAGAAACTGAGATTTTTTTATAGAATGAAAGATGTGATGAAAGAAAAAGTCGCAAAAAATATCAATATTCTTGCTTCTTTTTGCGGGAAGCGAGATTTACCAGAATTAACACAGAAAGCTTTAGAAGATAAATATAGCCTAAAACAGGCTGATGTCAGGGTGCTGTTTAGTAGGAGTATTCTAGTGGGTGGAGATTCCGACAGAGGTCAGAATAGCTTTTGAAGCATTAAAACAAGATTATGCTGACTTAATCCGTCTTATGCTGCGGCAGGTACTTTGCTTCGTCAGACGGGTTAAATTTCTGTCGTATAACAATGTAGTTGGAGTGTTGTCTAGTCATCCTCTAGTTACTCTGGCTTTTATCCTCTTGTTTTTAGCCAATCTGTTGGTCGCTTATGTTCAAATCACACTTCTTTTTTTAGGAGCGCACAATCTATTGACTCAAGACAAGCGAACCCTCTTGAAGTTTACCAAGAAAACCATAGCAGACAGTTTACTCATCTTAAAGCAGGCACGTCCTAGTAAAATCTTGTTTGTCTTGCTCTACATCGCTCTGCTCTTTCATTTTCTCCGAAAAATCCTCAAAATTTACTATATAAACAAGATTTTAGTTCCAAATTTTATCTTAACTTATTTGAAAGAGACGTATTTTTGGGGGTGCTGTCGTCCTGCCCCTACTTGTATGGCTGATGTTATTGATTGCGGTCAAGCTGATGTTCGCCTTGCCCAAAATCTTTTTTGAAAATTCTTCCGTAAGAGAAGCGGTGCGGTTCAGCTTAGAAAAGACCAAAAAACGAACTTTCTTTTATTCTTGGCAGTTGTTTTGGATTGTGACCAAGACTTTTCTCTTTTTTTTGGAATGGCTCTTCCTCTCTTTTTTTACAGCATGTTGCAGACGGTCATTCCAATCAAGTGTCAACGATTGCTGGTGTGATGAATTATGTGTTGCTGAAGAATGCTCACTATCTGATGTTGAGCTATTTCTTGATTAAATTTGTTTCTTTTCTGACTGAGCAAGGTTTGGCGGATTATCCGCGGAGGAAGTTCGATCGCGTTTTGCGCTGGCTTGTGATTTCCATTGCTTCTATATTCTTTGCTGTGGAAGGTTATATGTATCTCATTTTTCCATTAGAAACGGTTCCTGTTACGATTTCTCACCGAGGAGTGTCGCAGGAAAATGGTGTACAAAATACGATTCAGTCATTGGAAAAGACGGCTTTGCTGAAACTAGATTACATTGAAATGGATGTACAAGAAACAAAAGATGGTCAATTTGTCATGATGCATGATGCTAATCTTTTCAATTTGGCCGGTGTCAATGCAAGTCCACAGGATTTGACCATGGCAGAACTAACTGCTTTAGATGTTTCAGAAAATGGCTATCGGACCAAAATTTCCAGTTTTGATGCGTATCTCAAACGTGCCAACGAATTGGGACAGCGGTTGCTCATTGAAATCAAAACCAGCAAAAAAGATTCTTCGGATATGATGGAGCGCTTTTTGAAAAAATATGGCCCAACGATTAAAAAGTACGGTCATCAAATGCACTCATTGGACTATTGCGTGATTGAAAAAGTTGTGAAATACGATGCTAGCATTAAAAGCTTTTTTATCCTGCCTTATAATACAATCTTCCCACGAACCAAAGCCAGTGGTTATACTATGGAATACTCCACACTAGATGAAAACTTTGTTTCTAAGTTGTGGCAAGCAGATAAATTGCTCTATGATTGGACGGTCAACGATGTAAATAGCATTGCAAAATCTTTCCGCTTGAATGTTGACGGTATCATAACGGACGATGTTCAACTGGTACAAAGTTCCATTAAAGAGCTAAAAGACAATCCAAAATATACAGACTTACTCCTTAATAAAGCCTTTGATTTCTTTAATTTTACATAAAATAGCCCCCTCTTAGCAATGAACTAGGAGGGGGTGAGTTTTTTGAGATTTGTTTTAAAACGGCATTTTACCTGCAAAGGCACCTAATTTTTTCTTAGTTGCGGCATCAATTTCTACGAGGGCAGCGTTGATAGCTTGGGTTGTCATGTCAGATAAAGTTTCTAAGTCTTCTGGGTCAACAACAGCTTCTTGGAAGTCGATTTTGACGACTTTTTTGTCACCTGTAAGAGTTGCGACCACGAGATCTTGAGCGGATTTGCCAACAAATTCTGTCGCCACAAGCTCGGCTTGCCCTTTTTCCATTTGTTTTTGCAATTTTTGTGCTTGTTTCATCATTGATTGCATATTCATCATTGTTTTGGTTCTCCTTAATTTTCAAACATTAACATCTTATTTTACCATATCTGGCACATCTAAGCTAGAGTTTGCTAGGTCAATGGTCAAATGATAGTCGGTATTATCGCGGACGGTGTGCTCAAAGTCGGTTGTGTAGAGGACAAGGCGAAGTGTATCGCCTATTTTCATTTTGTAAATGGTTGGTTGCAATTCAAAAGAAAATTCTAACCATTGGTCTGGTGTGACTTCTTCAACTGTTAGCAAATCGTTGCGGTTTTGCAGATTGAGAAATCCTTTTGTCACAACGCGATGCGGTGTCTCTTTGAAAGGTAATTCCATTAAATGATCCAGCATATAAACGCGACCATTGTCCATGACTTTTGGTGTAAGGACGCCAGGAATTGGGGTGAGGCGTTTAGCTTGCCCAAGATCTAATAGCTGTGCAGAAATCAAGCCTTTATCGGTACTGGATTTTAGGCGCAGATTGAGCTTAGCGGGACCGTTAAGGAAAAGGTCTTTTTCTAAGGTGAAGTCAACGGTCACTTGATTGACTTTTCCGTCAAAGAGTTCATTTTTGAAGGTTTGATAGGTCTTGCTGAAACGCTTGTAGTCTGTATCAGAGTAAGCATTTTGAATATCTTGAGTAGTACTACCTAGATTGAAATGAGTGTAGTGCTCTTGATTGCCGAAATTCTTTAGTGACAGCCAGCTTTGTGCTTGACTATTGTCTTGCCAGATCACAGTTGGCAATTCAAAGTGGGAATTGTAGCCCAGCAGTTTCTTGCTGAGAAGTGCATTCATAGATTCACGAAAGTCAATGGATTGCCAATTGTTCATGTAAATGTGAGCGCCGTTGTGGAAAAATAAATGTTTTTTGATGTCTTGTGGCAGGGCGTGGAACATGTTGTACACATTGAGCGGCTTGACATTCCAGTCTTGGGAGCCATGAGTGAAGACGACTTCGGCTTTGACCTTGTGTGCGTGAATCAGATAGTTGCGGTCATGCCAAAATTGATTATAATCACCCGTTTCGCGCTCCAAGTTTGCTTTTAATGTTTTGAGGCTCTTTTGATACTCGACATTGTGACGAAGACGTTCGCCCGCTAGAAGATTGCGTGAGTAAGTTAATTCTGTCAAAGAGTCAAAATCTTCACCGGGATAGCCACCGGGGCTCGTCACTAAGCCATTTTCACGATAGTAATTGTACCAAGAAGAAATTCCAGCTTCAGCAATAATGACCTCAAGACCATCTACGCCAGTCGTAGCCAGTCCATTTGACAAGGTTCCAAGGTAAGAAATTCCTGTTGTAGCAACCTTTCCATTGGACCAAGTGGCTTTGATTTCTCGCTGTCTGGTATGGTCTGTGAACGCACGGCAACGACCGTTGAGCCAATCAATAACGTTTTTATAGGCTTCAATTTGATAATAATCTCCGCTGGTCATGAGGCCTTCAGAGTCCTTGGTTCCCACACCCGATACATATAGATTAGCAAAACCGCGTGAAAGCAAATAATCATTGAGCGTGTAAGTACCGATATGACCGAGTGTTTCTTCTGATTGCTCCACCAATACTGCTTGGCCTTGTGGTTCAACCAAGCAAACTTCAGAGTCATGGATGGTGATTTTTTCGGTCTCTTTTTTTACCAAATTCACATTCATGTTATAAAGTGCTTTGTCGCTGGCTTTGTCGTTGGTTCCTTGGTGATAAGGGCTAGCAGTCATGACAGCAGGAATTTGTCCATCAAAATGAGGACGAATGATGCTGACCTTAATCAAATCAGGCAGCTCATCTTCATCGGTATCCACGCGCGATTCCACATAGACCACTTCGCGGATAGCATTATGGCTAGTAAAGGTCGCAAGACTTTTACCATTGAAATAGTGGTAGGTATTGTCTTCAGGGATCAAGCCGTCGCTCACTAGTTTATCAATCAAGAGATTGCCGTTTTTGGTGCGTGTGTTGAGCAATTGATAGAGATTTTCGAGTAGATTTCCATAGGTAATGGGAAAGTTTATGTCCTTGCGGAATGTTTTTACTTCATCAAAGTCAACAAAGGGCACAAATTCCAGTAATTGAAAAGCAATCGTATAAAAAATCTCTGCTGTCAATTCTTGCTTGGACGTAAAAAAGCTGAGTAAGTCTGTATTTGAATTGGCAACCAAAGACTTTAAAGCATAGTCTGTATTTTTATAATTAAAAAAAGTTCTACGTACAAAAGTTTCTAAATTTTCTTTATCAGAATGCTCTGGGCGGAAAGAAAATCCAATGCTTTCCATTTCAGCTAGGATTTTTTCGCTTGTTTCTGGTGTATAACTATACTGGTTGTAACGCATATTTTTACTCCTTTTTTACATTTTGTCAAAAAATAACCTTTACATTATACATTGTAACTGATAAAATAAGATTTGTCTAAAAATTTTTTAATTAAAGAGGAGAACAAAAATGGATGTCACATGGATTGTGAAATATATTACAGAGTTCCTTGGAACGGCAATTCTCATTATTTTGGGGAACGGGGCTGTTGCCAACGTTGAATTAAAGGGAACCAAAGGTCATCAAAGCGGCTGGTTAGTCATTGCAGTTGGTTATGGTATGGGGGTTATGATTCCTGCTCTTATGTTTGGAAATGTATCAGGGAATCATATCAATCCTGCATTCACACTAGGACTTGCGATTAGCGGATACTTCCCTTGGGCACAAGTTGCGCCTTACATTATTGCACAATTATTGGGAGCGATATTTGGACAAGCGTTAGTAGTAGCAAGTCACCGCCCTTACTATTTGCAAACAACAAATCCTAATGCGATTTTGGGATCATTCTCAACTATTGTAAATACGGATGACGGAAGCAAGAAATCACATGCTGCTTCTATGATAAATGGTTTTGTCAATGAATTTATTGGTTCATTTATCTTGTTCTTTGCAGCAATGGCTATGACCAAAAACTATTTTGGTGCAGAAGTTGTTAAATATGCTGCTACTCGTGGAGTGGATGCTACTCAAATCCAAGGAAAAGTTGCAATTGGTTCTCACATCAATGCCGGACTTGCTGTTGCCCACTTAGCACTTGGTTTCCTTGTCATGGCATTGGTAACGTCACTTGGTGGTCCTACAGGTCCAGGTTTGAACCCTGCACGTGACTTAGGTCCGCGTATTCTTCATTTCCTTCTTCCAAAATCAGTTCTTGGTAAGCACAAAGGAGATTCAAAATGGTGGTATGCTTGGGTGCCAGTCGTATCTCCAATTCTTGCCGGTATTGCTGCAGTAGCACTTTACAAGATAATTTATGGATAAGTTGTCAAAAAAGAAACGGTTCGTTACGAGCCGTTTTTTGATAACGAAGAGATAAGATTGAGCGAAAAAATAGATAAGTGACTAGACGCTTGCTAAGATAAAATACTATACTAAAGAGTAAGGATAACAACAGTAATGGGAGTGAGACAGCAAAACTGATTTTTTTCAAAGTAGCAATTTTTGTCTCATTCCTACCTTTTATTTGGGAGAGATGAAATGGAATTAGATAAACTAAGTGGGAGACGGACTCTATTGTTCGGTATTTTGGCGATTCTTTTTGGCGTTATTATTATTGCAAACGGTGTTGATTTTGCAAAATTTGCCCTAGATTTATTGGTCATTTACTTTTTATTTGTTGGAGTTATCAATCTTTTTTTCCGTTTCTTAGTGAAGCAAAATCGTATCAGTCTTGGTTCTGCCCTCCTCCATGTTTTGGTAGGGCTGGTTGTTGGCTTTCTTAACCGTGCCAGCAATCTGCCAGTCAATATTGTCATTATTATATTGGGCTGTTATCAGCTGTGTACAGCGGCAATCTATGGTATTACATATCTTCTTTATCGGCAGAATAAGTTAAAAGGTGGTTTTCGTTATCTTTTTGATACCTTTCTCTATGGTGGGATTGGCCTGACACCTGTCTTTTCTCCCAGCATGGACGGTAGGATGCAATTTTTGATTATTGGTATTTATCTGATATTACTAGGCTTTTCTAACGTTCGAGACGGTCTTATGTTCAACACCGATGTGGAGAAAAAACAACTTCGACGCCGTATTCGGATTAACCTGCCTATCATTATCGCTGCCTTTTTCCCAGCAGAGCAACTGAATCGTTTTAATCGTTTTTGGCAAGGTGAAAAAAGGAAACCACAAAAGGTTTATAGTCGTGTCCGAGACGAGGAAAAGCCCATTGACTTAGAGGTGCTGATCCATACGTCAGACCAGAATCTTTTTGGGATGATTGGGCATGTTGATATTTGCTATAAAGGAAAAGTTGTTTCCTATGGTAGTTATGATATTTTTTCAGAGCGTTTATTCGGCACGATTGGAGATGGTGTCTTGTTTAAAGTAGATAAAGATGCTTATATTGACTTGTGCAAAGAAGAAAGCAAAAAAACCTTGTTTGGCTATGGTTTATCTCTGACTGATGAACAGAAGCGCGCTGTGGAGAAGCGGTTGGCTGAGATTGATGAGTTGCTGGAAGTCTGGAATCCACCAGCAGATTTGAAAGATGGTAAGCGCACGTACGCTTATAAGTTGAAGCATGAGTTGGGTGGTCGTTTATATAAGTTTAAAACAAGTCGTTTTAAGACTTATTTTATCTTGTCTACCAATTGCTGTCTGCTAGCCGATAGCATTATCGGACAGGCTGGAACAGCCATTTTAGATATGCGTGGGATTATTGCGCCGGGAACTTATCAGTCTTACCTTCAATATGAATTTGAGTCGGCAAATGAGCTGGTAGTGGCACAAAATATTTATCAGTAATAGCACAATTTTTTCTATTTTTACATAAATATTTGTAAAATACACAAAAATTATTTAAAATAGAAAGGCTTGGAGGAATTTATGTGTTCAACAAATAAAAGTGTAAATACGATACCAGTATTAAAAATCAATAATCGAAAAAACAATCTCGCATTTTATTGTCAAACTTTAGGAATGAAAAATTTGCTAGAGGAAGGAGCTTTTGTCAGCCTTGGAGATCAGACAAAAGTTGAAAAATTGCAGCTAGAGGAGTCGCCCAGTATGCGCACTCGCAAAGTTGTTGGGACTAAGAAATTAGCGAAAATTGTCATCAAAGTAGCCAATCCACGAGAAATTGAAGCACTTTTAGCGCGTGGCAGCAAGGTAGATTATCTTTACCAAGGTGATAATGGCTATGCTTTTGAAGCAACTTCACCAGAAGGAGATAGATTTTTGCTGCATAGCGAGAAAGACTGGACAGCCTTACAGAGAGTGATGATAGCACCAGCATTTGCGCCATTAGAGGATTTTGTTGGGCTCAGTCAATTTACTATAGAGCAGATTCATATCAATGCTCCAGATAAGGAAAAAGCAGTCACTTTTTATCAGGAATGGCTAGGAAATCAGTCTATTCTAACATTCTCACAAGCAAGCGGACCAGATTTGCTGACGGAGAGTACTCAAACTTGGGATTTGGCAATGGTTAAATTTACAGTTGAGCAATTTGATGTGGAAGCATTGCGTGATTTATTTCAAGGAAGAGAAAATTTTATACCTAAATCGGGAAAATTTTTCCTGACCAAAGATGAGAGCCAAATTGAAGCTTGGATTGAAGCGGTATGAGTTCAAGCAAGATACTCTCAAAAGTCGGAGAACAGATAGCACAACAAATCTATCCTGGAGCTAGCTTAGCTTTGTATACTCGTGGAGAGTGGCAAGAATATTATCTTGGTGAGAGCAATCCTGAGCGAGGTGAGAAGACTCAAGCAGGACTGGTCTATGACTTAGCGAGTGTCAGCAAGGTTGTGGGTGTCGGAACGATTTTGGCTGTTCTATTCCATGAGGAAAAACTAGATTTAGATGCACCGCTAACACAATATTATCCCGCTTTTCATGACAATTCTGTCACGGTAGGTCAGCTGGCTGCTCACACATCAGGGCTAGATCCCTTTATCCCCAATCGAGATGCACTCAATGCGGTCGAATTGAAAGAGGCGCTAAATCATTTGAAAGTGCTTGATAACAAGCATTTTCGTTATACTGATGTAAATTTTTTGTTGCTAGGTTTTATGGTAGAAGAAATTTTTCATTCTTCTTTGAGTGACATTTTTGAGCGGAAAATTTTTCAGTCTTGGGGTATGAAAGAAACAACGTTTGGACCTGTTGCGCAAGCGGTGCCAACGGTTCGCGGTGTGAAGGCGGGAGTTGTACATGACCCCAAAGCGCATGTGTTGGGCAGACATGCTGGTAGTGCAGGCTTGTTTTCGACAGTTCGGGATTTGGAGCTCTTTTTGGAGCATTATTTACAGGATGACTTTGCAGCAACTTTGACAAAAAATTTCTCAAAGGAGATTGGAAAAACACGCAGTCTTGCTTGGGATTTAGACAAAGAGTGGTTGCAGCACACAGGCTATACTGGAACGTTTATTATGTTTAATCGTTTACAGCAGAAAGCGGTCATCTTCCTTTCCAACCGAACGTATGAGAAAGACGAACGTGCACAATGGATTTTAGACCGCAATGAGCTCATGGATTTGATTAAACAAAATCTGTAAAATGAAGACAGTTAGGATAAGAGCTGGATTTCCTGCTCTTTTCGCTGTTTTAAAAGTTGAAATAAATTAGTTTGGAATATAAAAGGAATTGACTACTAACGATCGCTTTTTTCTATGAATTATATTAAAATAATAGATGAAGTATTGTGATGTAGAGAGAATATGACAAAAAAAGTAGGTGTCGGTCGGGCACATAGTAAGATTATTTTGATAGGGGAGCATGCCGTTGTCTATGGCTACCCTGCTTTGGCTCTACCTTTAACTAATATTGAAGTGACTTGTCGCATTTTGCCGTCAGATCATGCGTGGATTTTGTATGACGAAGATACTCTTTCTATGGCGGTTTTTGCTTCTTTGGAATTTCTAGGGGTGCAAGAGGCTTATATTCGCTGTGAGATTGAGTCCATGGTGCCTGAAAAACGCGGAATGGGTTCTTCTGCGGCAGTGAGCATTGCTGCGATTCGAGCTGTTTTTGATTATTATGAACAGGAGTTGGATAGGGAAACTCTGGAGATTTTAGCAAATCGGGCAGAGATGATTGCCCACATGAATCCGAGTGGTTTGGATGCTAAGACTTGCTTGAGCAATCATGCTATTAAATTTATTAAAAATGTTGGTTTTTCAGAGTTTGAGACGAATCTTGGAGCTTATCTTTTGATTGCAGACACAGGGATTTATGGACATACACGAGAAGCGATTCAAAAGGTGGAAAGTATTGGAAGAAGGGCTTTGCCACATTTGCATCAGCTTGGAAAATTAACCAATGAAGTTGAAGAAGCTTTGAAAGTAAAAGATTTAGAGAGAATCGGGATAGCCATGTCAGAAGCTCACCTCAGCTTAAAAAATCTAGGCGTGAGTTGCCCTGAAGCCGATTGGCTTGTTGCTACAGCGCAAGAAAATGGAGCACTTGGTGCGAAAATGAGTGGTGGTGGTCTAGGTGGCTGCATTATCGCTCTAGTGGCGAGCAAAGAAAAGGCTGTCAGTTTGGCTGATTTATTGAGGGAGAAAGGAGCGGTAAACACATGGATCGAAAGTCTGTAAAGGTGCGGTCTTATGCCAATATTGCCATTATCAAATATTGGGGTAAGAAAGATACTGTCAAGATAATTCCTGCAACGAGCAGTATTTCTTTGACCTTGGAAAATATGTACACAGAAACAACTCTGTCTAGCTTACCAGCGAGTGCCCAGTCAGATGAATTTTATATCAATGGTGTTCTGCAAGATCAAGCTGAACATAAAAAAATGCGCAATATTGTAGATCGTTTTCGCCCTCAAGGAGCTGGATTTGTACGCATTGATACAAAAAATAATATGCCGACAGCAGCGGGGCTTTCATCTAGTTCAAGCGGTTTGTCTGCGCTCGTTAAGGCTTGTAATGACTTTTTTGAATTGCACTTGTCCACAAAAGAGCAAGCACAAAAAGCAAAATTAGCTTCTGGGTCTTCCTCACGGAGTTTTTATGGACCGATTGCAGCTTGGGACAAGGATAGCGGAGAGATTTATCCAGTAAAGACAGATTTGAAATTAGCGATGATAATGCTGGTTTTGTATGATCATAAAAAGCCGATTTCAAGTCGTGAGGGAATGAAACGCTGTGCAGAAACCTCCACGACATTTAGTGATTGGGTGAGACAGTCCGAAGAAGATTATAAAGCCATGTTGACTTATTTGTCTAACAATGATTTTGCTAAGGTGGGAGAATTAACAGAAAAAAATGCGCTTGCCATGCATGCTACCACTCAGACAGCAACGCCAGCGTTTTCTTACCTGACCGAAAAAAGCTATGAAGCAATGGACTTCATCAAACAATTACGCAGTCAAGGAGAGCACTGCTATTTCACCATGGATGCAGGACCAAATGTAAAGGTTTTGTGTTTAGAAGAAGATTTGGAACATTTAGTACCAATATTTGCTGAAAGATATCATCTCATTGTTTCTAAAACGAAGGAATTACCAGATGACTAAGACAGTAAGAACATGTGGGAAATTATATTTAGCAGGAGAATATTCTGTCTTGACGGCAGGGCAAGGAGCGATTCTGAAAAATATTCCGATTTATATGACGGGAAAAATTCATTTTTCTGAACGTTATCAGTTGTTTTCAGATATGTTTGACCATACTGTGGATTTGACACCTGATGATGAGTACAGTCTCATTCAGGATACGGTTGCTGTTATGAATGAGTTTTTACAAATTCGATTCATTTCACTACGTCCCTTTTTCTTAACCATTACTGGAAAAATGGAGCAAGATGGAAAAAAATTTGGTCTTGGCTCTAGTGGGAGTGTCGTAGTTTTAACCATACGAGCAATAACAGCCTTGTATGGTCTGGCGTTATCTGCTGAGGAAACCTTTAAGCTGGCAGCCTATGTCCTTCTTAAACGTGGGGACAATGGCTCAATGGGAGATGTGGCTTGTATCGCTTATGAGGACTTGATTTATTACCAATCTTTTAATCGAAAAAAAATAGCAGAGCAGATCAATGAGCTTCCTTTAGAAAAGATAGTGACACAAGATTGGGGATACATTATCCGGACAATCCATCCACAGCTTCCATGTGATTTCCTCGTGGGCTGGACGAGAGAACCAGCTATTTCTAGCGTTCTCATCAATCAAGTCAAAGCAAAAATCTCATCAAGCTTTTTAACACAAACGCAAGAAGAAGTCCTTCGACTGGAGAAAGCGTTGTTTGTTGGTGAGAAAGAAATTGTGAAGCAAAGTCTAGAAAAAGTTAGTTGCCTCCTGCTGCAACTGAGCCCTGCTATTTATAATGAAAAATTGAGAGCTTTAAAAAGGTCTAGTCAAGGATTGGACTGTGTGGCAAAAAGCAGCGGTGCTGGCGGTGGTGATTGTGGCATAGCCTTGTCTTTTGATTCCGAAGCCAGTCAAATCTTAGTGGAGCGTTGGCAAGCGGCAGGAATCGAGGTTTTATATAAGGAGAGGTGGGATAGATGAGCCGAAATCGTAAAGATGAACACATAAGATATGCGCTTGAGTACGATTCGCCTTATAATAGTTTTGATGACATGGAGCTTATTCATTGCTCGCTTCCTAAGTATGATTTGGGCGAGATTGATTTGACGACGCAGTTTGCAGGCAGAGATTGGGAATTTCCGTTTTACATCAATGCTATGACAGGTGGAAGTGAGAAAGGGAAAGACATCAATCAGCGCTTGGCACAAGTTGCAGAAGCTTGCGGTATTCTTTTTGTCACAGGATCTTACAGCGCTGCCTTGAATAATCCAACAGATGATTCTTATGCTGTCAGCAAAGGCAAGTCCGACCTGCTCCTTGCAACGAATATTGGAGTGGATAAGCCGTATTCCTTAGGGCAGCAGGCAATCACAGACCTTCACCCTCTTTTTTTGCAAGTGCATGTCAATCTCATACAAGAATTGCTCATGCCAGAAGGAGAACGTTCTTTTAAAACTTGGCGAGCACATTTAAAAGACTATGCAGAGCAAAGTTCAGTTCCAGTAGTATTGAAAGAGGTTGGCTTTGGTATGGATTTGGCAACGATCGAAATTGCTTATGACCTCGGTATTCGAACGGTTGATCTTTCTGGTCGTGGCGGAACGAGCTTCGCTTATATTGAAAACAGACGCGGCGGCAATCGAGACTATCTCAATGATTGGGGACAATCTACGCTTCAAGCCTTACTAAATGCTCAGCCGATGATGGATAAAATGGATATTTTGGTGAGTGGTGGCGTACGGCAGCCGCTTGATATGGTGAAGGCTTTTGTGTTAGGAGCTAAGGCTGTAGGACTTTCACGCACCATGTTAGAATTGATTGAAACGCATTCGGTGGATGAAGTCATCACGATTGTAAACGGTTGGAAAGAAGATTTGCGCTTGATTATGTGTGCACTTGGTTGCCAAAATTTGAGAGAGCTAAGACAAGTGCCTTATCTTTTGTATGGACGTTTGCGAGAAGCACAAGGTCAACTAAATAAAGAAATCCGATGAGTTTTTTCACTTATCGGATTCTTTTTTTCTATGATTTTTGACGAATGTTTTCTAAAATTTCTTGTGCTCTTTTGAGACTAAAATGTTTCTCGGAAACGAGCTGAGAAATCAGAGGAGCGATTTCTGTATCCTTAGCTCCTGCTAAAAGAGCTAGAGATTTGGCTTGTAGCTTCATGTGACCGTGCTGAATGCCGGTGCTGACCAGCGCTTTTAGAGCCGCAAAATTTTGCGCTAAGCCGATAGACGCAATAATACTGGCGAACTCTTTTGCGGTTGGTTGTTTTAGCAAATCGAAGCTAACTTCCACCGTAGGATTGAGCCCAATGGAACCCCCTTTTGTAGCAATAGGGAGCGGGAGAGTAATCTCTCCGCAGAGCGTTTGAGTGGCTTCCTTGATTGACCAAGTAGTCAATCCTTGATAGGAACCATTTCTACTAGCATAGGTATGCGCGCCTGCTTCAATCGCCCGCCAGTCATTTCCTGTCGCTAATACGACAGCATCAATTCCATTGAAAATGCCTTTGTTGTGGGTGCTGGCGCGATAAGGATCTTGCTTGGCAAATTGGCTTGCTAACACTATTTTCTTAGCAATATCAAGGGCTTCTGACTTATTTCGGTCGAGAAAACGGATATCAATTTCACAGGTGGCAGTTACTAAGGCTTCCGTTGCATAATTTGATAGAATTGCCATCAAGCTTTCACCGCCAGTCAACTCTTCTAATGGTGTTTTCAACGCTTCTAGCATGGTATTGAGGATATTGGCTCCCATAGCTTCTTGGGTGTCAACTGTTAGATAAACGACTAAAAATTCAGCTTCGCCATTTAGCCATTCTACACGTAAATCGCATGCGCCGCCACCGCGGTTGACAATCGATGGGTGTGCTTGATTGGCCAATTCTAATAACTCTTGCTTGTGGTTTTGGATATTTTTTATAGCTACTTCAATATTTGCTACTTGATAGAGAGCAACTTGTCCAATCATTTGGCGATTGTGAATAGTCGTTTTGAAGCCCCCAGAGCGCTTAATAATTTTTGCTGCAAAGCTGGCAGCCGCAACGACAGAGGGCTCTTCTGTTACGAAAGGTACTTGATAAACTTCCTCGTCTACCACAACATCAGGAACGAAAGAGTAGGGCAGAGCAAATGTCGCCAGAACATTTTCGCTCATTTGGTCGGCTGTTGAGAGAGGGAGCATGTGATTATGCTCAAGGTTTGTTTGATTATCCTCGTTTAGTAAGTGATAGTCTTTTAAAATTTGCAAACGTTCTTGAAGCGATTTTTTTGAAAAGCCCGTCCAACTTATTTTCATATTATTTTTCCACCTTGATATATCTGCGTTGGTGCTCAACAATTTCTGCTAAAGCAAAGTCTTGATTTTCATAGTTCGTAAAGCTGGCCGATCCATTTTCATCCAGACTTGCTTCTTCAAAAAATATTTTCTCGTAATCTGGAATGCTTAAAGGCGTGCGCTTGTTGAGTATTTCCATACGATTGGTTTCAAGCTGTTGCTCAAAGCCTGCTACGAGCTGCCCACTAAAGATTTCTGATACAGCTCCGCTTCCGTAGCTAAAGAGCGCAATGCGGTCACCTGCTTTGAGTGTTGTACTATTTTCAAGCAGGGAAAGGAGACCTAAAAAGAGAGAACCAGTATAAATGTTACCTACTTTTTGGCTGTAAAGAATGGATTGCTCAAAATTTTCTTGCAGTTGTGCTTGTTGCTCGCTTGGCAAACTCTTATCCATAATCTTTTTCATACCCTTTAAAGCTAATTTAGGATAAGGCAAATGGAAGCAAACTGCTGCAAAATCTTTTAAGGACACTTGATTGTGCTTTTGGTACTCCGCCCAAGTTGTTTTTAGACTGTCTAAATACTGTTGTGTAGAATACATGCCATTGACAAACGGCGTTGTCGAATAATTTGGCCGCCAAAAGTCCATAATATCTCGTGTTTGAGCAACATTGTCTTCATTAAAACTGAGAATCCGTGGATTACTTGTGATGAGCATAGCCACTGCTCCAGCTCCTTGTGTTGGCTCTCCTGGTGTCTCAATACCGTATTTGGCAATATCGCTTGCAATGACCAACACCTTTGAGTTAGGGTGTTTTTCGACGTGCAACTTCGCATAATCTAGTGCAGCAGTAGCGCTATAGCAAGCCTCTTTCATTTCAAAACTACGCGCAAAAGGCTGAATTCCGAGTAGACCATGAACAAAAACAGCAGAAGCCTTACTTTGGTCAATCCCAGATTCGCTGGCTACGATGACCATGTCAATAGCTTGCTTATCTTCTTCGTTCAAAATAGACGCTGCTGCACTCGCTCCCATGGTTACAATATCCTCTGTGACAGGGGCGATACTAATTTCTTTTAATAAAAGTCCCTTACTTAGTTTTTCTGGGTCAATGTTACGTGCGGCTGCTAAATTTTCTAATTTTAATACATAATTGGCTGTTGCAAAGCCAATTTTATCAATTCCAATGTTCATCATTACCTCTATATATTTTTCGGTTTGATACCAAACTTATTCTATTCCATTTTATCATAATTAAAGTGGAAACTGAGAAAAAAGCCTTCTTGCGAAAAGAAAGACTTGGGACATTTTCAGGAGTTATGTCGAATTATGAGGAGCGATGCTTTTGCAGATAATGGTAGAGTCTGAGCACCACCGTACCACTTGCCATTCCAATTGAAATGACCAAGGCTAAAATCACCACCAAGGTAGCATTAACCATAGCATGACTATAATCTCCAGTGACAAAAAAGGCCGTTGTACGATAAGAAAGATAGCCCGGAACCAATGGAGCTAAAATGGCTAAGATAAAGACGACAGCAGGGGTTTTATAAAGAATGCTCAAAACTTGACTAATGCAAGATCCGATAATAGCTGCGATAAACGTAGCAATAATCACATTTGTTGGACCTTTTAATACATAATACAAAAGCCAGATGAACATTCCAAGGATTCCTCCTGGAATGAGCATTCTTTTTTGAACATTTAAAACGATTAAGAACATTACAATTGCAAGAAAACTTGCTGCAGCTTGTAGTAAGACAGTCAATGGCTTCACCTTTTATTTCATTAAGACGAGAGCTACGGAAGTGCCAGCTCCGAGTGCCAAAGTGATCAACAGCGTTTCAAAGATTTTGCTCATTCCGGAGTTGAGATGATTGGTCATCAAATCACGCACGGCATTGGTCAGAGCAATACCGGGAACAAAAGGCATGACAGCACCAGCGATGATTAAGTCCGCACTGGAAGGAAAGCCAGAATAGCGCGCCCAGATCTGTGCCAGCAGACCAAAAATAAAAGCTCCGGCAAAAGCTGTGACAAAAGGAATGCGCACGTATTTATTGACCGAAAGAGAAAAGGCAAAGCCAAAGAAGGTCGCAAGAGCAGCGCCGAGCGCATCATAGAGATTGCCACCAAACATTATAGAGAAAAAAGGGGCACTAATAGTAGCAGCAAATGTCAGTTGCCTGTTTGTGTAAGGTGTCTTTTTCTTTTTTAGCTGAGTTAATTTCTCAAAAGCATCTTCAAGACTGATGTCCCCGCTAACCAGTTCACGCGATACTTGATTGACATCGCACACTTTTTCGATATTGTAATTTGAATGAGTAATGCGTTTCATACGCGAAATATTGGTGTTTTCAATTGAAAAGAAAATGGCAACTGGCATTGCGAGTGCATTACAATCCATAATTCCTTGAGAATGAGCAATCCGAATCATGGTATCTTCAACCCGATAAATTTCAGAACCACTTTGAAGCAGAAGCGTACCTGCTAACATCAGGACATCAACGGTTAGATTAAATTTGTCTTCCCTTTCTACATCTCTTTTCTCCACCATTTTTACACCCTTTTCTTTTAATTAACAATACCTCTATTATAGCATAAAAAAGAAGAAAACCAGCTGGAATTTCCAACTGGTTTTTGAGAATAGAATTGAATTAGCTAAGGGCATCATCCATTGAAAGCACTTCGTGGAAGACACGTTGAGTCAATTCAGTTTTTTGTTCTTTAGTAAGGTATTTGGTATTGACACAGTAACCTGAGATACGAACGATAACATCTTCACCATTCATAATCTTATCATAGACATCCTTCAAGTCCATAACGTTCAAGTTGACGTGCTGTCCTCCATTTTCAAAGTAACCATCAAGAATCGTTACCAAGTTATCTACTTGTTCTTCGCGCGTTTTACCAAGAGCACGAGGTGAAACTTGTGTCGTCAATGAAATACCGTCTGCTGCATAACCAAAGTCAAGGCTAGCTAGTGAGTTGAGATTTTGCAACCAACCACCACGAGCTTTGTTAGAAGGGTTTGCACCTGGTGAGAAGAATTCCAATTTAGACAAGTTAACACTGCCGTCTTCATTGAGATAAACCCCTTTGTGAACTGGAGAGTTACCAGTTTGTTTAGAGTAAGCAACGTTTGAAGTGATCGTCAAGAGTGATACAGTTGCTTCAGCGTTCTTGTAAAGTCTGTGGCTACGAAGACGAGTTGTGTAGGCTTCAATCAACCATTCGGCTAATTCGTTTGAGCGAGGATCGTCTTCACCCCAACGTGGATATTCGCCAGTAGTTTCGTAGTCGTAGATATAACCATTTTCGTCACGGATTGGTTTGACTGTCGCATACTTAATAGCTGACAATGTATCAACTGTATTGGCAAATCCACAGATACCAAATCCCATATTAGCACGTTGATGGGTTGGTAAGAAGGCCATTTGAACAGCTTCGTAGTTGTACTTGTCTGTCATGTAGTGAATGATGTTCAAAGCATCTACATAAGTGTCTGTCAACCAATCAAGTGATTTTTCAAAGTTTGCCTTAACAGATTCAAATTCAAGTACTTCGTCGCTGATAGGGTCAATATCAAATACTTTGTAATCTTTATGAACATCATCGTAACCACCGTTAAGACCTGTAAGAAGAGCTTTTAACACGTTTACACGAGCACCGAAGTACTGGATGTTGTGACGTTGGTCTTCGTTTTCTGGGTCAAGTGGTGATACACAGCATGAAATACAACTCATTTCACCATAGCCATCTTTCGCCATTGTTGTTACACCTTCGTATTGGATAGAAGAGTGTTTGTGACTCATGTGCATGCAGTAATGACGGAATGAGTAAGGAAGTTTATCTGTCCAAAGAACTGTCAAGTTTGGCTCTGGTGAGTTACCGATATTGTCAAGTGTATTCAAGAAACGGTAGTCCATTTTTGTCACACGGTGACGACCATCATTTCCCATACCTGCCATAGATGTTGTGATGAAGGTTGGGTCACCTGAGTAGAGTTGATCGTATGCTTTTGTACGAGCAAATTTTACAGTACGAAGTTTCAAGACGAAATCATCAACAAATTCTTGGATTTCTGATTCTGTGAAAGTACCACGAGCAAGGTCGCGTTCTGCATAAATGTCAAGAACGATTGGCACACGTCCAAGAGAAGTAGCAGCACCATTTACGACACGGCAGACAGCCATGAAAGCGACATTCACCCATTGGATAGCTTCTTTTACATTCATTGCAGGTCTACGAACATCAAGTCCGTAAAGGTCACCCAGGCGGACAACTTCTTTCAATGATTGGTATTGAAGGTTGACTTCTTCGCGAAGACGAATAGTTTCTTCATCAATGTCTGTCAAAGCATTCCAATCTTCGACTTTTTCTGCCATCAAGTAATCTGCACCGTAAAGAGCAAGACGTGCGTAAACACCAATGATACGTCCACGTGAATAAGCATCTGGCAAACCTGTTACAGTGTGTGCGTGACGTGCACGACGGATATTTGTTGTGTAGGCACGGAAAATACCGTCATTTACAGTTGTTACGTATTTTGTGAAGATTTCATGCATCTTAGGATCTGGTTCATAGCCATGTTCCTTCAAAGCAGTTTCCGCCATACGGATACCACCTTTTGGCATGAAGTTTAATTTGAACAATTCATCATTTTGGATACCATAAATCAATTCATTATCTTTGTCAATGTATCCAGCTGGAATATCAGCGATTGAAGTAGCACGTGTATCCATTGGGAAACGTGTTTCTTCATAATGTGCTTTTGTATCTTCGATAATTTTTTTAATGTGAAGAGAGCGTTCAGTTGGACCAGCTAAGAAACTTTCATCTCCGTCATAAGGAGTGTAGTTTGCCTGTACAAAACGAGATACGCTAGCTTTTTCGCGCCAATCTTCCCCTTTGAAGCCTTCCCAGGCTTTGTCAAAAACATCCTGTGCTTCGACAACAGTTTTAACAACCATGTTTTTTTCCTCTTGTATCTTTCTAGTAACACAAATCTGTTACATTTATAAAACAAGTATATCATATAGTAATCGTTTCCACAAATGGAACCTGGCCATAAAAGCACTTTCTTTTATAATACAGATTAAAAAATCAGCGTAAATTGTATTATATTTTTGAAAAAATCAGCATATTTTCAAATATTTTGGAAAAAATGATAAAAATTGTATAATGGAGGAAAGAAAAGAGTCAAGAAAGGAGCTGTATTGATGTTAATTTTTCCCTTAATCAATGATACGTCTCGGAAAATCATTCACATTGATATGGATGCCTTTTTTGCCTCCGTAGAAGAAAGAGACAATCCAGCACTAAAAGGCAAGTCGGTTATCATCGGAGCTGACCCTCGCTTGACAGGCGGACGAGGCGTTGTTTCGACTTGCAATTATGAGGCACGAAAGTTTGGTGTTCACTCAGCCATGAGCTCCAAAGAAGCTTATGACCGTTGTCCACAGGCGATTTTCATTTCGGGAAATTATGAGAAATATCAGGCAGTCAGTCAGCAAATTCGAGCCATTTTTAAACGATATACAGATGTGATTGAGCCAATCAGTATTGATGAAGCCTATCTGGATGTGACCAAAAATAAGTTAGGTATGAAATCTGCTGTCAAGATAGCCAAGCTAATCCAGCATGAGATTTGGACAGAGCTTCATTTGACCAGTTCTGCTGGTGTGTCCTACAATAAATTTTTGGCAAAAATAGCTAGTGACTATGAAAAACCTCACGGTTTGACGGTTATTTTGCCAGAAGAAGCAGAAGCTTTTCTCTCTCAAATGGATGTGGCAAAGTTTTACGGTGTTGGAAAAAAGACGGTGGAAAAGCTGCATGATATGGGCGTTTACATAGGAGCAGATTTATTAGAAATTCCTGAGATGACCTTGATTGACTTGTTTGGCCGATTTGGATTTGACCTTTATCGCAAGGCAAGAGGAATCAGCAATTCACCAGTAAAAGTCAACCGTATTCGTAAGTCTATCGGCAAGGAAAGAACTTATGGGAAATTGCTCCATAACGAAGACGACATAAAAAAGGAGCTGACCCTTTTATCACAAAAGGTAGCTCGTAGTTTAAAAAAGCATGGAAAATCTGGTAGGACGATTGTTCTGAAGATTCGCTATGCGGATTTTTCAACATTGACAAAAAGGCAGAGCTTAGCGACAAGAACGCAAGATGCGGAGCAGATTGAGCGCATTGCACATGAGATTTATGATAGCTTGGACGAGCAGACAAAAGGTGTGCGTCTTTTAGGAGTGATAGTGACAGGATTTGGGATGTAAAAAAGTTTGGGATGGGGAGTTCCAAACTTTTTGGGCTCTATAATTTCTGTAATGGGTAAAACACTACTGCAGAGATTATGGAGTTATTTTTCTACCATTTGTCAAGCAATTCAATGTTTTTCAGTCAAAGAATTGATGATTGATTTGATTTTAATAGTTTATCCTAGCCCTTTTTGGCTCTTTTGATTGGAAAAAGAGTACACAAAATCAACACCATACCTAGCGAAATTTTTGTAAGGTGTTACAATAATAGAGCATAGACGGCTTTAATGATTTTGGGTTAAAGTGTAATCGTAAAGTTTGTTATGCGTAATGAGGTAATACATTGTCTGTATGAGGCGATGCATTGAGGCAATCGTATGAGGCTTAGTTGAAGTCGTCTGCGATTGTCTTTTTCGTTTCTCATAAAAGTCCGCAATGTGGCAAGGATTGGTATGGCTGGCCGAAGCAATGTTGTGAATGGTCTTGAAGAGAATCTTTCTGGCATAAGGATTGCCCCGTTTGGTGATGTGTTCTTGAGCCAGAAAGTTTCCAGATTTGTAGTGTCTGAGATCAATTCCAATAAAGGCGTTGATTTGATTGGCAGACTGAAAACGGCGAATATCTCCTAATTCGCCTATGATAGAGGTGGCTGTTGTTTCAGCGATACCAGAGATGGAGAGGAGAATCTCGTACTCTGGTAGGGGCTGGGTCGATTTCACCATCTCATCCAGCACAGCTTGTCTACGGTCAGAAAGTCTAACCAGTTCCTGAGCATAGTAACGAACCTCTTCGATCATTGGAGAGGTTTTCTTGGTAGCACAATAAGACTGTTTGGCTAACCCAATCAGTTTATCAACGAGATACTCCACTCGTTTATCAGAAATCCGCTTTGAAGTGGATTGGTGGATGATTTCAGCTAAGTCCTCATCAGACAAGTCTAAGATGAAAGCTTTACTTGGGAATGCCCTCACCAGCTACCAGTATTGTTCACCTGTTGGCGCTGATAAAATAGACTCTATTTCTGGGAAGGTCACTTGCAGTACTTTGTGAAGCGGTTCTTAGTACGAATGGTATCCTCTGTCAGATTTTGATAGAAGCGACTCAAATCTCGCAAGTCTTGATAAACCTCCTCTTGAACATAGGTCGGTTTACGGTTCAAGATAAATTGTGACTGTGCTAACTTCTCTGCATCGATTTTATCTGTTTTACGGACACGCAAGCTGTCTAGTTATTTCTTGGCTTCCAGAGGATTGAGCCGTGTATAAGCATAGCCATTTTCCTCAAGAAATGCCTGAAGGCGCCGTGAATAGACCCCAGTGCCTCAAAGATGATTTCAGGGTGTTGAACGGTTTTTAAATCGCTCAAGAGACGTGCAAATTCAATGGTATCGTTGGACATGGTGTAGCCATGAACTTTCTCCCCATTCACTAAAATCGCTACCGCTGAGCTTGCCTTGCTCACGTCAATCCCGAAAACAACTCTCATGAAATTACCTCTTTGTCTTGAATGACTCCTTGTTTTAGTGATGTTATTTTCAATACTCGACGTTGAACGTCCCACATACTTTGATAACATTCTTCCTAAAACAGGTGTCTTGCCAGTTTTGTGTACGACGTCTAGCGTCAAAAAGACCCTCGACTTAACAAGACACCTCTACTTTAACATAAAGAAAAAGCAGTGAGGAAATCTCCCGTCGGAGATTTCTTCACTACTAATCTTAGTATGTTTTGTTTTGTGAATATTGGTCATTTAGCATTTTAGGTGATTGTATTTTGTTATATAATGATTCAAATTATCAGTAAGGGAGGAGATTAGATGATAAAGAAAGTAGGAATTGTCAGTTTATCAAGCGGGATTATAGGAGAAAGTTTCGTTAGACATGAGTTTAAGCTGGGATTGAAACGCTTGAAAGACTTGGGACTTGAAGTGACGTTTTTAGAGCATGCACAAAAGGGAATGGATTATCTGAAAGACCATCCTAAATCGAGAGCGCAAGATTTGATTCAAGCTTTTGAAGATCCTTCAATTGATATGATTTTATGTGCTATTGGTGGAGATGATACGTATCGATTGCTACCCTATTTGTTTGAAGATAACCAATTAAAAAAGGTTGTGAATCAGAAAGTATTTTTAGGTTTTTCAGACACTACCATGAATCACTTCATGCTCCATAAGTTGGGAGTGAAGACTTTTTATGGTCAGTCATTTCTTGCTGATGTTTGTGAGTTAGAGGAAGAAATGCTGCCTTATACGCTTTCATATTTTAAGGAACTGATTGGAACAGGGACTATCTCAGAAATCAGACCGAGCAATGTCTGGTATGATGAGAGGACGGATTTTAGTGAAAAAGCCTTAGGAACGAAACGGATTCGTCACGAAAATCAAGGCTTTGAATTGCTGAAAGGAAAAGCAACATTTGAAGGGGAAATTTTAGGAGGCTGTTTGGAGTCGCTTTATCAGATATTTGATAATACAAGACATGAGGATACGATTGAACTGTGTGCTCACTATCAGCTATTTCCCAGTCTTTCAGAGTGGGAAGGAAAAATTCTTTTGTTGGAAACCAGTGAGGAAAAACCAGAACCAATTTTATATCGAAAAATGCTAGAAGCCTTAAAGGCGACAGGGATTTTTTCTGTTTTAAATGGGATTCTTGTCGGAAAACCAATGGATGAAACTTATTATGGAGAATATAAACAAATCCTGCTTGATGTCATTGATACAGATATTGCTATTTTATATAACTTAAATGTTGGACATGCTACCCCGAGAGCAATCATTCCTTTTGGGGTGAAAGCTCAAGTGGATGCCAACGAGCAAGTCATTCGATTTTTGAATGAATTGAAATAACTTAAAAAGTGCAGGTTGAAGAATGATCTGCATTTTGCGTGTTGTTTACGAATTTAGTATAATAGGGGAAGCAAAAGTAGAAAAGAGAAAAATATGCGAATTCGTGGTTTTGAGCTTGTTTCAAGCTTTACAAATGAAAATTTACTGCCCAAGCGTGAGACGGCTCATGCGGCTGGCTATGATTTGAAGGTAGCAGAGCGCACAGTTATTGCGCCAAAAGAGATTAAATTAGTGCCAACGGGAGTCAAGGCTTATATGCAGCCTGGTGAAGTGCTTTATCTTTATGATCGTTCATCTAATCCACGTAAAAAAGGATTGGTTTTGATTAACTCTGTGGGCGTTATTGACGGGGATTACTATGGCAATCCGGGAAATGAAGGGCACATTTTTGCGCAAATGCAGAACATTACAGATCAAGAAGTGGTTTTAGAAGAAGAAGATCGTATCGTTCAAGCTGTCTTTGCGCCGTTCTTGCTTGCTGATAATGATGAAGCAGATGGTGTGCGGACAGGTGGTTTTGGAAGCACGGGGCATTAAGAAAGAGGAATCTATCATAGCCAAGAAAAAAACGACATTTGTTTGTCAAAATTGTGAATACCATTCGCCCAAGTATCTAGGGCGCTGTCCTAACTGTGGGGCTTGGTCTTCTTTTGTAGAAGAGATCGAAGTTGCAGAGGTTAAGAATGCGCGTGTTTCTCTGACAGGTGAAAAAAGTCGACCGATGAAGTTATCGGAGGTGGCTTCTATCAATGTCAACCGTACCAAGACAGATATGGATGAGTTTAACCGCGTCTTGGGTGGTGGCGTGGTGCCAGGAAGTTTAGTTCTAATCGGAGGAGATCCCGGTATTGGGAAATCTACCCTTTTATTGCAGGTTTCGACCCAACTATCTCACAAGGGAACGGTATTGTATGTCAGTGGGGAAGAGTCTGCTGAGCAGATTAAGTTGCGTGCGGAGCGATTAGGCGATATTGACAGTGAGTTTTATCTTTATGCCGAGACCAATATGCAGCAGATTCGTGCTGAGATTGAAAAAATTAAACCAGATTTCTTGATTATAGACTCTATTCAGACGATTATTTCGCCAGAAATTTCCAGCGTGCAAGGGTCGGTTTCACAAGTCCGAGAAGTGACAGCGGAGCTGATGCAGTTGGCAAAAGCCAACAATATTGCCACCTTTATCGTGGGCCATATGACCAAGGAAGGAACGCTGGCTGGACCTAGAACCTTGGAACACATGGTGGATACGGTACTTTATTTTGAAGGTGAGCGACAGCATACTTTTCGTATTTTGCGTGCGGTCAAAAATCGCTTCGGCTCTACGAATGAAATCGGCATTTTTGAGATGCAGTCAGGTGGGCTGGTTGAAGTGCTCAATCCTAGTCAAGTTTTCTTAGAGGAGCGTTTAGATGGGGCAACAGGCTCTTCTATCGTGGTGACTATGGAGGGGACGCGTCCAATCCTTGCGGAAGTACAAGCTTTGGTGACACCGACCATGTTTGGCAATGCCAAGCGGACAACGACAGGATTGGATTTCAATCGTGCTAGTCTGATTATGGCTGTTTTGGAAAAGCGAGCAGGGTTATTATTGCAAAATCAAGATGCCTACCTCAAGTCAGCAGGCGGTGTCAAATTAGATGAGCCAGCCATTGACTTAGCTGTTGCTGTTGCAATTGCTTCTAGTTATAAAGATTTGCCAACGAATCCACAAGAATGTTTTATTGGTGAAATCGGTCTGACGGGCGAAATCCGCCGTGTCAATCGCATTGAGCAGCGTATCAATGAAGCTGCTAAGCTGGGCTTCACCAAAGTTTACGCTCCTAAAAACTCTCTGAACGGGTTGAACATTCCCGAAACTATTGAAATTATTGGTGTAACAACGATTGGTGAAGTGTTGAAGAAGGTGTTTGGGTAAGTCAGTGTAACTGAGCAGTGAATTGCTAGGTGAGACAGACGGTGGCTTCTACATTGCTAAGGAAATTCTGTAAATGATTGGAAGAATAATAAAGTTTCATCGTTTCTGTTATTTCTTTTCAACAACTATGTGGTATAATAGTAACGTTTGAAATAAAAACAGGTTTTTCCTGTTAGAAATATAAGATAAATATTAGGAGATATACAATTGGCGAATCAAATTCGTGTGCGTTATGCACCAAGTCCAACGGGACTGTTACACATTGGGAATGCGCGGACTGCGCTCTTTAATTATCTTTACGCTCGTCACTACGGCGGAACTTTTATCATTCGGATTGAAGATACTGACCGTAAACGTCATGTGGAAGACGGGGAACGTTCGCAGTTGGAAAATCTGCGTTGGTTAGGAATTGATTGGGATGAGAGCCCAGAAACGCATGAAAAATATCGCCAGTCTGAACGCTTGGACATTTACCAAAGCTATATCAATGAGTTACTTGAAAAAGGCTTGGCTTACAAATCATATGTGACGGAGGAAGAGCTGGCAGCAGAGCGTGAGCGTCAGGAAGCTGCTGGAGAAACACCTCGTTACATCAATGAATATCTGGGAATGTCTGAAGATGAAAAAGCAGCTTATATCGCAGAGCGTGAAGCAGCAGGCATTGTTCCAACAGTCCGTCTTGTGGTCAATGAATCTGGTATTTACAAGTGGAACGATCTTGTCAAAGGTGAGATTGAATTTGAAGGTGGCAACATCGGTGGTGACTGGGTTATCCAGAAAAAAGACGGCTATCCAACTTATAATTTTGCGGTTGTAGTAGATGACCATCTGATGAAAATTTCCCATGTCATTCGTGGAGATGACCACATTGCCAATACCCCTAAGCAGCTCATGGTGTACGAAGCGCTCGGTTGGGAAGCGCCACAATTTGGTCACATGACCTTGATTATTAACTCCGAAACGGGTAAGAAATTGTCCAAACGTGATACAAATACGCTTCAATTTATCGAAGATTACCGTAAGAAAGGCTACCTGCCTGAAGCCGTCTTCAACTTTATTGCCCTCCTTGGCTGGAATCCTGGCGGTGAAAATGAAATCTTCTCTCGTGAAGAATTGATCCAACTCTTTGATGAACATCGTCTCAGTAAGTCTCCGGCTGCTTTTGACCAAAAGAAATTAGACTGGATGAGCAATGAATACATTAAAAATGCGGATTTTGAAACCATTTTTGATATGGCGAAGCCTTACTTGGAAGCGGCTGGTCGTTTGACTGACAAAGCTGAAAAATTAGTTGAACTTTACAAACCACAAATGAAGTCTGTAGATGAAATCGTACCGCTCACAGACCTTTTCTTTGAAGATTTCCCAGAGCTAACGGCAGAAGAAAAAGAGTTTATGGCAGGCGAAACGGTACCAACGGTTTTGAAAGCCTTTAAAGAAAAATTGGAAGCTATGAGTGATGAAGACTTCAAGTCAGAAAATATCTTCCCGCAAATCAAAGCGGTTCAAAAAGAAACGGGGATTAAAGGCAAAAATCTCTTCATGCCAATTCGTATTGCTGTTTCAGGCGAAATGCACGGTCCAGAACTCCCAGATACCATTTACCTGCTTGGACGTGAAAAATCCATTGAGCATATTGAGAAGATGCTGAAACTTATTCAATAAGTTAACTAAAAAACATCACAATATTTGAACTTTGTGGTGTTTTTGCTTTTATATGATGAAATGCTTGATTTTATGTTATAATACCCCTTAATACTAAATCAAAGTGAGGAATGCTTATGCCAGCTACTAAAATGACCGCACAGGAAATTATTCAGTTTATAGCGGATGCTAAGAAAAAGACAAATGTAAAAGTGACTTTTGAAGGAAAACTAGCGGGCGAAGTGCCGAATTCAGTTGTCAAATTGGGCAATGTTCTCTTTGGTGACTGGGAGAAAATTAAACCTCTTTTGGTTAACCTAGAAGAGAATAAAACCTATGTGGTGGAGCAGGATGCTCGAAATTCTGCCGTGCCGTTGTTAGACAAGCGTGAGGTCAATGCTCGGATTGAGCCAGGAGCTATTATCCGCGACCAGGTGGAAATCGGTGATAATGCTGTGATTATGATGGGAGCTGTTATCAATATCGGAGCTGAAATTGGTGCTGGAACGATGATTGATATGGGAGCCGTTTTGGGTGGTCGAGCTATTGTTGGAAAAAACAGCCACGTGGGTGCTGGGACTGTTCTTGCCGGTGTCATTGAGCCTGCCAGCGCAGATCCTGTCCGAGTGGGGGACAATGTCTTGATAGGGGCTAATGCTGTCGTTATTGAAGGAGTGCAGATTGGCAATGGTTCTGTCGTCGCTGCAGGGGCTATTGTGACGAAAGATGTGCCAGAAAATGTTGTTGTAGCCGGTGTGCCTGCGCGTGTGATTAAGAAAATTGATGAACAAACCCAGCAGAAAACAGCATTGGAAGACGCTCTTCGGACACTTTAAAGAGGGAAATGTATGATTGATTATCAAAAAATTCGCCGAGACTTGCATCAAATTCCGGAAATTGGACTGGAAGAGTATAAGACTCATGCCTATCTGATGAGAATAATTGATGAGTTGACTGCTGGCTTGGATTTCGTTGAGATTCGGACTTGGCGTACGGGAATTTTGGTCTTTGTCAAAGGCAGTACACCTGCTAAGACGATTGGCTGGCGGACAGATATTGATGGTTTGCCGATTGTTGAGGAGACAGGGTTTGCCTTTGCTAGTCAACATGAGGGACGTATGCATGCCTGTGGGCATGATATGCACATGACAATCGCTCTGGGTTTGTTGGAGCAACTAACTACTGAGCAGCCTAAGAATAATCTACTTTTTCTTTTCCAACCAGCTGAGGAAAATGAAGCTGGGGGCATGCTGATGTATGAGGACGAAGCCTTTGGTGACTGGTTGCCAGATGAATTTTATGGGCTTCATGTTCGGTCTGATCTCAAGGTAGGAGATATTGCTACGAATACCAGTACACTTTTTGCAGGGACTTGTGAAGTCAAATTAACCTTTAAGGGCAAGGGTGGTCATGCTGCATTTCCACATAATGCTAATGACGCTTTGGTAGCAGCCAGCTATTTTATCACTCAGGTTCAGACCATTGTGAGTCGCAATGTGGATCCAATTGAAGGAGCTGTCGTCACCTTTGGCGAATTCCATGCTGGAACGACGAATAATGTGATTGCTGAAACTGCTTTTTTGCATGGAACCATTCGAACGTTGACGCAGGAGATGAATTTGCTCACTCAAAAACGCTTGCGGGAAATCGCTGAAGGAGTAGCGCAGTCGTTTGGTGTAGAGCTTGAGTTGGAGCTGAAACAAGGCGGTTATCTTCCTGTGGAAAATCATCCTGAATTAGCTGCTCAATGCATGAATTTTTTCCAAAAAGAGAATGGCGTGCACATGATTGATATTTCACCCGCAATGACCGGTGAGGACTTTGGCTATCTGCTCAGTAAAGTCAAGGGTGTGATGTTCTGGCTGGGAATTGATAGTCCTTACGCACTTCATCATCCTAAAATGGCGCCAGATGAAGCAGCGCTGCCTTTTGCTATTGAAAAATTTGGGAAGTTTTTAAGTGCAAAAGTTAATGAATAATGGGCTGAGAATGTTGATAATGTTTCTGATTGAGGAGAAGATAAATGAAGGCAGATTTGCGCAAAACTATAGTCAGAAAAATGAAAGAGCAGGAATTGATAGTAAAACAGCAGAGAGATGCTTTGCTCACTCAGTACTTGCTGGAATCTTCTGCTTATCAACAAGCTAGAACAGTTGCTACTTATTTATCTTTGCCACACGAGTTTGATACAAGGATTTTCATCAGGCAGGCTCAAGCAGATGACAAGCGGGTTTTGGTCCCTAAGACTTATCCCGAAGGGCGCATGACTTTTGTAGATTATAATCCCAATGACTTGGAATTGACTGTTTTTGGTATCTGGGAACCAAGAAGTGAACGAGCGGTGGAAAAATCTCATATTGATTTGATACATGTTCCGGGTGTTGCTTTTAACAAAAAAGGCTATCGGATTGGCTATGGAGGCGGCTATTATGACCGCTATTTGGCTGATTTTAAAGGGATGACAGTAAGTACAATTTATCCTTACCAGTTAGTTGATTTTCAACCAGACAATTGTGATATTCCCGTTCAGGAGGTATTGATTTGTGAATAAAATTTATGATAAACGTTATCCAGTGACGAGTTTATTGTTGCTTATCACGACAGGAGTTTTCCTAACAATGTTTCTGTTGCGTGGCTTTAATTATGCTAGTACCCAAACGATTTATGAATTTGGGGCAATGAATGGTCGAACGATTCAATATTTTCCAAGTCAGATTTGGCGCTTGGTATCGGCGATTTTTGTTCATATCGGCTTGGAGCATTTTGTGATGAATATGATTACGCTGTATTTTATCGGACGACAATCTGAGCATATTTTTGGCTCGTGGAATTTTCTGTTTCTTTATCTGATGTCTGGTATTTTAGGAAATGTCTTTGTCTTCTTTTTCACTCCAAGTGCTGTGGCTGCAGGTGCCTCTACATCTTTGTTTGGGATTTTTGGTGCTATTATTACTTTGCGCTATGCGGTGCGAAATCCTTACATTCAGCAACTTGGTCAGTCATACTTAGTTCTTCTAGTTATGAACTTGGTGTTGAGCTTGACACCGGGAATTAGTCTGGCAGGACACTTAGGTGGTGCAGTCGGAGGCGCTCTCTGTGCTGTTATTTTTCCAGTCTGTGGGGAAAGAAGAGCTTATCAAGTGGGACAACGGTTATTGGCGTTGATTGCTTATATTGTTTTAGCTTTGGGAATGATTTGGTTAGCTTTTAATCGACGCATATAAAAAGAGGTTGAATAGACTGCTGTATCTCGCAGCAATCTGTTTCTACCTCTTTTTCGTTTATTTTTGTTGGCCAACTAAAATCTTTGCAGCAATCGTGATGCCAGTTAATGGTGACCAATCTATTTTATCAATGTCAATATTAAAGAGAAGCGGTGTCATATGAAGAAGTGCCGCTTTTTCGTTTTCTCTCAAGTTGAAAGTGGCTGCAACGTCATAAGAATTTGTAATGGTAAAGGCTTCTTCAAAATGCTCAATGATTTTGTGATTGGAATAATTCGTGTTTGTTAATTTATCAGCTACAATACCTCGGATTTCTTGCAAGTGTTGGCTATTGGGAATAACTTTAATCAGCAAGCCGTTTTTCTGCAATACACGCTGAAATTCTTGGTAATTGGCAGGAGAGAAGATGTCTAAAATCATATCCATGCTAGCATCTTGAATAGGGATGTGTGCCAGATCTCCAACAAACCAATTTACCGTCAGGCTGTGGTCACTTTTGGCTGCTAGTTGAATAGACTCTTTTGACAAATCGAATGCATAGATATGTTTATCTGGCAATTGTGCTTGCAAATTTCGAGCATAATAGCCTTCTCCGCAACCAATGTCCAGCAGATTACCATGTTGTGGTAAAGATGATAAAATTTCTAGTAATTTCTTCAAAATTGGCTGGTAAAATCCTGCTTCGAGAATCAATTGTCGATTTTTAAAGTTGGATTTATCGTAGTCTTTTGATTGCTTCACCTGTGGAGCCAAGTTGACATAGCCAAACTTTGCCAAGTCGAAGGAATGATGGTTCTTGCATTTGAGACTATTTTCTGATAAAAACAAGGCTTGCTGACAAAAAGGGCAAGCAAAGAAAGTAGCTGTTTCAAAACGTTTAAGTTTGGATTTCATGCGTTTTCTCTTTCATAAATTTCTCTGACTAGTGTAACATGTGAGAAATGCTTTGACAAGTAGATAAAGAAAGGGAATTTTAAAATGAACCACACTTTTAAAGCGGTTGGAGCTAAAGCAAGCACTATGGTAATATGCTTTTTGCTAAGTAAGAATGAAAAGAAGCTGGAGCGAAAAGTCTCCAGCTTCAAAGTATATAGCGCAATAGACCAACGATGTAGTAGTTGATTGCTCTCTTTCCTATTTAGTAAGTCAAAACAAAATATTTTTTCTTACCACGACGTATAACGGTGAGTTCATTTTCTAATTTGTCAGCGTCCGTTAATCTGTAGTCAAGGGCTTGAATGCGCTCACCATTGACATAAATAGCACCATTTTGGACATCTTCACGCGCTTGGCGTTTAGAATTGACAACGCCAGCTGTTACCAAAAGCTCTACGATATTGAGATTGTCATCTGCGTTCACTTGATAATTTGGCACACCACGGAGACCTTGTTTCAGCTCTTTGACAGAAAGATTTTTGATATTTCCGGCAAAAAGCTGCTCGGTGATATTGAGTGCTTCTTTGTAGGCTTTTTCACCGTGCACGAGTGTAACGACTTCTCGCGCTAAGATTTTTTGTGCCAAACGTTCATGTGGAGCTGCTTCAAATTGTTTCCCGATTTCTTCGATTTCATCAAGCGGAAGAAGAGTGAAAATTTTAAGGAAACGAACGGCATCAGCGTCCATGACATTCATCCAGAATTGGTACATTTCGTAAGGACTGGTCTTATCAGCATTGAGCCATACAGCGTTGCCTTCTGACTTACCAAATTTCTTACCGGTTGCGTCTGTGATAAGGGGCACTGTAATAACGTGAGCTGTTTTGTCTGCCTTCCGACGAAGCAGTTCAGTACCAGCAGTCATATTGCCCCATTGGTCAGAACCACCGATTTGTAAAGTGACACCGTATTGGCGATTTAGCTCAAAAAAGTCATAGCCTTGCATGATTTGGTAAGCAAACTCGGTATAAGAAATCCCTGTTTCAATTCGTTTTTTTACGGATTCTTTACTCATCATGTAGTTGACGGTGAAATATTTTCCGACATCGCGCAGAAAGTCAATAAAACTAATATCAGAGAACCAGTCGTAGTTGTTGACCATTTCAGCCTTGTTGTCACCATTTTCAAAGTCAAGAAAACGAGATACTTGCGCTTGAATGCTCCGTACCCAGCCCTCAACTGTGTCTTTTGTTTGTAAACTCCGCTCGGTATCTTTAAATGATGGATCGCCAATTAAGCCAGTTGCACCGCCGACGAGAGCGTAGGGTTTGTGACCTGCCAACTGTAAATGTTTCATGACAAGGATTGGTACAAGATGACCGAGGTGCAGGCTGTCAGCTGTTGGATCATAGCCAGAATAAAAACTAACATTTCCTTCCGCTAAGGCTTTGCGCAACGCTTCTTCGTCAGTTGTTTGAAAAACCAAACCACGTTCTTTTAGCTCATCAAAAATGTGCATGTCTGTCTCTCCTTTATAAAATTTCTAGTTATTGTAACATTGTATCACAAACAGCCATTAGAATGTAGTAAAATTGCAAAAATAATTTAAAAAAACAATGATTATAGCCAAGGATTTCCTTTCCTGTTGTCAGAAGTTTCATAAATTTGCTATAATAGTCAGAGAAAGTTCAAGGAGAAAGAATGAGTAAACAAGTTTTTGAAAAGATCAAACGATTGTTTGAAAAACTTTTTCAAACGAAGCGTCCGAGCAAAAATGAAAAAGAAAGCTGGACACTTTGGAGTGTTGGCGGGACTGTCCTTCGTACTCTGAAATTATTATCAAATGTCTTTTTTGTGTTTGTTCTTTTAGGTTGCTTGTTTGGTGGAGGCATTGCATTAGGCTATGGTGCACGAATCTTTGACAAGGTTGAAACTCCTAAAAAAGAAGAGTTTATCAAAAAAATTCAAGATATTTCAACCATTTCTGAATTAAAATATGCTGACGGCAGCTCCATTTCAGCCATTGATAGTGATTTGTTGCGAGTGCCAATTAAGAGTAAAGATATTTCTGACAATGTGAAAAAAGCGGTCATTGCGACAGAAGATGAGAATTTTCGGAAGCACAATGGGGTTGTCACAAAAGCTGTTTTGCGGGCTACGCTAGGATCTGTTGTAGGGATTGGTTCCTCAAGTGGTGGTTCTACCTTAACACAACAGTTAATCAAGCAACAAGTTGTCGGCGATGCTCCAACCTTTAGTCGTAAAGCATCAGAAATCATTGATGCGTTGGCTTTAGAACGCTACATGAGCAAAGACGATATTTTAACGACTTATTTGAATGTGGCACCGTTTGGGAGAAATAACAAAGGGCAAAATATTGCTGGTGTGGAAGAAGCTGCACAAGGAATTTTTGGAGTTCCTGCCAGCAAATTGACAATTCCTCAAGCAGCTTTTATTGCCGGTTTACCACAAAGTCCGATTGTTTACTCTCCTTATGCAGCTGACGGTAGCCTGAAAAGTGCTAAAGATATGACTTTTGGTCTCAATCGTTCGAAAAATGTTATTTACAATATGTACCGGACAGGTGCGATTAGTAAAGACGAGTACCAATTGTATAAAGATTATGATTTAAAACGAGACTTTTTACCAAGTGATACGACTTCAGCAAGAACACATGACTATCTATATTACGTTGCTATGAAAGAAGCTCAAAAAGCAATGTATGATTACTTAATCAAACGTGACAATGTTTCACAGCAAGAGTTGAAAAATGATGCAACAGTGAAAGCTTACAGAGAACTAGCTGCGAAAGAGTTGAGTGAAGGCGGCTACACTGTCACCACAACTATTAATAAGAATGTGCATAATGCAATGCAAAATGCAGTAGCTAATTTTGGTAGTGTCTTAGATGATGGAACAGGTGCAGTCGAATCTGGAAATGTCCTCATGGATAATCGTACAGGAGCTATTTTGGGGTTTGTGGGAGGACGTGATTATGCTTCTAACCAGAACAACCATGCATTTGATACAGAGCGCTCACCAGGCTCAACCATTAAGCCGATTTTAGCCTATGGTATTGCCATAGACCAAGGGCTTATGGGAAGTGCCAGTATGCTGTCTAACTACCCTGCAAATTTCTCTAGCGGTGAGCCAATTATGCACGTAGATAGCCGTGGTACAGCCATGATGGATTTGCAGGAAGCTTTGAATACTTCTTGGAACATTCCAGCTTATTGGACTTATAAATTGCTTCGTGACAAAGGAGTTAATGTCCAAGGGTACATGGAGAAAATGGGCTATCAAATTGAAAATTATGATATTGAAAGTCTGCCAATGGGAGGAGGTATTGAAGTATCTGTCGCCCAACACACCAATGGTTTCCAAACTTTAGCCAATAATGGGGCATACCAAGAGCGCTATATGATTGAAAAGATTACGACAAAAAACGGGAAAGCTGTCTATGAACACAAAGCAAAACCTGTTCAGGTTTACTCTAAGGCAACGGCGACGATTATGCAAAGTCTTATGCGTGGGGTATTGAGTTCGGGTGCTACGACGACCTTCAAATCTCGTTTAACGCAGATTAATAGCGGTTTAGCTAGTGCTGATTGGATTGGGAAAACGGGTACGACTAACAGTAATGGTGACATGTGGCTCATGGTATCCACTCCTAAATTAACGTTAGGTGGTTGGATTGGTCATGACAATAATGCTTCAATGGCAGCTTTGACTGGTTACAACAACAATGCGCAGTATATGGCTCAACTAGTAAATGCAATTTATCAAGCCGACCCAAGTCTCTGGGGAGTTGGTGACAAGTTCAATCTAGATTCTAGTGTCATTAAGTCCAATGTTCTTAAAGCAACGGGTGAACGAGCTGGCGCAGTAACAGTCAATGATCGCAGTATGAACCTGACCGGACAGACAGTTACTAGCTATTGGGCAAAAAACGGTGCTCCGATGACTACCTATAAATTTGGAATCGGTGGTACAGATAGTGATTATCAAAAAGCTTGGGCAGCACTTTTAGGCGGACGCTAAATAAAGGTAAATAAAAACACTTTCATAAGTAAAAAACTTGAAAAGCAGAGTTAAATAAGGTATAATATTACTAATAATTTGTCGTCTGCTTTATTTGAAATATTGTCCATATAAAGCTTACAGCAGTTAAATCATACTTTTAGAGTCAGATTTAGCTGCTCTTTTTGTGCCTATTTTTGGGATCTTTGTCGTTTGTCATCAAAACTTAAAGATTCTGAAAATTACTCATAAAGGATAAATGAATATTGCTACTCTATCATGTAATAGAGAATGTAGAAAGAAGAAGGAGTAAAAAACTTGGCAGGACATGAAGTTC
>OJVS01000103.1_pt1 | contig 36155 bp, 16 predicted proteins | sample 1600291 | NCBI WGS metagenome assembly OJVS01 (sample SAMN04436609, study PRJEB24849) | human gut metagenome | biome: human gut; feature: NICU; material: stool | host: Homo sapiens | place: USA: Saint Louis, MO | collected 2009-11-28
CTCCTATATGCTCCGGCTTGCATTCTCGTATAACAAATATTTTATGTGTGAATGATTTTTTATTGGGCGTGTCATTTGATAACCTTGCCTCGCAACTTTGGTCGATAATTTTATCACTCTCGCTGTGGTAAATGATTGGGATCTCATGCTTGTATTTGTTTTCGGGAAATGAGTGCGATTCCGGAATAGTTTGAATGTTATTTTCATAGCCTAATGAATTAGTTTCACTGTTCATGGTCTATTCCTATTGGTACAGTCAGATATTTGTCTGAGGATTAACAGCAGGAGTATCGTAACGGTTGTTTCTCAAAACAGGGAGTAGGGTGACAATCGCCAATCCTGCTAAAAAAATACCGATGAGAGTTGGTGCACGGTAGCCATAACCTTGGTCGATTGCATAGCCACCGGCCCATGAACCAATAACTACTCCAAGACAAATAACGGAGGTATGCATAGTGTTAATTAATGAAGTATTAGGGGCTGCTTTAAACACGCGTGAGGACATGGCAGGAGTGAGAGTAATACCAGTAAGTCCTAAAATCATTACAGAAATCAGCACTAATATTTTATTTTCGTAGAAGGTATAAAGCCCAAACAGTGCAAGTACTAGCACGACGCTTCCGGTGAAAACAACTTTAATCGGCGATTTATCTGCTAGTCGACCTACAAGAAAGTTACCAATTACCGTGAATACACCGTAAGCGAAAAGAATAGCCGGGATATATAGAGTATCGAAACCGACAGTGTTTTCAAAATAGGGAACGAAGTAACTGAATGTCGCGAATGTAGCAGCAATAATAAAGAAACTTGTAATAAAAGCCCCCCAGATTGATCTGTTTATAATTGAACCAAATTCAGCCTTAATACTACCCTTAACCTCCGCTTTGAATTTAGGAACAATCAGTATAATACCTATTCCAGCTAAAGATGTAAGGACAATAATTAATGCGAAGGAAACTCTCCAGCCATAATACTGGTCAAGTATTGCTGATAGTGGCAGTCCCGCCACCGTCGCTATCATCATCCCGCCCAATACGATGGAGGCTGCAACGCCAAAGCGTTCCGGTGGAACCATTTTTGCCGCTGTCAACAGCGCAAAACCGAAGAAGGCTGCCGAAGATAATCCGGTCGCAAACCTCGCTACTGCTAAAAGATCATAAGTTGCAGAAACGGTTGCGACTACTTGGGCGACAAGAAATATGCCAGTAATAGTCAATAATGCTGCTTTATTGCTAAGTTTAACTAAAAATGTAGCAAGCAAGGGACCACCGAAAACCATACCTAATGAATAAATGGTAATTAAATATCCAACTTTAGGAATGGAAACACCTAAATCAGATGACATGGATGTGATTAATCCTGCGACCATGTATTCAGATGTTGTCATGGCAAATAGAGTAAAACCTAAAACATATATTGCCGCTGGAAGTGGTTTATTCATAAAAGTTCACTCAATGTGATTAACAGTAATGAAACTAATACCCTCGATCATCAGTTTTTGTAAACAGAATATGAATCATAATTGTTATGACATTTTTCACCAATATAATCTGCTGGTTTATCGAGTTGTCGTGTTAGGTTAGGAGGTTAAGATATCGAATTTAGGTAATTAAATTGTCATCGGCTTATCTTAAAAATAGATAATGTTATTTATTTAATTGATTTTTCTGAATGTGTAAATATCGAAAAGGAAAATAACAATGAGTGAATACGTGCAAGCAATTGTGAAATCAGATACTGGTGGTTTTAGATTTACCGATGTACAGCGGCCAGTCAGAAGGACGGAAAGTGATATTTTAATCAGAGTTTCCAATATATCACTTAATCGGGGAGAATTAGACTTTCCCTGGGAATCGGATAAGCCTGCCGGATGGGATGCATTTGGTATTGTGATCGAGACCAGCACCGACGGTCAGGGACCAAAAATTGGGGAGCGGGTATTAACATGGAGTTTTTCGGGTGCCTGGAGCCAATATCGCGTTGTCGATCGTGCCAATGTCGCTATCGTGCCAGAGAGTGTATCAGCAGCGGTTGCAGCAGCGTTGCCGGTGGCAGGATTAACGGCGCTGCGTTCTCTGCGATCCCTTCATTTGCAGCCGGGCCAGTCTCTGGCCGTTACCGGTGCAACGGGCGGAGTCGGGCATTTGTTGGTTCAGTTGGCTATGCATACCGGTATTAAAGTTTCGGCGGTGGTGCACAGTCAGCGTGGATTCGATTGGCTGCAAGCCAGCGACGTTAAACCCAACGAGGTACTATTGGCTAAAGAATACCCTTTTGAGGGAGCCTTTGATGCACTGGTCGATACCGTCGGTGGCGATTTACTGGCTCATCTATTAGACAATGTTGTCCCTAATGGCACAGTTCTCATTCTGGGCGTTGCCTCGGGACAGGTGGCGAGCATAGACACCACAATTTTGGTATCACGAGGAATCGATCTGATTTCTTATAAGGATTATTCCCCGGCTGGAGAAGATTTAAACACCTTGCTCACTCTCGTTGACGAGAAGATCATTAAAGTATACGCGGATAATATTGGTAGTTGGGATAAAGTCATTAAACAAGATTTCATGCATCTTCTCGCTCCAGGCAAAGTCACGCTCAACGTACCTCAGGACTAAGCTCAACTCGTACATAGTCCTCTATGCTGTCGCCACGCAAGGATATTGCAATAATTGTGGCGACATAGCGTTATCTTTTAACTAATAACACATTGATATTTAACTTCTGTTAGTTTTTTTGTATCTTGATACCTCCACGAGGCATAGATGTTCGTGTAAGAGATGTAAGAGAAGACTTATGGATTTAAACGCGCTTAAAATCTTTATTAAGGTAGGGGAAACGCAGAGTTTTACCAAAGCTGCGCAGGCATTGGGCCTCACCCAATCAGGGGTCTCACGTGCAATTACCAGGCTTGAGCTCGACCTTCGTGTTACCTTGCTTAACCGCAATACCCACTCTGTAAGTCTGACTACCGATGGCGTTTTTTTATATGAATCCTCAAAAAGCCTGATTCATGAAATGGATGAGGTTGGGCATTCGATTACCGGCAGAACGGTATTCCCTGAAGGCGAACTAAAAATAACGACACCTTCTGCCTATGGCCGATTGGTAATTATTCCTATGCTCAAAGAGATTCTGGACAGATATCCGGCATTAACAATTGACGCGGTTATGACTGACCGATTGGTTGATTTGGTGGAAGAAGGCTTTGACGCGGCGATTAGAATTGGCAGCGTACAGGACTCACGGCTTATCGCCAGAACTATTAAGCATTTACGCTTTGTCACCGTTGCGTCACCGGAATATTTAAACAGCCACGGAATTCCAAAAGAGCCAGCGGAACTGGTACAGCATAACTGTCTGGCTGTTAAAGCACAGAGAACTGGGCGTAGCACAAAGTGGTTTTATTCTATTGCGGGAGAACAGCAGGCTTTTGATATTAAGGGTAATCTGGTCGTCGATACTGCGGATGTACTGTTAGAGGCGGCACTCAGCGGGATGGGAGTTGTTCAAATAATGGACTTTGCGGTCGGTAAATATCTGGAAAACGGTAAACTTGTCGAGCTACTACAAGAATACTCCGAGGCTTCGATTCCGCTTTCATTAATTTATGCAAAATCGCGCCATCGTTCGCCTAAAATCAGTACATTGCTGGCGGCGTTAGGAATAAATACTTGACCCCCAACACAGATGCAATTGTGCTTGATTTGTGAGGGGCCAAATTCAACATCCTGCTCAATTCTGTGACTAAAAACCAAGCTTTGTATGAAGCTGATGGTGTTTTAAGTATATATGCGAAGTATTTAGCCTTAAACGGGGCTCATTAGCTGAGCCCTTTTTCAAGCTTATCAATCGGTTTATACCGTAGTTCAGACTTTGGACTGCTGATGGCCCAAAATATAGGATGGCACGAATTCCTCTCTGCACCTGTCCAGATAATCTGACCACCACTGCATCATCGCCTTACGGGCTTCCAGATGCTCCGCCTTGTGGATGTAGGCTGCCCGAACGCTATTGCGCTCCTGATGGCTCATCTGACGCTCAACTGCATCCTGTGACCAGAGACCTGATTCTATCAGGGCACTACAGGCCATTGCCCGGAATCCGTGGCCGCAGACATCCTCTTTAGTATTATATTCCATCAGCCGCAGCGCCTTATTAACCGTATTTTCACTCATTGGTCTGGATGGATTATGGATGCTGGGGAACAGCAACTCCTGATCACCGGAGATTTCTCTTATCTGCTTCAGTATGTCGATGGTCTGTTGTGACAGCGGCACAATGTGCGGCGTGCGCATTTTCGCCCCCCTGCTGGAATAGCGGACGCCTGGGAGCGGTTCTCGTGTGGCGGGGATCGTCCAGATTTTATTTGTGAAACTTATCTCCGTCCAGCGGGCAAACCGCAGTTCGCTGGAGCGAATAAAGACATGCAGGGTAAGAGAAACAGCCAGCCGGGTTAATTCCCGTCCCTGATGATAGCCATCAATGCGACTCAACAATTCGGGTAGTCGTTCAAGGGGAAGGGCGGGGTAGTGTCGTTTAACCGGTGCTGCGATGATACCTTCGAGATTCGATGCTGGATTGCTCTCAATCATCCCCTGATGCACCGCATGCCGCATGATGTTGCACATATGCTGCCGGGTACGTGCTGCGACTTCCAGCAGACCTTTTTGCTCAATGCCTTTCAGCAGGTCGATAAAGTGACGAGGTTTCAGTTCAGCTACTGGCAAGTGTCCAATCACAGGAAATATATGATTGTTCATGCTGGCAAGCAGACGGGAGGCGTGGTTCTCAGACCATGTTCTGTTGCTTTTATGCCAGCTCAATGCAACGTGCTTAAATGTTTTTTCCGGTGAGCGGGCAGCTTTCTCTGCGATACGTTGTTGTGATGGATTGATACTCTGCGTTAGCAGCTTGCGTATACCATCACGTTGCTGACGAGCGTAAGCCAGAGAAACATCGGGATAGCACCTAAGCCGAGGCGAGATTCTTTACCATTGATACGATATTTGAGATACCAGAGACGTGAACCGCCTGGATTGACTAAAAGGTACAGTCCATGAGAATCAGAAACTTTGAAGGGTTTTGCGGATGGTTTTAAGCTACGGATTTTAGCGTCGTTCAGAGACATATGGTGGTCACTCCATAATCGAACTGAAATGACCCCAAATCAGACCACCAATCTTGCCCGATGCGGAGGGGGAAATGAAAATGCATCGGGAAGACTTTTCACGCTAACTTATTGAATCTAAATCACATAAGGATTCGCAAAGAGGCATGAAAACAAGAATTTGGCTCCTCTGACTGAACAGGATGACATGCCAGAAAGCGTGCGAATTGCCTAAAACCCAACCGGATACAAAGAGACTCACTTGAAATCTGATTTATTCAACAAAGCCCGTCAAAAGTAATGTTACTGAGAGTTGGAATCAGTGGTAGGATTCATCGGAATATACACTGGCGATAGCCTGTTCTGTAAGGGGAATGATTGGGAAAGTATACTATCAGTATACATAAATCATTCCTATTAGATCTTGTTGTCGAGAAAAGAAAGATTTTTGTCAATTTCAAATGAAAATTGGTAGGGATGCTGTCACCGCATCCCTCTATAAATTCTTAGAAGAAATCAATTCGCGTATTGATACCGACGGTGCGACCCATATTGACCTGCGCGACGGCGCTGCTGCCGTTCATGTAGCCATAGGTACGGTAACGACGGTCGAACAGGTTATCGACATAGACGGAAATGTTCATCCGTTCAGTCGCCTGCCAGCCCAGGCTGCTGTCCAGGGTGGCATAGGTGCCTTGCCGCAACTGGTTGTCGCCATCGAAATAATGCGGCCCGACCAGATTAACCGCCAGTCGGGGCATCAGTGCGCCATAGCGCGTATCAATCACGCCGTTCACGCTGCTTCCCGCGCCATAACGTGGTACGAACGGCACCCGGTTGCCGTGATACAACTCACTGTTATTGGTGAATTCGGAACGGATCACGTTGCCATTGATATCCCATGACCAGCCTGGCGCAAACCGCCATTTCGCTTCAAGCTCAACGCCGGTGGCGTCGGCTTTACCCGCATTGCTTAATGTCTGCATCCCGACCGGGCCAGAGTAAAGCTGCATGTCTTTGGTGTGGGTATAAAACGTCGCGGCTTGCAGCGTGACGTCAGCGGTTTCGTAGCGAGTGCCAAGTTCATAGTTGATGGATTTCTCGGCGACGAACGGTTTGGCATCAAGACCCACAGTAGGCACGATGTTGTACCCGGAAGGTTTATATCCCTGGGCTATACGGGTATACACTCTCCAGTCGTCGGTCAGCATATAGCCTGCGGATAGCTGCCCGAGCACCTGATCGTCATTGCTCTTACCCTGGTCGCCAAACGCGTTGCCGAGCATGCTGCCGTGATATTGTGTACTGGATTTATCATGCGAGAAGCGCACGCCGCCGCCGATATCAAAACGATCGGTTAAATGCCAGGTCAGGTCACTGTATGCGGCCAGCGTTTCAGCGGTGGTATAGCCGGTACTGCTTAAATAAGGCATTGTCGGCATGTCGTAGGCTGAATTTAACTTCTCGCGGGTGTTCTGCCGGTACAGCCCAAACACCATATCAACGGTACGCGCATCGCCCAGGGTTGCGGCGCGCAGCTCCTGCACATCCTGATTCCAGCGCTGAGGCATATTGACGATTAACGAACCGGAAGGGAAGGTGCGCGAATAATGCTGCTGCTGCCAGGCGCTGATCAGGTTGAAAACCCAGTCATCGGTGGTGTATTTCCCACTCAGGGTCTGGCTGTCAGTGCAGCGCCGCATGTACGGGTCTGGTGAACCATCGCTGATCGACAGCTTACGGCCCTTAATATCATTCCATCCCACATAGGCGTCCTGGGTGGCGCGGGTACATTCGCGTGAGGCGGCAAAGCCCATTTCCCAGGGCTGATCGTCCGGCGCCAGACGCAGTTTCACATTCCCTATGCTGGCGCGGGTGCCGCCTAAGTCATCGCTTCCCGTCGCGGGGTTAATCATGTCGCCGTCATCAACCTGGCGTAACAGGGTGACGCTGCCGTACAGCAGGCCATCCTGAATGGGGCCGCTCAGGTTGAACTTACTTCGATAACTGTCGCGGCTACTAACGCCGCCTTCAATATAGCCGCGCGGCGTGCTGTCCGGCTGCTGGGTGACGATGTTGATGATCCCGCCCTGAGCGCTTTTGCCATATAACGTTCCCTGTGGGCCTCGCAGCAACTCCACGCTTTGCACATCGGTAAGCGCCTGGATGGTGTTGGTGGAAAGCTGAGGGACGCCATCGACATACAGGGTGACGGCGGGGTTATAGAAGTCCTGCGCTGAAGAGACGCCGCGTAGCGAGATCGTCGAAAAAAGCATGTTGCCGCTATTTTCAATATTGAGCCCGGGCAAGACTCTGGGGAGTTTGTCGCTGGCGGTGACGCCGGCGTCGCTTAATTCCGGCGCGCTGACAACAGTAGACGAGACGTTGTTGGCTGATGCCGAGCGGGAAGATTGTTTACTGGCGGTAACCACCAGCGTGCTTTCGTCTTGCTGTGAAGTCTGGGCATTAGCAATGGCGGGGAGCAATAATCCCCCCAAGGCCAGAGGATAAAGCCGTGTCATTTTCATTGTTGTGAGTCCCTGTAAGACGGCGAAACGCCAAAAATACCGACAATGGTGAATTGAAAATGATAACTATTTCTAATAGTGGTGCTACCCGAAACGGGTTTATTTCAACCTGTTTCGGGTCGGTTTGCGCTTATTGGGCAGAATGGCGATAACGGTCGACGGCGAGAGCCGTCAGGCGTTTTTTGTCTATCTTGCCGACGGCGGTGAGCGGCCAGTGGTCCAGAAACTCGATTTGGTCAGGAATTTTCCACGCGCTGAGCCCCATACGGGTCAGTTGTTGACGCAACTGCTGATAGTCAGTTGGCACCTGCTGCGCGATGATAAACGCGCAAATCCGCTCGCCAAGCAGCGTGTCCGGCGCGGCGACCACCGCGCAATCTTGCACTTCCGCTAAACGCAGCAGTGCCGATTCCACTTCAGCCGCGGCTATTTTTTCTCCGGCGCGGTTGATCTGCTCTTTTATGCGTCCCTCAACGTGCAGGTTCCCCACCTCATCCAGCCTGACATTGTCGCCTGTGCGGTAAAACCCTTGCGCGGTAAAGGCCTGCGCGTTGTGGGCAGGGGCGCGGTAATAGCCCGAAATGGTATAAGGGCCGCGCGTTAACAATTGCCCGGTTTCGCCCGGCGCGACGTCGTTCTCGTCTTGATCAACGATGCGGATTTCATCCAGAGGGGACAACGGGCGCCCCTGGCTGTGGAGAATGGTGGCATGCGGATCGTCCAGCCGGGTAAAACAGAGCAGGCCTTCCGCCATACCGAAAACCTGTTGCAGGGTACAGTCAAAGGTGGCGATAACCTGCTCAGCAAGCGTCGGGTCGAGCCGGGCGCCGCCTGCCTGAATGACGCGCAGCGACGAAAGGTCGCTGTCTTCCCACTCCCTGGCCTGCACCCATAATTGCGCCAGCGCCGGAACCAGGGCGACGTGAGTCACTCTTTCCTGCGCGATTAAAGGCATCACCTCATCACAGCTGGCGCTGTCGGTCAGCACCACTTTTCCGCCGCAGGCAAGCGTTCCCAGAATACCGGGGCAGGCCAGCGGAAAGTTATGCGCCACCGGGAGGACGGCGAGATACACGCTCTGTTGGCTGATGCCGCACAGTTCAGCAGAAGCGCTGAAGTTATAGCTATAGTCGGCATGTCGGCGCGGGATGAGTTTGGGCGTGCCGGTTGTGCCGCCTGAGAGCAACAACAACGCGGTGGCGGAAACATCAGGCTGCGGCCATGCCTGTCGCTCACCGTGAAGGGAGAAGAGCGGCGTAAAATCGTCGCTCACGGTCTCTCCAGCGACCAGAACATGACGCAAGCAGGCGTGTTTGTGCGCCATCTGTCGGGCCAGCTCTGCGTGGTTTTCCCCGTGAATAACGTAAGCGACGGGTTGCGCCAGCTCAATCAGCGCGTCGATATCCAGCGCCCGTTGCGAGGGCATCGCCAGCACGGGGATAACGCCCAGTCTTAACAAGGCGAACAGCAGGGTAACAAACGCGTTGTCGTTGGGAAGCTGCACAATTACATGCTCCCCCGAACGCAAACCCAGTGATGACAGACCTGCGGCAAGTTCGTCAACTTGTGCATCAAGCGCGCTGTAGGTTAACGACCCCTTTGCATCAACGACGGCAATTCGCGAGGCATAACGGGCCGCCCAGTGGCGCAACTGTTCGGCAATGGGTAAGGGATACTGTTCAATCAGAGATTCAAAGGAAGAATTCATGCGTCACCTTTCTGAAGTACTGGGCTGTTTTTGCAACGCGGTCATTGCAGAAAATGCGTGGGGAAAATGGCGGACAATCTGCGTAAAAAAGGACCGGGCTTGTTGAATGGGATAGAAATGATCGCCGTCAATCACCACCGGGCCTGTAACGTGGCTCAGCCACTGACGCCAGGCATCGACCTGCTGCCAGGAGGCTTCGCGATCGTGGCTGCCGCACAATAACAGCGCAGGCGTGCGCAGCGGCGGACAGACGTCGGGCGAGTCGTAGTGATAGCTCTCGGTGGCGTAAAAATCAGCGCGCAGAAGAGGAAGAAACAGCGACATTAATTCCTGGTTTTCCCGCAGTTCAGGAGAACATCCGCCAATGTCTATCAGCTCAGCGATAAAGTCGGCATCATCGCGATGGCTGAGCTGGCGTTCAGAATGCAGATGCGGGGCATGGCACCCGGAAATAATCAGTCCTTGTGGCGCAAGCCCCCGTTGCTCCAGAAGTCGGCAGGTTTCAAACGCCACCTGCGCCCCCATGCTGTGCCCGGCGAGTAAAAGCGGCGTGTCAGGCGATACGGATGCTTCCAGCTCGTTCGCCAGCAGTGCCGCCAGTTGTGTAATGCTTCTGAGCGGTTCCAGATGGCGAAGGCGATCGCGCCCCGGCCAGGTCACCAGAGAAAGCGCGCAATCAGCCAGTTGCTCAGCTTGCCAGTGGCGAAACGCGCTACTGCTGCCGCCAGCGAAAGGGCACATGACCAGATGCGCAGTATTGCCGTTCCGGGCGGGCCACAGCGGGATGCACATTGCAGATTGCGTCACAGCGCCTCCTTATCATCATCGTTGTAGAAACCGGCTAACCGGTCGTGGTGCGGCGGCGTCAGGCGTCTGATCTCCGCATTGCCGGTCTTACGTAAAATCTGCTGCCATAAACGTGATAACGCGATCTGATGTACGCTTTGGCAGGCCGCTGGTGGATGTTCGCCCGCCAGATGGCTGCGCAACTGGTGTAGCAACCAGCTGACGCCCTCCGGCCCGACGGTTTCGCAGCAGTCGCGCCAGCTCAGGGGCGCCGCGCTGCGCGTCAGACCCGGCAGATCGCGCAGGATCTCCGGTCTGCGGTAGAGGCTGTGGGCGTTCTCCTGATGGTCTGCGACAAACAGGCTGGATGACCAGATGACGGGGCCGTAGCTCGCCTCCAGCGAAAGATGACCTTCCGGCCAGCCCAGCAGCAGGCGGTGCATGATAAGGCTATGCATATCTGGATCGTCAGGATCGAGATAGCGCTGAAGCAGCAGGCAGGCTTCTCCCTCCGGCCAGAAGAGTCTCAGACAGTGAAAATCGCTAAAGCTGCCAACCACGTCGCACTCCACGGCGGCGGCATCAACGCCCAGAGCCAGCAACAACAAATCCAGAGTGGAGTAGAGCAACTGTCGGCTGGTGGTGGCGTGGACTACCGGCGGCGTCTTAGCCAGGCAGCGACGCAGCTGCTGCGCATCGCGAAGCCATGTGCGTCCCGCGCGCGTATGCGGATAAAACGTGTTTACCCAATAGCAGCAGCCCTGTTCCTGCGCCAGCGTTTGTAAGGAACTGATGTCATCCGGGTGGAGGGGATGCTCCTGAATGACGTGTACGCCGCGCGTCAGAAAGTGTCTGGCAAGCTGCGTACCGGTTCCTCCGGCGACGGTCGAACGCACGACAATACAGGCGATATCCGGCATCCTGGTTATCTGTTCCGGCGAGGGATACAGCGGAATGCCAAACGCATGAGCCAGCTCTCTTGAACGGGCGCTTCCCTGCGCCAGCAGGCCGACCAGTTCCAGCCCCTCCGGGGGCTGCATAAAGGCATTCAGGTACATTTCGCCAAATTTGGCGCCCACAATCAGTACGCGTTGTTTTGGGGAGGCGGACGGCATCATAACGTGTTCTCCGGTTGCGTTGAGGTTGCGCAAAGCCAGCGCGTAATGTGTTGCGCACAAGCCTGAACGTGGGGGGCTTCCATCATGATTTGCCAGTGGCTGGCTTCAATCACAGCGTCGTCGGCGTTGTTTATCCAGCCCTGCCACTCGGTTTCTGCTGGCGTCCAGCGCGCGGGTCTCCCGGCGGCATACACCATGAGACAGGGGACCGGAACGCTTTCGCCCGGCGTATGCTCAGTCAGTAAACGCAGCAGATGCGCGATGTTGTCGAGCCACGTTTCTGCCGCTTGCAGCGTCAGGTTTTGCGACACCATACCGGCCGTTTTAGCGAGGCTGATAAAGTCGGCAAGCTGGCTGTCGGGCGTCTGCTGGTCGAAATGTTCGGGCAGTGCCAGAGGCGTTTGTCCTTCGGCTAACAGGCGCAGCAGGGCCGCCCGGTTTTCGCAACAGAAATCCTGTCGGCACACGGGATCGATTAACACCATCCGAACCTGCTCGCCTTTGGCGTACAGGCGCTGTGCGGCGCCCGCCGCAAGAAACGCGCCATACGACCAACCCGCCAGCACATAAGGGCCGTGAGGCTGCTGACGACGGATGCACCCGACATACTCATCGATCATCTGGTCGAGCGTGGCAAAGCGCTGCGGCGATTTTGCTTGCAGGCCGAAAACGCGCCTGTTCAACGCGCTAGCGAGCGGCAGCCAGGCGCTGATATCGCCGTCTGAAGCGTGGAAGACAAACAGGGTTTCCTCACCGTCGCCCTGGCAAAGGGGTATCGGGTTGTCCTCTCCTGACGTAGCCGCCTGTAGATGGGCGCAGAAGTCGCTCAGCGTCGAATGGCTGAACAGATCCTGAAGGTTAGCCCTGGCAATGCCTCTCCGGTTTAGCTGCGCGACCATCCTTGTCGCCATCAGGCTGTCGCCGCCCAGTTCGAAAAAGTCGTGATGCCTTGCCACGGGGCGAGACAGCAGCGATTGCCAGAGTTCAGCCACCTGTTTTTCCAGCGCCGGATTCCCCCCGGCAACTGGCGTGGGTTTGGCTGGCTCAGTCGGCGCATCAGACGGGGCATGCAGCGGCGTAAATAACGCTTCTCTTTGCCGGATCTGTAAAATGGGCAGACCGGTGCCAAAGCGCTGCTGTAAATAGCGGCTCACGGCTTTTTTATCCGGGCGATTTACGCCAGGCGAACGCGCCACCAGCAGATGCTGGCGCAGCGGCGACGATTCCTGCGCGGGCCACGCCAGCTCGTTTGCAAACCCGGCCTGAACGAGAACCTCCTGCCATGCGGAGCGGGTGAGCATCGGTTTCTCATCCCGGCGGCGGAAATCGCGGTATCCGCTTAATCCCTCAATAAAGCCCACGCTCGCCAGCTGGAATACGCTGTTTCGCTCCGTCGCTTCAACGATCAGCAAACGTCCGCCGGCTTTCAGCAACAGTTTTAATCTGCGCAACGTCTGGACGACATGGCTGGCGTCGTGGAGCACATTGACGGCAACAATCAGGTCGTAACCCGCCTCCGGGTGGGCGGTGAAATCCAGCGGCTGGTTGATGTCGAACAAGGCATAAGACACCTGCGATTCATCATGGAAACGGGCTCTGGCGTCATTGAGGAACTGCGCGGAGACGTCCGTGAAGTGGTACGACTGCCGCGTGTTCCGCGTGGCCTTCAGCACCGGCGCGGTAGTGGCTGCGGTTCCGGCGCCAACCTCCAGAATCCGTTCTGCGCTGCACAAGGCGGCAATCTGCGCGGTATAGCGATTCAGACAGGCGCTGGCGGGGTTGTCGCGATACAGCGCGTCGGTAACGCGATGCTGCTCGTTGAACAGCAATTCCAGCGGAGAATACTGCCCGGAGAAGAGGGCGTCGTGCCGGGCGATGCAGGTTTCCAGATACTGCGCCAGCGCCTGGCTCCATTGGCTTTGCGGGCACGCTTCCTGAGGCTCAGGAATCTCGCTGAGCGGAATGCGGCAGCGCCAGCTTTCACCTTCGCGGATTAACCACTCTCTTTCCGTCAGACACTGTAGCCACTGGCGCAGCAGACGCTGGTGAGACGCTTGCGCGGACAGCGCCTGTACTATTGCGCTAAAGCGATGGGCGATCTCCGGCGTGGTAAACAGGCCGTGACGATTTAGCGTAGCCGCGATCCCCTGTAGCGCACGCGCCTCCAGCCAGCGCCAGGTCGCCTCCAGCTCATCAAGCTGCGCCTGCTCAGGCAACGGCAGCGCCAGTTGGGTAAGTTCGTGCTCATCAGGCATCGCCGCTGATGGCGACGGATCGTCGGCCATCACGATATCCAGCGTCAACGCGCCCTGTTCGGTTATTTCCGCTCTGGCCTGCCGGATGCCGGGGTATTCGAGCGTCGCCTGCTCAATATCCCGCAGGTCGTAGTCCGCCTGCGCGTTCAGCGGCCAGCGTCGGCGGGGAATGTGCCCGGCGATGCCGCTGGCGAGAGTCTTCAGGCTTTCAGGGGCGGCGATGACGGCTTGCAGGATGGCGCAATAGTCATTAAACATCGCCTCGGCAGCGCCGGGTTCCAGCACGTTGTCCATGCAGTACCAGCTAAACTTCAACTCGCCGTCGCTCTCCATGACCTGATGATCCAGCCAGACCTGCGGCGTTTGCGTGAATACATAGCAGGGTTCGCCGAACAGATGGCTCATCGCCTGATCGATAGTCATGCCTTCCAGCGTCATCCCCAGCATACTGGTAAACACTACCGGCATCAGCGGTTGACGTTGTGATCCGCGCAGGCGGCCCAGCTCACGGATCACCTCAACACCGTTCATTTCACTGTGCGCCATGTTTTGCCAGAGGCGCTGTTGGGTCTGTTGCATCTGCTCTTGCAACGTCACCGGCGCTGAGAAGTTAAAATCAACCAGCGTGACGGAGGTAAAATCACCAATCAACTGGTTGATTTGCGGATGGATCGGCTGGCGATTGAAGAACGTCAGGTTCAGCGTAAATGTTGTGGTACGGCTCCAGCGCTCAAGGGTGGCGGCAAACAGCGTGAGCAGCGCGGCAGACGGTGTGACGCCTTGCTGCTGCCAGCGCTGTTTCACGGCCTGCCATTCTGTCTTGCCGATCGTCGATTTGAAGGTGGTGAAGTGTGGCGTTTCCGGGGGCGTCTCAACCACCGGCAGCTCTGGCGCTAAGGGCAGTTGCGGCAGTTTTTCCTGCCAGTAATCCCAGGCATCGTGCCATGCCGATGTCTGTCGGCGCGCCTGTTCAGCCATCACATAATCACGGAAGGTAATAGCGAGCGGCGCCAGCGTTTCACCGCGCCAGACCTGCGCCAGGTCGTCCATCATGACTTTAAAACTCTGCACATCAAACTGCAAAAGGTCGAGGTTCATATGCAGACGGTAATGGCAATCGTCGATTTCGCTGACCACCAGCTCAAAAAGAGGCCACTGGTCGGCAGGCAAAACGCGATAGCTCAGTTCATGCCGCCGTTTTTCCAGCGCGATGCGCTGTTCTTCCGGGGAAAGCGCGCGCAGATCGTCACGCGGGATGTGATACTCCGGCGTTGTCGCCAGGATTCGCTGCTGCCCGTCGGCATCAACCACCATACGCAACATATCGTGGCGTGCGATGAGCTGGTTCCATGCTTTCTCCAGTATGGCGAGATTGAACTCATCGTGGCGTTTATCCCACTCAAACAGGACGTGACAGGCGACGCCGCCATAGCCAATGAGGTGGGTTCGCCCCAGCCAGTAGGCGTGCTGAATGGGCGTCAAAGGGAAGGGCGCATAACGCTCGTCGGCGTCGTGCCGCAACACTTCCGGCTGCGAAGCGGCAGGCGTCGCCTCTGGCTTAGAACAGATAAGCTGCGTGAGTCCATGAGGAGACAGATCCTGCCACGCCCGTTCCGCATTGATGCGTACGCCCAGGTAGTGCTGAATATCGCTACTGAGTTCAAGGAAGAGCAGCGAGTCCATGCCGAGTTGCAACAGATCCTGGTTTGGATGCAGTGACGCCGGATCGCTCAGCCTTAGCTGAACCGCAATCCGCTTTTTCAGCCATGCCATCACCGCTGTTTCATCGCTCAGGCTGCCGTTAAAGGCGTTGTCATCAGCAGGAGGAATGACCGGCGTTGCGGCTTTTTCTGTGGCGCTGATGTTAAACAGAGCCTGTTGTAACGGGGGCATTTTGTCGGTAAAAACGCGCATCGCCAGTCGCCACGGGGCGCCGCGCATCACCGCCTGTTCCAGGTGCCAGCAGCCTTCGGCATCGCTTAACGCGCCCATACCTCGGCTGGCGAGCGTCGCCAGCATTTCCGGCGTGGCCGCCCGACCGCTTTCTCCCCATGCGCCCCAGGCGACAGAGAGCGTTTTCGGCGCATCAAGGGTGGAAAACTGCTGGGCCAGCCCGTCCAGGTAGCCGCAGGCCAGCGCATGGGCGCTCTGACCCGGCGCGCCGAGGGTGGCGGCAGCGGAAGAGTAGAGAATAAGATAGCGTCCGTCGTGGTTGCGCAGGGTTTGCAACAGCTGGCTTGCCGCCTGCGCTTTTACCGCGAAAACGGCAGCCAGCTGGTGGTCATCAAGCTCCTGCAAGGGCGCGTCAGCCAATACGCCAGCGGCATGAATCGCTCCGGCAATGCCGCCGTTGGCCGCCAGATCGTCAAGAACCGTGGCCAGTTGCCCGGCATCCCCCACATCACAACGGCAGACGCGCGTCTGCCCGCCCTCCACGTCGCGTAGCCATGACTCATCCACGCGCGGCGCCAGCAGGGCGATGCGTCGCGCCCCTTTTTCTCTGAGCCAGTTCACGGCAAGGCGGCCTAATCCGCCAAACGCTCCGGTCACCAGATGCCAGCGGCTATCGCCGGTAAACACGTTTGCCGGTAATTCAGCGGCGCATCCCGTATTGGGCGCCAGTGAAGGGAGCCAAAGGGTGTCACCCCGTGCGGCGAGCCAGCGCTGTGATAGTGAGACTGCGCTCAACCCTTGATGCAGCGTTTCCCACGGGGTGTTTTCGGCGAGATCGATGGCGGCAAGCAACCGTTCCGGCTGTTCGTTGGCCGCGACGCGAAGCAAGGCCCATAGCGCGTGATGGGATGCAGAGAGTGCTTCATTTTCCTCGACTCGCCACGCGCGGCGAGTAACCACAATCAATCCGGCTGCGCTGGCGGTGAGCGCTGCTATCACTTTCTCCGCTAAGGCCAGCGTATCCTCGCTCTCCTCAACAATCATCAGTCGCGAAGAGGCGTGCGGATCGTGAATGATGCCGTATTGCGCCAGCTCGTCGCTGCGCGCAAGCGTACCGGCGCTGAAGCTAAAGGTAAGCGGTTGGTCAATGCTGGCGACGTTGAGGGGCGTCCAGCGCCATTGATAATGCGTCTGCGGCGCAGGAAGAGACGCGGCGGGCGATAGCGGCAGCCACTCGCCAGCAGGATGACGGGCTTCAACGCGCATCTGACCGCGGGAAAAGGCTTCGTTTTGCCAGCTTAAGCGAACCTTCCCCAGCCACTCCGGGGCGGCGACGGGGGGCGGTTCCACAGGCAGAGCGTCGCCATGACGCTGTGAAAGCAGACGCCAGGCCTCCTGCCAGCGGGCGTTAAACCGTTCGGGCTGACCTGCGCAATCAGACCAGTCGGCGAGATAATCACCGTTATCCGTCAGCGCCTGCCCCAACACGGGTTCTGATGGCGCGGTGAATGTTACGGCGCTAACCGCCTGACCGGGCAGCGTGGCGAGAATGATATGTTCGCTCATCCCGGCGGTCGGGCTGCCATCCTGCGGTAGCCACGCCACTTTGCTGAATCCGGCGTGGCGGCACTGTTGTTGCCACTGAGCGGTGGTGAGGAATAACTCACCTTCGCGGGCGTCGAGATCCTGTAGCGGAAGAACCAGCGGGCCGAAAACGAAGTCAAACAGACGCATTGGCTGGGTGATTTCGCGCATCAGCAGGCGCCCGCCCGGCTTGAGCAGGGGGCGCAGATTATCGAGCGTGCGGCCAATATGGCGGGTGGCGTGAATCACGTTCGCTGCCACGATAAGATCGTAAGACTGTGCATGGAAACCCTGAGACTGCGCCTCTTTTTCGAGATCCAGCTCGCTATACTTCACAAAATCATAGTCGGTGAATTTCTGCTGGGCGCGACGGGTGAACAGCGCCGAGATATCGGTGAAATGGTACTCCAGTGCCGGAACGCCGTTGAGTTCCGGCAGCAGCCACGCGGTGGTGCCGCCAGTTCCGCCGCCAACTTCAAGAATACGCAACGGCTGGCGGGGCTGACGCGTCTGGACAATGCCGTGTAATACCCCGGCGGCGATTTGGTTGAAATAGCGGCCAAAGCTGAATTCCTGATACAGCACTTCCACGCCGTCGGAGGCGCTTTGCGGGAAGATAATCGCCACCGGTTCTTCCGCGCCGCTCATCATTTCATATAACCGATCGCCGGCACGGGCGATGGTGTCGGGAATAGCCTGAAAACCTTCACAATAACCGGCAAGTTCCGTCAGCAGTGATTCCCGCTGTTGATGTTCAATGGGGCGGGCGCGGACGTATCGCCCGTCGGTGCAGCGGTAATCGCCGTCGACCACGCAGTTATTCAGCAGGCGCTGGAGTAGCTGCTGGTAGCGGGGCAGCAGACGTCCACGGCGCATGATGGTCATGGCGTCCACGCCGTTCTCAATGGCATCGCCGGTACAGCGTTGTACCAGTTGATCGACGTAGATGGCGTGCAGTCGCGTGGCGCACTGTTTAAGCGCTTCCAGGCGAGGGAGATCGAGCGCTGTCGCGGCGCGACTCGCCACCTCCAGCCCGGCAGACAGCGCTGCGTCGGCAGGCTCGCAGGCCGGGGAGACGCGCTCTTTCCAGTAACGCTCAGTATCAAACGGATAACATGGCGCAGCGATACGTTGACCATCGCCCGCCAGCAGGTCGGCCCACGGTAGGGCGACGCCGGCAGCGTAAAGCTGGAGCAGGGCCTGATTGAGGACATCGCTCGCCTCTTTGTTACGCCGGGCGCTGGCTATCCAGTATGCGTTATCGCGGTATTCGCGCTGCCCGCAAGCAACCAACTGGGCATCGGGCCCCATCTCCAGAAAAACGCGGGCGCCGAGCTGATGCGCCACCTGAATACTCTGGATAAAACGCACCGGCTGGCGCATGTGTCGGCGCCAGTAATCCGCCTGGTTGAGCGTTGACTCATCAATGACGTCGGCGGTGAGCGTGGAAATAATCGGTATTTGCCCCGGCTCCGCGTGCAGTCCCGCGCAGGCGTCCTGGAACCGATCGAGTATCGGCTCCAGTAAAGCGGAGTGCGCCGCACCGGTTACGCTCAGGCGACGATAGTTAATGTCATGCTGCGAGAGCGTGGCGCAAAATACCGCGAGACGGGCTTCCGGCCCGGAAAATACCGTATGTTGCGTACCGTTGTTGGCGGCGAGATCCAGCTCAAACTGGCGAGCCAGCGGCATCAGCGTGTCTTCGTCTGCAAATACCGCCACCATCGCGCCGCTTGCGCACTGCTGCATTAGCGCGCCGCGCCGACAAACCAGTGGCATGACCTGTTCAATCGTATAGTGTCCGCAGACAACGGCAGCGGCAAATTCACCGACGGAATGCCCAATGGCGAAGTCTGGCTTCAGTCCTTCAGCACGCCAGTGCGCCGCCATCGCGATTTCAAACGCGACAATCGCCGGCTGCGCCCAGGCCATATTGTCCAGTTGCGCCGAATCGGGGTTAAACATCGCTTCGCGCAGTGACGGCGTGAGCATTTCGCTACAGGCGGAAAAACAGCGATCCAGCGTGTCGGCAAACGCCGTTGAGTGCTGGTACATCGTTTGACCCATAGTGCGCCAGTGCGAGCCCTGGCCGGTAAACAGCCACACCTGCTTGCCGCTGGCGCCGTGGCCGCTGTAAACCAGCGCCCCCGATTTCTCACCGGCCCAGGCGCTGAGCGCCTCGGCGGTTTCACGGTTTAATGGCGCCGCCAGGCGGAAGGGGAGATCGAGACGGCGCGCGTGCAGGGTTGTGAAGGCCAGAGAGCTGGCATCCGCATTCTCTCTCAGCGCCCCGGCATAATCCGTCGCCAGCCGCCGCAACGCGCTGTCGCTGGCGGCGCTGAGCAGCAGCGCGGTACTTTTTCTGCCGCTATCCGTATTGGGGAGGCGCGCGTTGAGCGCGTCGGGCAGCGAGGCGACGATCATATGGCAGTTGGTGCCGCCAATACCAAAGGAGGAGACGCCCGCATAGCGCATTTCGTCCTGCCATGCCTGTGCCGACACCGGTATGGTAAAGGGGCTCTCTTCAAGTTTCAGCGCCGGGTTGGGGGTGTGAAAATTCAGTAAGGGAGGAATTTGCCCGCGACTGACTGCCAGAACGGTTTTCAGCAGTCCGGCAATGCCCGCCGCGGTATCCAGATGGCCCATGTTACTTTTCACGGAACCGAGCGCACAGCGCTGATCCTGCGGGCGAGGCGCATAGACGTTGCGTAACGCTTCAATTTCAATCGCGTCGCCCAGCGGTGGGCCGGTGCCGTGGGTTTCAATGTAACCTACCTGCCTGTCGTCGATGGCCGCCAGCATTAACGCCTCTTCGATGACTGCCTGTTGCCCTGCGACGGAAGGGGCGGTATAGCCGACCTTTCTGTTGCCGTCGTTGTTGACCGCGCTGGAGAGGATCACCGAGATAATCGGATCGCCTGACAGCAGCGCGTCTCTCAGGCGACGCAGCACCACGCAGCCGAGACCGTTACCGGCCCAGGTGCCCTCAGCCGAGGCGTCAAAGGGACGACAGTGACCATCAGGAGAGAAAATCATTCCGGGCTGGTAGCGGTAGCCTGCCTGCTGGGGGAAAGAGAGCGCCACGCCGCCGGCAACCGCCATATCGGATTCGCCTGCGCGCAGGCTTTCACAGGCCAGATGCACGGCAACCAGCGAGCTGGAGCAGGCGGTCTGTACCGATAACGCCGGGCCGTGCAGGTTGAGTTTGTACGCGGCGCGGGTGGCAATATAGTCTTTATCATTGCCCATCAGAGATTGCAGACCTTTTACCTGCGCGACTTCTGTCACGTTCAATGCTTCGCGACCGGGGTAGGTACTCATCCGGGAAGAGGCGAAAACGCCGGTCTTATGGGGGACGGCGCCGGGGGCATAACCGGCATGTTCCAGCGCATGCCAGACCGCCTGCAAAAATAGGCGCTGCTGCGGGTCCATCGACTCCGCTTCCTGTCGCGAATAGCCAAACAGGGTGGCGTCGAAGCAGTCGGCGTTGTCTAACACCGTACCGATATTGACATAATGAGGATCGTCAATGATGGCGGCATCCAGACCGACGGCCAGAAGCTCTTCGCGCGTAAAGCGTCGGCTGCATTCACGACCTTCCAGCAGATTTTGCCAGAACGTTTCGCCATCCGGCGATTCAGGAAAATGGCAGGCGTAGCCGATAACCGCGACAGGTTCGCAGTCCGGGTAGTGTTGAGCGATCGATGCATCAATGGAATCTGCTGTCGGCGCAGAAGAGAAGCGCAAGTTATCCATAATCGGTCCCGTTTCCTAAGATTCACAAAGTCAATGGAACGCCATGCGTTCGCGATGGCGTTCCGGGGAAAATCAGTTTGCTTCGCGCTATATCCGCCGCTGACGACGGCGAACAGGGCGAGGTCGTTTTGTTTTCTCCACCGTGGCGACGCCGGCCAGATAATCGGCCAGGGCAGCAGGAGAAGGGTGGGTGAAGAGGTCAAGCAACATCAGGGTGGAAAATTCGTGACGTTGTAACAAAACGTGCAGTTGCACCAGATTCAGCGACGTTGCGCCCGCCTCAAAGAAGTTTTCTGCGGGCGTGACAGACTCGCCAACCACCTCGCGGAAGGCGTCGCAAATCAGGCTGACGGTGCTCTCGTCCGCCGCAATGTGTGGCTGAGATTGCTCAGGGCATACGCGCGGTGAGCGCTCTGCGCATTGCCCTGCGTGTTTAACGGGAGGCACCAGCGCGGCGAGCGGCAGTTGCCAGCCGCTTTCATCCTCGGCCATTCGGTTTAGCAATGCGCAATACTGTTCAAACTGGCGCTCCACCTGCCCGGCAGGAAACAGCGCGGCGACAAAATCCCAGTTAAAGCGCAGTTCGCCTTCGGATTCATAAATCTGGTGATCGAGCCAGACCTGCGGCGTCTGGGAGATGCCCCAGACCGGTTTGAGCAGATTACGCCGGGCGAGGAAGTTATCCTGCTCAAAGCCCAGCGCGCTGGTAAAGACGACGGGCATCGGAACGGCAGGCACGTTTTGCCGTTGCGCCAGTTGACGCATCACGCGGATGGCTGACACATCGCGGTGGTTGAGGTTCTGGCTCAGCCGCTGCTGTAGTGACTGCGCGCTGTGCAGCCAGCTTTCGCCGGGATGCCAGCTCAGCAGCATCAGCGAGGTGAAATCGCCCAGAATCTGGTTGATTTGCGGGTGCAGCGGTCGCCTGTCGAAAAGCGTAAGGTTAAGCGTGAACTCAGGCTGTGCACTCCATGCAGAGAGAACCGTTGACCACACCGACAACAGTACGGCCGACGGGGTGAGATGGGCGTCAGCCGCCCGTTTTTTCAGCCGATGCCAGCGCGTGCTGTCCAGCGCGCCGTTCAGGCGGGCGAAGCGCGGTGTTTCAACCTCCTGAGGCAAGCAGCGCAGCGGCAACGCAGGCGCCGGAGGAATATCATCAAGCTGCGCCTGCCACCATGCCAGAGAATCTGGATTGGGCGACTGTAGCGAGGGTTGTTGCAGATAATCCCTGAAGGTGACGGGCAGCGGCGGAAGCAGCTGTTGCGGGTAGCGGTAGCCGTGCTCCAGCTCCGCCAGCAGGATCTGCATGCTCAGACCGTCAAGCAACAGGTTATCCAGACACAGCCACAGGCGGGCAGGCATCCCGTCCACGTATCCGACCTGGAGATCGAATACCGGCCACACTTCGGGGTTGAGTACCTGATGCGCCAGTTTTTCGCGCACCCGCAACGCCTCTTCAGGCGTATGGAGGGTGTGTGCGGGTATCACCCAGGGGGGCGTCTGTTCGAGCACCTGTTGCTGTCCATCACGCACGATGGCGCGCAGCATATCGTGGCGGGCGATTAATCGGTTCCAGACCGTCTCCAGCCGGGTGAGGTCCAGATCGGCAATTTCAAATTCAACAAAGAAATGTGAGCCGACGCCGCCCAGGGCAAAGCCCGGCTGACGCCCCACCAGGTAAGCCTGCTGCACGTCGGTAAGCGCAAAGGGCTGGTAGCGATCTTCAGGGGAATGGACGAATGGTTGTTCGACCGGGACGTCGGTTTTCCGCAGCGTGGCGGCAAAATCCGCCAGCCGGGGATGATTAAACAGGTCGCTTAATTGCGCTTTATAACCTGCCTGATGAAGTTGCCCGGTCAGACGGGTCGCCAGCATGCTATCGCCGCCTTGCTGGAAGAAGTCGGTTTCTCTGGTGACATTGCCAGTTGATAAGAGTTGCTGCCAGAGGGCGGCAACCTGTTTTTCAATGTCGCCCTGGGGTAAATCCGCTTCGGCCGGGTTTTCCGCTTCAGGGGTATGACGACGCTTCAGCGCCTGGTAGTCAATTTTCCCGTTAGCCGTCAGCGGTAAGGCGTCGAGGAAGACGATCCGTTGCGGCACCATCCACCCCGGCAGACGTCCGGCGAGGGCGGCCTGAAGTTGACGGGGATCGCGGCGCACCTGCCTGTCAGGACATTGTACGAGGAAGCGTTGTAACCCCGCGACCTCATCGCCATGCTGACAGTTGAAGGCGGCCGCGCTAAATAATGCCGCCCAGTCGGCGCTGTTATGCAGCAAGGCCTCCGGCTGCCCATTGGTTAACAGGAGCGTGCTGAGCAGGGCGGACGGCGTTAACTGGCGAAACTCCATCACGTAGAGCAGCGCGCCGGGAACGGCAAGCTGTTGTAATGTCGCAAGGAGCCCGGGATCTTCCGGCAGCAGACGATGCAGGGCGTTATTAAGCCAGATAATGTCCGCCGAGTGAGCGTGCGCCGCCAGCGTGTCTGCATTCCAGAGGGACAGACGGGCGCCAGGCCAGGGGGCGAGCCTCTGCCGGGCGCTCAGCAGCATCTCCTGGCTCTGCTCAAGCCCGACATACTCAATCTGTCCGGCGTTGAGCTGTGCTAACAGCGATTCTGCGGCGCGGCCAGTGCGGGTTCCCACCTCAAGCAGGCGTATCGGGCGCTGTAAGCGCTGTGCAAGCTGTTGGCAAATTGTCGCCAGTTCCTGAATATACGGGGCGCTGGCCGGATGGTTAAAGGCCAGGCTTTCCGGCGACCACTGCGCGTCGTTCAGTAACGACAGTTCGTTACGGGCACCGCGAAGAATTTGCGATAACGTTAAATCATGTCCGCTGAAGTGCGGGTGCTCATCCTCGCGTTCTTCACCAGCGCAGACCTGATAACCTTCAGCAGCGGGCTTCAGTCGCCGTTGTGTCACCAGAAATGCTAACCAGCGTTCCACCACGGCCTGCCAGCGCGGCTGGATAGCGAGTGAGTTCATCAGGGGGAGAGGATCGGCGCCAGCGGTGTGACCCGGCTTCAGTTTTAGCAGGCGATGCTGAAGGAAATCGGCTACCTGTTCTGCGGAGATCTCTGGCGAGATGGCGCAACAGGGCAACGTTCCCGCAAGCGTGTGCCACGCCTGCGGCAGTGCCGGGTTCCGATGATCGGTAACGCAAAAAGCCTCGCCTTGAGGAACAACGTATGCCGCCAGCGTTTTTTCTTTTTCGCCGATCGCCAGAACGGTTGCTTGTTTCACCCCCGCCAGCTGGCTGAGCGCGCTTTCGATTTCGCCCAGCTCGATGCGATATCCTCCGACTTTGACCTGCTTGTCGCGACGACCGAGGAACTCGATTGTGCCATCTGACCAGTAGAAGCCGAGATCGCCGGTGCGATACCAGCGCTCGTCCGGGAGCGTCAAAAATTGCTGCTCGCTACGCAGGGGATCGTTGAAATAGCCTTCCGCGACCCCAATGCCGCCAATCCATAATTCACCCGGCACCCAGTCAGGGCAGTCCCGGCACTGTTCATCCACCACCCGGTAGCGTTGGTTGGTTAGCGGAAAACCGTAAGGGATGGAGCGCCAGTGGGCGGGGACGTCGTGAATTTCGCAGGCGTTAGACCAGATAGACGCCTCGGTGGCGCCGCCCATCGCGATAAATTGTCCTTGTGGCCGGAAGGCCCGATAACGGGCGGGGAGGTCAAGCCCGATCCAGTCGCCGGAAAGCATCACTGCGCGCAGGTTTTCCGGCGTGGCGTCGGCGAAACCTTCACACCAGGTCAGCAGCATATCGAACAGCGCCGGGACGCTGTTCCAGAGCGTGACCTGATGGCGCTGGATCAGCTCACACCATGCGTGAGGATCGCGCCGTTGATTTTCCATCACCATCACCAGCGCGCCGCCCGCGCGCAGTACGCCAAAAATGTCGTAAACCGATAAATCAAAATGTAGGGCGGAGAGGGCCAGCACCCTGTCATGCGGGCCAACCTGATAGCGGGTATTGATATCGCAACAGGTGTTAAGCGCTCCCCGGTGAGAAATGACTACCCCTTTCGGCGTACCGGTAGAGCCGGAGGTGTAGATAATGTAGGCCGGTTGCGTGGGGGCGCGTACTACCGGGTTGGCGATCGGCTCCGCCTCAATGGCCTGCTGCCAGGCAAGGACGGGAATATCGTCTGACCCGGCGCTGGCGTCGTGCTGACAAATGAGCACCAGCCGGACGCTGGCGTCAGCGTAGATTTTCTCGCGCCGTGCGGCAGGCTGATCCAGCGAAACCGGAACGTAAACCGCCCCGGCCAGCAGGACGGCCAGAACCGCAACAAGTTGTCCTGCGCCTTTCGACATAGTGATAGCCACATTATCGCCGGGCTGAACCCCGCACTCGATTAACCTGCCCGCGCAACGGCGGGCATAGTCTGTCAGCTCATGATAATTCCACTGATAACGCATGTCCGTTACCGCCAGCGCCTGCGGCTGTTGCAGAGCGATACGGAAAATGCCTTCATGCAGCAAGCCTTCGGGAATGGGGGCGCCGGTGGCGTTGACCCGTTCGCGTATCGCGCGCTGGCTGGCGGGCATCATATCTGCGAACGGCTTTTGCCAGGCGCTTTCGTCATCGCAGAGTTGGTTAATCAACTGGCAGTAGGCGTCGAACAATGTTTCGACTAACGCCGGAGGGAACAGCGCGTCGTTGCTGTCCCATTGTAGCCAGACCTCGCCGTGATGCTCGAACGCCAGATGATCTATCCAGACCTGCGGCGTTTGCGAGATGCCCCATTCCGGCTCGCCCAACGGCGATTCTGCGCGGCTGCTGTAGAGGGAACGCCCCAGATTGCTGGTAAATACCACCGGGGCGCCGTGGGGGTAGCGCTGCTGGCGTTTGAGTTCACGGAGTAATTCGACGCCGGACCAGTGGCGATGCTCCCAGTCCTCCGTAAACGTGAGCTGGTTTTTACGCGCCAGGTTGCTGACGGTATCGCCATCGCAGGCGGTATCCAGCAGAAGAATATTGGTGAAGTCGGCAAGCATCGCGCCAACCGCCGGGTGCAGCGGCTGGCGGTCGAATAAGGTGATGTTAAGCAGCAGACGCGTCAGGCCGCCCCAGCGAGCCAGCACGGCAGAAAAACAGGTCGCCAGCGCCATTGTCGGCGTCACGCCATACTCGCCGGCCCGGTTGCTAAAGGCGTGCCAGCGTGTTGCCGGGACAATCATGCGGCGTCGGGTATTACGGACTTCACGTAGCGTGGCGGGTTCGCAGGCCAGCGGCAAGACGGGCGCGGGGGGAAGCGTCGATGCTTTCGCCAGCCAGTAAGCGCGCGCGTCGTCTCTCAGTGGTTGATTGATCTTCTGCTGGTGCAGCAAATACGAGCGGAAATCATAGCGGGTGTCGATAGCCGGCAGCGATTCTCCGGCCAGCAGGGCGTTAAGCTCATCGAAGAAAAGCGTAAAGCTGGAGGCATCCATAATCAGCAGGTCAATATTGACATGGAGGCGGTGGCGATTGTCCGGCAAGAGCGTCAGCTGAAAATCAAACGTTTCGCCGATTTCCACGCGTAAAAGACGGTGGCTCAGGCGCTGGCGCAGAGCGTCCAGATAGGCCTGGCGGCTTTCAGCGTCGTTATGGCGTAAATCATGAACGGTGACGCCGTTCCAGTAAGGTTGCGGTAGCCAGACCTGCTGCCCGTCGGGGCGAAAGGCGATATGCAGCATTGGGTGGCGTTGCAGCAAGGTCGTGATGGCCTGCTCCAGCTGCGACGCCGTCAGACAATGGCCTTCAAACTCCTGATACAGGTGGCAACCCACGCCGCCAAGCGTCTGCCCCGGCATGCGGCCCGTCAGGTAGGCGTGCTGTACTGGCGTCAATGGGAAGGGGGTACTTTCGGTCATGTTCGGCCAGGATGATTCGTCGGGCGGCGTTTCTTCTTCCGCGTTCTCAGGCGACCGGCTGAGCATTAACTGGTTCCATGCCGCCAGCGTGGGGGCGGCATACAGCTCGCGAAGGGTAAGGCGGTAGCCATTTTTACGAAACCAGTGTAACCATCTCATCAATCTTATGGAATCCAGGCCGGCCTGGATCAGGTTGCTCTCTTCATGTAACTGCTGCGGCGTTAAATTCAGTTCCTGTATGAGCCGCTCGCGTAATTGTTGGTAATCAGCCGCGTGGCGGTTGTCCGGTAACAGCGAATCCTGAGATGGTGCGCCAGAAATCATTCTTCCTCCTGATGGCACGTCTTACCGAAAAGCATTGCTCATATGAGAATAATAATTATTAACAATTGGATGCTACCCGAAACGGGTTTATTTATGCCCGTTTCGGGTTGGTAACAGGCGGAAAGAACAGAGGCCCGGATGGGGTATCCGGGCCTCTGTCAGGGAGGAGTTTAGGGGGGCGCGACCCCGGTTACATCACGCGTTTAAAGGTCGAAGGGGTTACGCCAAACTGTTTCTGGAAGGCGGCAGAGAAATGGCTGGCGTTGGCATAGCCCAGATCGGCCGCCACCGTCATGACGGAGGTATTGCCGTTGGCCAGGCGTCTTCTGGCTTCCTGCATTCGTTCAGCCTGAAACAGGCCATAGACGCTGTTGTTGAACAGAACGCGGAAGCCTCGCTTAATTTTGAGAACGCTCAGACCGGACTCTCTGGCCAGCTCCGCGACGCCCGGCGCTTGCGTCAGATCAGCCAGCAGCAGATCCTTCGCCCGCAGCAGTTTCTGGCGTTCTATCGGGTTGAAGTGGCAGGAGAGGCAACTGGCGTCTTCGCGATGTTCATCCAGCACCAGACTGAGCATGACCAGACTTTGCCCCTGCAACCATAGCGTCGACGGCTTTTGTTCATGACTGAAGCCGCCGTGCATGCGCATCAGCGCGTGACGCAAGGCCTGAGCCGTTAAGTGGGTTTCAGCATTACAACGCTGCTGCTGGCAACAGCAGTGGGAGTCGATCTTATTCTTAATGACCGCGCTAATATCCGGCACCCACAGCGCGAGGGTTTCAGGGCTGAAGGAGAGGGTAATGCTCTCGAATCGGCCACAATAGGAGGCGCTGCCGCGACAGTCTGGCGTATGGGTAATGTAATGGCGATTGCGCGCAAGCTCCCAGTCGGTGTGGCGCCGGAGTCCCTGAATCGCAAAGCGCGATGTGCCTTCCAGGATGCACGAGAAGTTAATCCTGCCCAGATCGTCGTGTAGCTGCAACATCTCAGGCCGCGCAAAATGGCCCCTCCAGAGCAAAATATCCATACCTTCCTGCAACGAACAGCGCAGCAGTTCACACTGAGCAGGAATATTGCCATCGTTTGCAGGTTTCCCGACCACCAACTGGTGAATAGAGATTTCAGATTGCGTTTGCGGTGACTCCGTCATGACCTGGTTATCTCCCTGTGGCTTAGACCAATGCGGGTATAAATAGAACCGAATGGGGTAGATGAGTTATTGATAATGGTTATTATTCACATTAATTCTCAGAACGCCACCCTGAATTGTCGTTTTTGGCGTCCGTAAAAATTCATCAGGAAATTCAGTTACTCCCATGTCATCTCAATCATCCAATACTGAATCGCTGTCCCGATTTCCTCTCTGGCAGGTGATTACACCGGTTCGCAGGAAGGTTATTTTAGCTATGGCGCTGGCGGGGCTGGCGGCATTAACCAGCCTGGGGGCGCTCCTTTTTCTGGCGTGGAGCCTGCGTGACATTCGCGCGACGCCTGACGCTATTCCGGCCTGGCCGCTGGGCGGCGTGATCGGCTGCGTGGTCTTAACTTTTGTTCTGCGCTTACAGGCGTTCAACACCTCTCATTACGCGGCTTTTCATCTGGAGAACATTCTGCGCAGCAGGTTAGCCCGTAAAGCATTGCAGCTTCCGCCTGGCGTGTTACAGCAAATGGGCAGCGGGTCAGTGGCGAAAGTGATGCTGGATGACGTGAAGTCGTTACATATTTTTGTGGCCGACAGCACGCCGCTCTATGCCCGCGCGATCATCATGCCGCTGGCGACAATCGTTATCTTGTTCTGGCTGGACTGGCGGCTGGCAATCGCGACGCTGGGGGTACTGGCGTTTGGATCGGTTGTTCTCGTGCTCGCCCGCCAGCGTTCGGAAGATATGGCTCAGCGTTATCATAAGGCGCGCGAGCAGGTTAGCGCGGCGGTTATTGAGTTCGTGCAGGCCATGCCCGTGGTGAGAACGTTTGATAGCGGCAGCACCAGTTTTTTGCGCTATCAACGCGCCCTTGAAGAGTGGGTCGATGTGCTCAAAACCTGGTATCGCAAAGCCGGTTTTTCAGCGCGTTTTTCCTTCTCGATTCTGAATCCTCTCCCGACCCTGTTTGTCCTGATCTGGTCGGGATACGGCCTGTTGCACTATGGCAGTTTCGATTTTATCGCGTGGGTGGCCGTTTTACTGCTGGGCAGCGGAATGGCCGAAGCCGTAATGCCAATGATGATGCTCAATAACCTGGTCGCGCAAACGCGTTTAAGCATTCAGCGTATTTATCAGGTTCTCGCGATGCCGGAGTTATCGCTGCCGCAGTCTGACCAGCAGCCGCAAGAGGCGAGCATTACCTTTGAGCAGGTGAGCTTTCATTATCCGCAAGCGCGTACTGGCGCCGCGTTGCAGGAGGTGAGCTTTCATGTGCCTGCCGGGCAAATTGTGGCGCTGGTCGGGCCAAGCGGCGCCGGAAAAAGCACCGTGGCGCGCTTGCTGCTGCGTTACGCCGACCCGGACAAAGGCCATATCCGTATTGGCGGCGTGGATCTGCGTGATATGCAGACGGACACCCTGATGAAGCAACTCTCGTTTGTGTTTCAGGACAACTTCCTTTTTGCCGACACGATAGCCAATAACATTCGTCTGGGCGCGCCGGATACGCCGCTGGAGGCGGTAATAGCGGCGGCCAGAGTGGCGCAGGCCCATGATTTTATTAGCGCTCTGCCAGAAGGTTACAACACACGAGTCGGGGAACGTGGGGTATTTCTCTCCGGCGGCCAGCGGCAGCGCATTACTATCGCCCGGGCGCTTTTGCAGGATCGCCCCATCCTGGTGCTCGATGAGGCGACGGCGTTTGCTGACCCGGAAAACGAAGCGGCGCTTATCAAGGCGCTCGCGGCGGCCATGCGTGGCCGGACGGTCATCATGGTCGCGCATCGTCTCTCAATGGTGACTCAGGCCGATGTGATATTGCTGTTTTCCGGCGGACAGCTCAGGGAAATGGGGAACCATACGCAACTGTTGGCGCAGGGCGGCCTGTATCAACGGCTCTGGCAACACTATCAGCAGGCGCAGCATTGGGTGCCGGGTGGAAAACAGGAAGAGGTGGTGGAAAATGAAAGACAATAATCCTGCGGATAACCTGGCCTGGCGCGTCATCTGGCGCCAGCTTATCTCCAGCGTTGGCAGTCAGGCCAGGATGCTGCGACGCAGTATGCAGGCGCTGTTGCTGGCGGCATTCATGCAGGGGATCGCCTTTGCCTGTCTTTATCCGATCATTGATGCGCTGTTACGGGGAGACGCGCCGCAACTTCTTAACTGGGCTATGGCCTTCAGCGTCGCAGCAATTGTGACGCTGGTGCTACGCTGGTATGGCCTGGGCTTTGAATACCGTGGTCATCTGGCGCAGGCCACCCATGAGTTGCGCCTGCGACTTGGCGAGCAGTTACGCCGCGTGCCGCTGGAGAAGCTCCAGCGCGGCAGGGCGGGTGAAATGAACGCCTTGCTGCTGGGCAGCGTGGATGAAAACCTCAATTATGTTATTGCGATAGCCAATATTTTGCTGCTCACCATTGTCACGCCGCTGACGGCGTCGCTGGCGACATTGTGGATAGACTGGCGGCTGGGGCTGGTGATGTTGCTGATCTTCCCTCTGCTGGTGCCGTTTTATTACTGGCGCCGCCCGGCGATGCGGCGACAAATGCAGACGCTGGGGGAAGCGCACCAGCGTCTGAGCGGCGATATCGTTGAATTTGCTCAGGGGATGATGGTATTGCGCACCTGCGGCAGCGATGCCGATAAAAGCCGGGCGCTGCTGGCGCATTTCAATGCGCTGGAAAACTTACAGACCCGCACTCACCGTCAGGGCGCTGGCGCGACGATGCTGATCACCAGCGTCGTGGAGTTGGGCCTACAGGTGGTGGTGTTATCCGGGATCGTCTGGGTAGTGACGGGCACTCTGAACCTCGCCTTTTTGATTGCCGCCGTCGCGATGATTATGCGCTTCGCAGAACCGATGGCGATGTTTATCAGCTACACCTCGGTTGTGGAACTGATCGCCAGCGCCCTGCAACGGATTGAGCGGTTTATGGCGATAGCACCGCTTCCCGTCGCAGAGCAAAGCGAGATGCCGGAACGTTACGATATCCGCTTTGACAACGTCAGCTATCGCTACGAAGAAGGCGACGGCCACGCGCTTAATCATGTTTCTTTGACGTTCCCGGCAGCCAGTATGAGCGCGCTGGTGGGTGCCTCCGGCGCAGGCAAAACTACGGTCACCAAACTGTTAATGCGCTATGCCGATCCGCAGCAAGGGCAGATTTCTATTGGCGGCGTCGATATTCGCCGCCTGACGCCGGAACAGCTCAATAGCCTGATTTCTGTTGTTTTCCAGGATGTCTGGCTGTTTGATGACACGCTGCTGGCGAATATCCGTATCGCGCGCCCACAGGCGACGCGGCAGGAGGTAGAAGAGGCCGCCCGCGCGGCGCAGTGCCTTGAGTTTATTTCCCGTCTTCCGCAAGGCTGGCTGACGCCAATGGGAGAGATGGGCGGCCAGCTATCGGGCGGCGAGCGCCAGCGGATTTCCATTGCCAGAGCGTTATTGAAAAACGCGCCGGTCGTCATTCTCGATGAACCGACTGCCGCGCTGGATATTGAAAGCGAGCTGGCGGTGCAAAAAGCGATCGATAACCTGGTTCACAACCGGACGGTGATTATCATCGCTCACCGTTTATCCACCATCGCCGGGGCCGTAAACATTCTGGTGATGGAAGAGGGACAGGTGGTTGAGCAGGGTACTCATGCGCAATTGCTCTCACATCATGGACGTTATCAGGCGCTGTGGCAGGCGCAAATGGCCGCGCGCGTGTGGCGCGACGACGGGGTTTCCGCGTCTGGAGAGTGGGTGCATGAGTGATGTTCAGTCGAATGTGAAACCGCTGACGTTGACGACCGGGCGGGTGATTTTTGCTATTGCCGGCGTCTATGTGACGCAGAGTCTGGTATCGGCGCTGTCTATGCAGTCCTTACCCGCGCTGGTGCGCGCTGCTGGCGGTTCGCTGGCGCTTGCCGGTGCGACAACCCTGTTTATGCTGCCCTGGGCGCTGAAGTTTATTTGGGCGCCGTGGATCGAGCGCTGGCGGCTTCCGCCCGGTAGCCAGGAACGCCGTTCCCGCATGTTAATCCTGCGTGGTCAGGTCGCGCTAGCGGCGATCCTGACTATTGCCGCAGCGATTGGCTGGTTTGGGCGAGAAGGGGGATTCCCCGATACGCAAATCGTCGCGTTATTTGTTCTGTTTATGGTGGCAGGCACGGTCGCCTCCACCATTGATATCGCCAGCGACGGCTTTTGCGTCGATCAACTGACCCGCACGGGTTACGGCTGGGGAAACAGCGTGCAGGTCGGCGGCAGCTATCTGGGAATGATGTGCGGCGGCGGGGTGTTCCTGATGCTGTCGGCGGCATCCGGCTGGCCTGTCGCCATGCTGATGATGGCGGTGCTGATTATGGCGCTGTCACTCCCCCTGTGGCGCATTACGGAGCCGACGCGAACAGCGACTATCCCGCATGTTCCGGCGTTAGGTTATGCGCTAAGGAGGAAGCAGGCGCGCCTGGGCTTACTGCTGGTATTGATGCTGAATTCAGGCATGCGGTTTGTGCTGCCTCTTCTGGCACCGCTGTTGTTGGATCATGGGTTGAGCATGTCCGCATTGGGCGCGCTGTTCAGCGGCGGCAATATTGCAGCGGGCATAGCAGGAACGCTGGCCGGCGGATTGCTGATGAAATACACCTCACCCGGCAGAGCGCTGTTGACGGCTTATGGCGTCCAGGGGATCGCGCTGCTGGCGGTGGTGATGACGCTCATGATGGCGCCGGGTCATCTGCTGCTGCCGATTCTCCAGTGTCTGGTCATTGTCCAGTCCATTTCGCTGGCCTGCGCGCTGGTCTGTCTTTACGCCACGCTGATGTCGCTTTCATCGCCTTTGCAGGCCGGTGTCGACTTCACCCTCTTTCAATGTACTGACGCGGCAATCGCCATTCTGGCAGGCGTTATCGGTGGCGTTGTTGCTCAACATTTTGGCTATGCGGCCTGCTTCCTGTTTGCCGGGGCATTCACGTTGCTGGCGGCGTGGGTTGCTTATATCCGGCTGCATTCGGCAAGAGAACTGATGACAAGCGCAATTGATTGATCCGGGAATAACACAGAGAGGTAAGGGATGAAAATCAGTGAATTTCTACATCTGGCGTTACCAGAGGAACAATGGCTACCGACGATTTCTGGCGTTTTACGCCAGTTCGCAGAAGAAGAGTGTTATGTCTATGAGCGTCAACCCTGTTGGTATTTAGGCAAAGGGTGCCAGGCACGGCTGCACATTAATGCCGACGGAACGCAGGCGACATTTATTGATGATGCCGGGGAGCAAAAATGGGCGGTGGATTCCATTTCCGACTGCGCGCGTCGTTTTATGGCGCATCCTCAGGTGAAAGGACGTCGGGTATATGGACAGGTTGGGTTCAACTTTGCGGCGCATGCGCGGGGGATTGCCTTTAACGCCGGGGAGTGGCCGCTGCTGACGTTAACCGTTCCCCGTGAAGAACTTATTTTTGAAAAGGGAAATGTCACCGTTTATGCGGACTCCGCCGACGGGTGCCGACGTTTGTGCGAGTGGGTAAAAGAGGCCGGTACAACGACGCAGAACGCACCACTGGCGGTGGATACCGCCCTCAATGGTGAGGCATATAAACAACAGGTTGCGCGCGCCGTTGCGGAGATCCGCCGTGGCGAGTATGTCAAAGTGATTGTCTCGCGCGCCATTCCCCTGCCATCGCGGATTGATATGCCCGCCACGCTGTTATACGGGCGGCAGGCAAACACACCTGTGCGCTCGTTTATGTTCCGTCAGGAAGGACGCGAAGCGCTGGGCTTTAGCCCGGAACTGGTGATGTCAGTGACGGGCAATAAAGTGGTCACTGAACCGCTTGCGGGCACCCGCGATCGCATGGGAAACCCGGAGCATAATAAGGCGAAAGAGGCAGAACTGCTGCACGACAGTAAAGAGGTGCTTGAGCATATCCTTTCTGTCAAAGAAGCTATTGCTGAACTGGAGGCCGTTTGCCAGCCGGGCAGCGTGGTGGTTGAAGATTTAATGTCGGTTCGCCAGCGCGGCAGCGTTCAGCATCTGGGGTCTGGCGTGAGCGGTCAGCTTGCGGAAAACAAGGATGCCTGGGATGCGTTTACCGTGCTGTTTCCGTCGATTACCGCCTCAGGTATCCCTAAAAATGCTGCTCTGAACGCGATTATGCAAATTGAGAAGACGCCGCGAGAGCTTTATTCCGGCGCAATCCTGCTGCTGGACGATACGCGCTTTGATGCGGCGCTAGTTCTGCGTTCCGTATTTCAGGATAGCCAGCGCTGCTGGATACAGGCGGGGGCGGGAATCATCGCGCAATCTACGCCGGAACGCGAACTGACAGAAACCCGGGAGAAATTAGCGAGCATTGCGCCCTATTTAATGGTGTAGGAGTAACTGTTTTCTAACCTCACAACCAGACTGTCCAAAGACAATTGAGTCGCTCTTTGATTCCTCTGTGACTCTATTGTCTTCTTTTGGGATAAAATAGGTGTTTTTCGTCATGAAGTTGATAAAAGTCTATATAGAACCACCTCCTGTGGAGGTGGTGGTAATTTGCCAGAGTGTGGGATTCGTTAGTATACTATGGGATAAACTTATTTTTACCAATTGTATAAGGCGGTGCATAAGATTCTCGGCATGCTTCCAGATAATCCGCCCACCACTGCAGCATCAATCCTCTCTCATCCAAATGCTCTGCCTTATGAATGTAAGCCGCACGCACAGAGTACGCTCAATATGGCTCATCTGACGCTCTACCGCATCCCTCGACCACAACCCTGATTCAATCAACGAGCTACAGGCCATTGTTCTGAAACCATGCCCACAAACCTCAACCTTCGTGTCATATCCCATGACGCGCAGTGCCTTGTTCACCGTGTTTTCACTCATGGGCTTATGAGGGTTATGATCGCCAACGAAAACAAAGCCACGATCACCACTTTTCTTGTGGACCTGTTGAAGGATTACTAATGCCTGACGAGACAGAGGAACTAAATGAGGTGTACGCATTTTCGAGCCACGCTGTGAATGCTTAACACCTTCTATAGCTTCTCGTTCTGCCTGGATTGTCCACTTTGCCCTTTCAAAATCGATCTCTGGCCAACGGGCAAAGCGCAACTCACTGGAACGAATAAAGATTAATAACGTGAGCTCAACAGCCAAACGGGTTAAAGGTCGTCCGGAGTAGCTATCGATTCGCTGGAGTAGTTCAGGTAAGCGTTTCAGTTCAAGTGCTGGTCGATAGACACGATTACTTGAAGCAACTGCCCCCGCCATCTCCTGAGCAGGATTGTAATCGATCAAACCGCTTTGCACTGCATAACGCATAATCGCATTGGTACGCTGCTGAAGACGCGAAGCCACTTCAAGACGCCCTGTAGCCTCAACTACTTTGATAGGGACAAGGAGATGGCGCGTACTAAAGCTATCAATACTCCGCTTCCCAATTGCTGGGAACAAATTATCTTCCAGGCTCTTCAGCACCCATCGGCTATGTTCTTCTGTCCATTTTTTATTTGCTGCATGCCACTCTCTGGCAACTGACTCAAAGGTAATAGCCTCTTTCGTCTGCTCTTCTTTCACTGCACGTTTGTGTTCACGGGGATCGATGCCTGCAGCAACCAGCTTTCTGCCCTCTTCCCTTTTTTGACGAACATCAGCCAATGACGTTTCAGGATAAAACCCAAATGCCATCAGGTGCTGCTTACCACCAAAGCGAAAGCGGAACCGCCAGTATTTTGAGCCGTTAGGGTGAATGAGCAAAAACATGCCATCCCCATTGACAAGGGTATACTCCTTTTCCTGTGGTTTTGCAGAACGCACTTTGATATCTGTCAGAGCCATAAAAGTTCTCCTTCCATGTGCCGAAGTGAGTATACAACCATTATCGAACCAACATATATACTCGGTTCTATACTCACAAGCGACTTGATGTGGGTTGACTCAGATTGACTTCTGTTGAGTGAAAAAGCGAGGAAAGCCTTGCGGATACTGGATTTCAGGCACAAAAAAAGACGTCCGTTGACGTCTATTGAGGTTCCGATGGTGCCGAAGGCCGGACTCGAACCGGCACGTATTTCTACGGTTGATTTTGAATC
>OJVS01000111.1_pt1 | contig 33515 bp, 51 predicted proteins | sample 1600291 | NCBI WGS metagenome assembly OJVS01 (sample SAMN04436609, study PRJEB24849) | human gut metagenome | biome: human gut; feature: NICU; material: stool | host: Homo sapiens | place: USA: Saint Louis, MO | collected 2009-11-28
TAAATCCGCTTGATTCTGCAAATCAGATAAAGCATAAACAAATGGTTGGACAGCTTGTTCATCTTGCTTTTTCAGTACAAAAATTGTTTTAGCGTATGCTGCATTTCCAAAAAGAGACTCTGGTAACGCAATCATTGCAACTATTTGTGCATGCTTTTGTAGCCATTTCTTCAATAAATCACTTTGCGAACTAGTCAATAAATCATTTGGTGCAAGGAAAATAGCATAACCGCCTGATTTGAGATACTTGAGCGATTGTTCCATTAACAAATGATGAGCATAGGTATGATCCTGTGTACTAGCCACTTCATAGCGCGCCGCAATGCTATCATCAGGATAAAAGCCAACTGGTAAATCGCTAATAATCACATCGCTTTCTTTCAATACTTGCGGACGTACTGCGTCACCTTGCACAAAACTAACTTTTGCGTCCATCACATCTGCGATACTGGCTGATATATCAATTAACAGATCGTCCAATTCCAGCCCTAGATAATCCACATTTTTTTGTGTATTATTGAGAATCGTCTCAGCTAAATTCCCCATTCCGCTACCAATTTCCAAAATATCAATGTGTTCTTTTTTACTCAATTGGTCAATGAGAAAAGTTAAGATAAACCCGATAGAATCTGGAGTAAATTGATGATTGGCTTGCAAAGGCTCTGTTTGAGCTGCTTTCATCAGCAAAAATTGGTAGGCTCGGCGCCATTCCTCTTTACTTAATTTCAACGCTTTCAGTTTTTCATTGTTCTGCCGAACACTATCTAGTTCAATATCCCCGTCCAGATAGCTGCCATTTTGCTCTATCAAAGCATCATAAAAGCTCGTTAAAAGATCATTTTGGATTTCTTGGACATTTTCTAACAAGAGCGTATAGGCCTGTTCAATTTTTTCAAAATTCATAGCATCCTCCGCTCCCTATCATACCAAAATTTAGCTTTTTTTGCGAGTGTACTCTGTTGCACGTACATCATTTATTTATTCAATTTTTTATCCATCTGCTTTTCTTTTTTAGCCGAAAAAGAAAATTGATAACGGCGACCAGTCTTCATTGTTACTGTCAGGATGAGCTCTTTCTCACTCTTTTGGTCTTGGACATACCCTTTATCAAATTCCCTTTGCTTAGAATTTTCGTTGGCTAGAAGAGCCATTGCATAAGCCTGTGTTCGTTCTCGGTTTAGGGTGAAATTTCTATGATTAGCAGTTTGACGATGAAGGTAAAATTGCAAAAGCAAGCTAAAAACTGCCGCCATAAAGAGTGCATAGAGCATAATGCCCGCTTTAACTTTCTGTTTCCACACGATAGACAAACTCCCTTTCCAATCCTCGCCTAAACGTCAGTCTAACATAAATCAGCTCATTTTTCTGTGAGATTTCTGCTTTTTTTACATCATAAACCATCGGCTGGTAACCTTTCCCATTCGCATTGGTTTTTCTGAAATCCTGTCCACTTGACTTTCCAAATGCAATTGCCCTGCCGTCCTGTTTCATATATAAACGATTATTCTCCACCTTTTCAAATGAAGAACGAGCCAACTCTGCTTCTAGTTGATCAGCAAACAAAAGCCATTCTCGTTGTTCACTATGTTGCCGGGCTTGAACTTCAAAAGCCAGAAGACGCGTCATTGACTGAAAAAGCAGCACACTTCCGCTGAGTACAAATAAGACAATCAGAGCCTCTAAAAGGGTAAAAGCTTTCACTTTATTTGCCTTGAACACCGAGAATCAGCTCCTTCCCATGATAAATTTGAATACCTTGTTGACTTGTTTCAACACGCACTTTAATACCGTTCATTGTCAAATGGCTTTGCTTTGTCTGCAAAGCCATTTTAGCTACCCTTAAAACTTCTTCTTCTCTAAGCAAGTCATTTTCTGCTTTTCGAGACTGGTGAATTTGTCCCAACAACAGGGTCACAATTGTCACAAAAACAGCCAAAGCCAGCAGCGCCTCTAATAAAATCGTTCCTTTAACGTGTTGTTTTCTTAAATTTCCCATTTCCTAGATATAATTGATACGTAATTGTCTGCTTTTTCGTCTGAAAGACAATCTTTCCGAGCGATGAATTGCCACCAGCCTTATCAAAATGAAGCGTCAAATCTTCTGGCGCTTGAATCGAGCGAGGAACTACCAAATGGTTGTAACCATTTGAAATCCTCTCACGAGAAAAATTCATGTCCAGCTGACTTTGAGCTGAGCTACTCAACTTCTGACTTTCCCGATAAAAATGCTCAAACTCCAGAAAGAAAATCTGCTCTTCCACCTGTTCAAAAGAAGAACGAACAGAGCCCGACACCGCAAGCAATAAGAAACTCGTTATAAATAATGTCAGCAAACTTTCCAAAAGCGTAAATCCCTTAATCTGCAACAGAACGAGCTTCTTTTGTATGTTTCGCATAGTAAGCCTTATAAGATGCTGCCTGCTTGTCTGTAATCGTTCCTTCGTTGACTAATTTTGAGAGTGTCGCTTTTTCATTGGTGTGATTGACCTCAAACAGCTCTGCCTGGCTTTCCACAACTTTTACCACCGCTGCATTTCCTTTTTCCGTTACAGCTTCTTTTTGCTTGGTCAAATTCGGTACAAATAAGAGCATCAAAACACTGATGATAAGAAGCACGACTAACATTTCAATGAATGATACTAAAATTCCTAGTTTTTGATACCGCCTTTACATGAGCTTTAATCTCCTTGGTACGCTTTAGCAATTCACAGGCTAGCTGGTAGCGGTTCAGCTCCTCATCTGCCAGGACTAACTGCCACAGCTTGTAAAACTGCCCTCTGTGCTTGATGTAAACCCTGCACCAGTGCTCCACGCCATAGCTTGAGTACTCAATGCGGTCAAGTTTAATACGTTTGATTTTAGTCATTTTATTTCCTCCTTACCTAGATATTCGTAAAAACTTCCAGAAAATGCAAAAAAAGCCCCTAGGATTTTTCCTAAGGACTTAATGCGTCTTATTGTATAAAATAAAGTGGCATACTTTATCTAAAGCTGCCAAAGCTAGTTACACGATGACCATTTTCTGACTGTCCGACTGCGACGTAACGACGATTGCCAGAGGCTGCAATATAAGTGACCCAAATATAACCGTCTTTGTCACACCAGCCATCATAATTGATTTCTTGACCCGCTGTGTATACTGCCACGATTTCAGCGGACAATCCAGCACTTGCGCGTACATTGAGTGCTGATACTTCGACAGTAAATGTGCCTGTTTCTTCGTTGATAACAGTCTCGCCCGGTGTTAGCTGAGGTGCTGGCAATGGACTATAATTGTCATCATTTACCGGGAAGTAGAACCAGCCTACCACGCCATCAAAATTACGTGTATTATATCGAGCAGGCCCGCCAACATACAAGCTATCTGCATTACCATCAATATTTTGTTCAATTGTTTGCATAGTGTAACCATCGCTATCCGCAATTACAAGGCCTGTATGCCCGTACGGATGTCTATAGATATAAGTTGTATCCATAACAAATACTGCTCCAGCACGAGGCTTACTATCCATATTTCCTGCTTCGTTATATTCCACTACAAAGCCATTGGCTGCCGCACTATTTAAAAGGTCAATTGCGTTACCCCATAGCGCCAGTCCAAATAACTGGCTAGAAATAGAGTTAGGCAAGTCTACGCATTGTGTCCCCCATGCTCCGTCTTGATCTACGCCAATTCCATTATCAGCTAGATTCTTTGCAAATAAAATTACATCATTTGTTGTTGCCATCTTATTTTCCTTTCCAATTATTGTGCATTTCGCGGACTGCAGACTCAACAAACATGTCTAAGTCTTTATCAGACATATAGACATTGTATTTTTCGAGCTCCTGCACGATGTATTTTTTAGCTTGGTTTAACTTATCCTCGCCTTTAAGGTCTGTCTCTTTATTGATTTGCTCAACCGCATTAACTGCGTTTTTAGCTAAAATTTCAACGATTTTAACCGCATTTGTCCCGCCTTTTGTGACAAGCCAACTTTTGACTGCGTGAACAATAATTCCTGCCAAAATAGTAAGGATACTCATTGATCCACCGATTATGATTTCTTGAATTTGTTGCATTGTTTTCTCCTTTATGATTTCCCGATAGTATTCTTGATTTCGCTCATGTCTGATTTGATGTCTTCGATATTTTTACTCAAATTATCAATTCGCTCAACCAAAGCCAATGTTATTTTTTGTTCTTCTTCGTGCTTATCTAGTCGTGTACTATGACTATCAATTGTTTTTTCCTGCTGCCTATTTATGACTTCAAGCTCTGTCAATCGATGCTCCAAATCTGCTGTGCGATTTTTAGAAGCTACATAAAAGCTAGCACCTGTAATCAAAACAGGAAAAACAACTGTGATAAGCCAGTGCATAAGCTCTTTTTCTGGCATATATCCTCCTTTCTCAATCAGTCAAGTTTCGGCAAAACGATGCTTAGAGCGCCTTTTTGTAACATATCTTCGATTTTTTGCCCCTTGTAAATGTAACCGTCGTCTTGCGGCATAGTAAACCGCAAAATCGTCGCAGTCCCCATCGGCCACTTAGGATTAGTATCAAACGGATAAGGCGCAGATATGATGTCGTCATTGATATACCGTTTGTCCTTAACTAGCGGTTTGACAAATGCTGCGACTTTGCTATAAGTTGGAGCTGGCATACCTCCGCTTTGTCCGATAGCAAGAGCAATTAAGACTTCTGTGACGGCTGACACAGATTCTAATAGCTGCTTATTTTCAGTTGCTGCTTGTTCTGCTTTACTAGCAGTTTCTTTATTCTTCTGCAGTTGTTCGTCAACTTGGTTAAATTTATCATTCTCTGCTTTTTTGGGAAGTTCTCTTGATAGATTTGTTCCAAAGCTAGTTTAAAGAGCTCTCCACTCTCTTTGCTAACAAAATCCGGGTCAAAGAATGCTGGGTAGATAACACCCTCCGAATTGCCTAAAACAACTCGTGTTTTGTAAGGTTCTCCACCTTTGTAGTCAAGCGATTTGCTTAAAAATTCTAGTTTCATAATTTCCTCTTTCTACGCAGTTCTGCGCCAGCGATAAAGTGTAACGTAGGGTTGTAAGTTATTGTGCGGTCGGTTTCCACCTGCCCGCCCCGTTTCCATTCCTTGGTCGTAGGCTTTACTAGCTCCGTCAGAAGTCCAGTCTCTACGTATCGAGTCGTTGCCGTTGTTAGCCGAAACATATTGTCTGTGGCTGTGTGACGGCATTTCGTCAATTGTCAAAGTGTGAGTTTTCTCGCCGCCTGTCTTATTAGCTGTGTTAAAGTCTGCGTCTGCCTCATCAACGCCAACTAGCACCCTGCCGTTACCAAAACGTTCCCAAACACCACCCATAAATGTCGTGGGATTAGTTGGCGCGGTGGACTGGTAGATAGAGCCAATAGGATAAAAATTGTCGATTCCTTCCACAACCCAAGGTGTCCAGTTGCCAGTCTGATAATGTCTATAACGATACCAGACTTTACCCCCATTCCTATGGGTAAAACGTTGAGTCGCTTCTTTTTCCGATACGTTACCTATCTTAAATGTTTCTAAGACACCCCAGTCATTGTTTGGTGTATCCTTATTCGTCCAAGCGTCACCACCTTCGATAAGGTCGTTCGTGCTAACGTTACCAGACCGTTCAATACAATGCCGCAAGAACCCGTCAATATATGTGTTTCCCTTGACGTCAAGCGCTCCACGCTCTCGTATTTTACCAACACCAATGCCATATCTATCATAAGACAACACCACTTGCTCGGTCGCAACATTAACCGCGAACTCACTACTTGTGAACTTGTCTTCTAATATACCCAGTACAGTCCAAGAGCTGTTAGCGGCATACTCGCCTTGTAAATTAGCGTTTGAATTGACTAGACTAGATACAGTCGTCCATGTGCCACCCGCTGAGCCTGTGTCAACCTTATAATCATTCGAGCCAAATTTGGCAACTTTAAATGTTAACTTCATTTGGTTTTTTTGCACACCGTTTACGGTTAGCGGGGCGACTTTAGCATTGCGCGTAATTGTTAAAGTGCTAGATTGCACGCCCGAACGTGCAGCAGATATGTTCAGAATTGGTGCGAAGTATTCTAGAATGTTGACCGTTCTCTCAATCGTGTTACTAGTACGTCCTCGGCTATCGGTCACGCTAGCTCTAATTGTCACGTTCCCCGAATAATTCATAATTCCCAAGCTACCACCCTGCGTTGTCGTAGACTGGTTCTTGCCGACAATTTCTGCGTAATAACCTGTAATCGTTGAGCCGTAAGCGCCTGTCATTTGCCCAAAATTGACCTTAATATTAGACAAAATTTGAATAAAGGCTTGCTCGCCCGGCACAACGCTAGCTGCTGCTGTGTTAGTGTCGGTTAGAGTAAAGCCTGTCAAAGTTGGCTTGATATTATCTGGTACAGATAGCGTAACCGGTTGAGTATTCCTGCCAATTTCGATTCCGCCACTATATGTGATATAGGTTAACGTGCCATAACCACTACTGGCATTTGGAATTTCGTTACACATAGACATTTCGGGCGTCCACGTAAACGATGTGTCTATGTTATCGCCTGCAATCTTTTTGTCATAAGTTCCGAATTTGACCCAAATAGAATGTTTAAAGACATCGCTATGTCGGGAAATATTGAGCGCGATAGGTTGCCCTATAACGCCATTAGCAGGCGAACCCGTGCTGGCTCTTGCGATATTGGCTAAAGGCACATAAATACCTGCCGCCCCCCAACCATAATTACCTTGATTTATATCAAGTCTAGCAGTTATATAAACAGATTTTGTGCCATCCGGGTTGTGAGGCACTTGAAAATCTTCTGCATAAATTCCTTTTGTTTGGCCTTGTGATATGCTAGCATCAATTGATACCTGCTTAGATGCACCTCCTACATTTATGGTTAAAGTTTTTCCTCCGGCGCCCCACAAAGCAGCATATCCGTTAGCAATCAATCGAACTTGCACATTAACTATTGAGTAGTTACCTTCAACAATTTGCTTGTTCCATCCTGACACAATTTCTATTTGTAAATTGTGTCCGTAAGCTCCACTAAATGTTGCTCTTGCCATTAAATACCTCCTACATATCTAATTACGTTCATGTCTGCGTTGAGATGGTATTGTTCCTCTCTGAACCGTCCAATCTGGATTGTCTTAGAAAAAATACCATTTTCAATGTGGATGACACCCTGAGAAATATACATGACTTCTACCCCTGCTGAGAACATTGAGATACGCCCGTTAGGATTGAACATCATGCTAGAGCTGCCATCATTCTTACCGATTACCAGCCCATCATTTGATGAGCTCATGTAGGTATCAATAAAATTCCAGCGGTCAGAAAGCTCTCCAAGATCTTTAGCAATATTAGAAACACGCTGAGTAGCTGAAACCAGGTCTTTTTCTGCTTGTGCCCTTGCCTTGTCATTGGCTTTGACATAATCTTGATAGGCTTTCAGCCAGTTATCCAAGGTGGCAGCACTAGCCTTAGCCTCTAGCTCAGCTTGGATGATACCTGCTTTCTCATTGAGGGCGTTGAGTTGTTCCTGGGTCAGGACTTGGTCAGCTTTAGAGTTTATGTCACTTTCAACATCTTCAATAGCTTTCACATACCCTAAGAAGTTAGTACCGATTGACAACATGGCATTATCTAGCGTGACTGCAAGATTAGCGGGAAAACCGTGATTAGTCCCAAATCTGACAAAGACATTATCTGTCTTGTAAGTTTCGGTAGCTCCTGACAAGTTGATGACAAACTCAAACTTTTGAGGGGTGGTGACTCCAGCTTTTAGAGTGAGTCTGCTGTTGTACCAAGGGGTAGCCGAGAAATGCACGGCAACCTGTGTATCTTTAGACAAAGCGGGAGATAAGGAGATTTCAAATGAAATGCGGACATAATTAGGTTTTAGCCTATCTGGGTTTTTCCAGAAGTCATCAACAATGTATGTTCTCATGTCATAGGTTCCAGTCCCTCCTGTGTTTATCCTTTGAGTTCTGCCGTTTTTAAAGTAGTTACGGTTTCCGCCTATAACATTGTCAAAAAGCGCTGTCCATTTGTACCTAGTAGGGTCTTGACTGTCTGCCTCAGTGAAATCTGTCAGTGTACCTAGATAGCGTTTGTTTGTGCTGTCTGATGTGCTAAAGCCATCACGACCGTCAGCAGAGTTAGCCCATGCCCTATGAAAGTAGGGCGTTCTGCCATCCGCTCCTGGTTTCCCAGGGATACCTTGAGCGCCATCCTTACCGTTCTGACCGTCTGAACCTCTCCACTTAGTCCAGCGATAATCAGCGGGGTTCTTGCTATCTTGGGCGGTAAAGTCCACATAGACACCTATATAGGCTTTATCTGCGTTAGTTTGGCTAAAGCCACCGCCTGATATTGTGTCAGCATAGGCTAAGTGAGTGTACTGAGTGCGACCATCAGCGCCTTTAGCTCCAGGGATACCTTGGTCGCCCTTGGCACCCTGTAAGCCTTGGAGCCCTTGCAAGCCACGCTCTCCACGTTCTCCTCTGTCTCCCTTGTCTCCTTTATCGCCTTTTTCTCCACGGTCACCTTTAGCTCCTTTGGTGCCATCAGAGGTATTCAAAAAAGTAACCTGCTCAGAGGCTACTTCCTGATTATCTACCCAAGCCGAGACTGTCAAAACTATTGTCTGATTGATGTCAGCAGCTTTGACAATGTAGCTAGGGCTAGTTGCTTTGATTTCGCCATTCACGACCCAACGCCAGCCACTATTGATGACCTTGTTGCCTTTCATCAGAGTAGGAGTTACCACGGACTGCCCTTGACCATTCTTAAAGGCTACACCGTTGTCAGTAGCAACCTTGATAGTGTAAGGCTTAGCGTCCTCTATCATTTGGTCTAGCCGTTGCTGGATACCTTGTGACAGACGATTTTCAAGAGCCTTAGCATTGGAGAAAGTGGTCTTGTTGTTTCTGGGATTGGTAAAGCTGATAGCTTGCTCAGACACCCTCATTTCAAGTAAGAGCGTAGGGCTAAAGCCGTCATCATAGACTTGTACTGTATCCCCTATCTCTAGGTCAGCAAAACCCTCAGCCTCGTAGGTTACAGCAGGATAACAGTTCTTTTTAAGTTCACGGTAAGCCGTTGAGCGGATAACCTCAGGACTAGCACTCTCTACCGTCATGTCCTTTCTTGTCCACTGGTCAAGGTTCCCTGTATTACTTGTGAACGTTGACGGGTACATCTGCATAGAGAGAGGAGCGTACAGTGCAGCTCCTGACTGGTAGAACTCACGTTCACCCCTAGAGTTATTGACAGACCAGGCACCGAGACCAGAGATATAAATAGTGTTCCCTTGGTCATCTCGCCCTGTTGGTACAACCATGTTGTAGATATTGGTCTTGTCTATCGTCCTAGTGAGCGCTTTGAGGTTCTTACCGTACTTCAAAACTGTTGGGCTGACCCGTCCTACTCCTTGGTGGGTATCGTCGTTCTCATGGTAAACATTGACAACAAATGACTTGATAGAGCTGTCAGCGTTGAGGTGGGTATCAAACTCAATTTCTGCACCAAACTTCTTAGCTAGGCTAAGCAGACGGTTCAGCTTGGTATCCGTACCCTCCCATTCAGCAGAAATCTTCTGAGTAGAAATCTCATTGACCCCGATTTTTAAGAATGTAAAGTTTAGCAAGTCCATAGCGTCACAGTATTCTTTGAAAGTCATTGACCTTGGAGATTTGTAAGGATTGGCATACTCATTGATAAGCTCAAGGTTAAGGTTAATACCGTAACACTTGATGATTTGCTCACTTTCCTCCACCTTTCGGATGGTATGCAGATAGGTCTTACCCTTGTACTGGAATGAGACAAAGGCTTTCTCATTCAGATAGTTGTAGGCTCTCTTTTGCCCTGTGTCTGAGATGATAGCCTTTTTAAATACCGTGAAATCAAACGTACTAGACCCAGTTTCAAGGTATCTTGTCCAGGTGTCATTGAAATAGTTCAACGTAGCCTGTTTTTCGTTATCAATAAAAGCAACCTTTCTCAGGTTTGCGTCATGAATAGTCAATAACATAAGCTATAAATACCTTTCTCTAAACTCTACTTTGACAGTAGGCTTGGTCTTAGTCCAGCTTGAACTGTAAACCTCTAGTTGACTCTTGCCAGGGGGGATAGTCAAAAATGTTGATCCGTGGACAATATCCACAATCCGCTCAAGTCCGTCCACCGTGACTGTGTCATTTTCGCTGTTAAGTACCACGTTTGAACCCATGCGGTAGCGGTTAGGGATGTCCCTCACACCAGTTACAAAGTCCTTACGGTAAATGAACTGGTCTAGGTAAATGTGAGTAACAAGGTCAGCATTTCCGACCCGTCCAAAGGTGATGTTAATTTTAGCGGACTTCTTGCCCTTGATTTCTGGAACCGTAAAGCGTAGATAAGAGCCCCACCAGTAAAACTGTAGGACATCATCAAAACGCTGGATGTCTGACCAGCCACGGGGCTCATTAAATGGGTTTTGAGTGTCAATGTGAGTGCAATCAAACCGCTTGGAACTAAGCATATTGAAACCACCACGCCCATTACTAGCTAAGAAATTATATTCAGAGCTCAGCCCGTTGCTACGCTTCCAGGTCTCCACGCCATACAGAAACTCGTTGTTTTCTGCGTGGACAGTGATTTTCATGTACCCTTGCTGATGGAAAGCTCCAGCCCAAAAGATTTGTCTCCACCAAAAATACTCATAGAGCGCTCCTTTAGCACCGCTAGAGTCGTTTGGTATATCCCACGTCAGAGAGGCTGTCCTACCACTTCTCAGGGCGATATGAGGGCGACCCCAAACGTTATCCACTCCTAGCGTCCCTGTAGGTCTAGGGTCGTTAGGGTCATTTGTGGTAGCAATGTTTTTTGTCCCCTTGTTAAAGCCATTAGGGATACGGTCTTGACCATTGCTAGAGGCATAGTCAAAAAGCACCTCAGACTGTTTGTATTGCTCTGTATCCGCCTCCTCACGGTCTCCGATTTCAAGGGCTCCGCTAGTATTGACTAAGCCAATATAGCCGTTTTCTGCGTTGTTTTTGACTGTCACCACTGGAAAAGCTGGCACATTCCCATCATTGATAAGATTGAAAACAATCTTGTCAGAGGATACAGTGCCATTATCAAATTTTCGGTAAGTGGAGCTATAGGCTACACCGTCAGGGATAAGTAGCTCAAAACTACCTTTCTGAAACCATCTTGTGATGTTGTCCATATCAACTGAACCAGATACAAGACCCATGTAGTACTTGTCAGGCTCATCAGAGATAACGATTTTGACAGCCCCAGAGGTGTTGAATACCCCCGCTAGGGTATGCTTAGCCCTCTCAAGTGTCATACCGTTGTTAGTTAGCATGGCAAACTTGACTTTGATAGTCTTAGCTCCTGTTCTTACCTCTTGTAAGTTCACCCCCAAGAGTGGAGCGTCATTAGTCTTGATACTACGATCACTCCCTACAGGGCGGATAATTTCAATAATTCGGATAACCTCAGAGAGGTCAAATCCGTTGATAGTGATAGTGTCATTATTCATCAGACAATCCCCCTCATCATGTTATCTATTTTGATTTTGTCGTTTTGGTAATTAGTCATTGGTTCTCCGATTTTAGCAACTAAAGTACCATCATTAAGCACCATGTTCACAGGACGCTTGACAGCCTGCTCAGCTACTTCAAGAGCTCTAGTAAGGGCTTTGTCAGCCTGGTCTCTAATAACCTCAATCTGGCTTGTTTCAGCCCGTTCTGTGAGTGATTTAAGCCTGAACTGACTAGAGAGTGTGCTATTGCCTAAGCCTAGCAATTCCTCAGCTCCAAACTTGAACGCTGACATCTCCCTCTGAACGTATGCTAAGCTATCTGTCACATCTGAGGTGTTCTTTTCAATACCTACAGCGATACCCTGGGCAATGTATCGACCTACATTGTCTCTGAACAACCTTGACGGTGAATGGATTTTAGCCTTGGCTTGTGCTGCTCTCTCCGCTTGTGCTACAAGAGCATTAGCTGCCGCTGTCACGGCTCCAAGGGCTGAATACATCCCCTGAGCTAGACCCTGCCCGATCATGGCACCGATACCAACCATTGCCCCAGCTCCTGCCATTGCTGTTGAGCGGATTGCATTAACCATAGCGGACATTGCAGCCGTAGCTGATCCGATACCTGAACGGATACCGTTTGTCACACCGTTAGAAACGCCTCGCCCTGCTTGTTGACCTGCTTGAGTCATCTGCGTTGCTGATTGTCTTACCACAGATACCATCTGTTGCATGCTTGACCGCATTGTAGAGACAGCTTGCGTCATTGCTGAACGGACAGCAGAGTTAAGCTGAGACATTGCTGAGGTGGCTGCACTTGAGATACTAGAAAAGCCTGAGGCAACCATAGGGGCTGACATTGCTAGTTGCATGATAGCAGCCGTTGCCATAGTTGCTGAGCTAGTGATAGCCGTGAATTGACTAGGAACTGAGCCTAGTACACCAGCTAAAGCTCCTACAATACCAGTGATTGCTGTAAATCCCGCTGACATTGCTGAGGCTCCTACTTGTGTCATCATCATTGAGGCAGACAAGGCTGTCAGTCTAGCTTGTAGAGCTGTAATGCCTGCTGCTGAACCTGCAAGACCAGTAAAGGATGTCATGACTGATGTAGCAAAGGTGCTCATAGCTGCACTTGCTGTAGTCATAGCTGGGGTAAGTCCTGTGATTGATGATGAAATGCTAGGAATAGAGCTAGCCATTGATGTCAAGACTGATACTGCACTAGTACCGCTGGACTGTATCATGCTTAGCCCTTGTCCAAGAGACCTCATACCTGCACCAGCGCTAGCCATGCCAGCACTTGCTCCTGAAATCTTACCAACTCCAATAGCAACCGCTGCTAGAGAGGCTGCCATGTCTCCAAGGTTTGTGTTGGTAATCATTACCACGCCTTGAGCTAACTGCTTGAACCCGTTCCCTGCCTTTTGAGCGGCGTTACCAATAGAGTTAAACACATTAGCAAGACCGTCTAGGACACCCTTTATAGCGTTCCCTACCGAACTAATGACATTGGCGATACCATTAAAGGCACTCTCAATCCCTTTACCTATGCCTTGTGCAGCTGTTGAGATTGCTTGCCCAACTGAGGTAAAGATGTTAGCGATACCTTGCAAGGCTGCACTGATAGCAGAGCCTACAGCGCTAATAACCCCAGCAACCCCACTAAGCGCTGACTGGATACCTTGACCAATGCCCTGAGCAGCAACACTGATAGACACACCAACTGAGATGATGATACTAGCAATGCCCTGTAAAGCTGTTGCAATGACTCCGCCAATGGCTGTGATAATTCCAGCTATGCCATTCATTGCTGTACTGATTGCATTAGCCATTGCCTGGATAATCATTACAATCTGTGGAGCGTTAGCAGATACAGCGTTTATGATTTTAGTCAAGCCATCAGCAATAGCTGTGACCAAAACTGAAATACCAAGCGCTGCAACTGCAATACCAGCACCGATAAGAGCAACGGCTGCACCAAAGGCAAGAATACCTACAGCTCCTGCTGTCAATGCTGGACCTAGAGCGGCTGCTCCTGCTGCTAACAGGGCTATCCCTACCACAATAGCAACCATTGCAATCTGTGCACCAGTTCCAGCTGAGGCAAGTTGCATAGCAGCCTGAACCAAGACATAAACCCCAGCGGCTGCCATTAAGACCCCTGCCCCAATCATAAGGACTGCGGCACCTAATCTCATGACAGAACCAGCACTAGCAGACGCTGTTGTCCCTACTGCCGTATTACCTGCACTCATTGCAGCACTTGCACCAGCATTAGCAGCTTGAGCAGCAGTAAGACCTAGGATGTTACTAACCAAGGACACTAGAGTCTTACCAAAGTCAAAGGCTGATTTGAGCGTCTTGACAATCTTGACCCCTGCTTTAATACCTAGTAGAGCTGTACCAATTCCCACAATGGCTGTAGCTACATTTTGAATAGTCCCAGGATCTAAACCAGCGATAAAGTCAGCTACTGCGGTTGCAGCCTGAGACAGCCATGTCACTACGTTACCTAGGGCTGTTCCTAGAGTAGACCAAACAGAAGCGTCTGCAATACTAGTCACAACATTGTTATAAGCGGCAACCAGGCTATCAAAAGCACCTTTTAAAGCCTTGACAGCTCCTGTATCTGCAAACGAGGTCATGAATTTTTGGACAATCTGAGCTCCAGCTGAAATTGTGTTCAAAATCGAACCTATCACATTTGATATTGTGAGTAAGATTGATGTACTACCTCCAGCAGATTGAAACGCTTGACCGATGGCACTTATAGCCCCTTTTACGCTATCAAGAGCTAGCTTGAATTTAGTGACTAAAGCGGGATTGAATACCGTGCTGAACGCCTTTTGAACAGTTGCTATTCCCTTGGAAACATCAATTTTGTCTAGGAAGTTTCCAAGGTCAGTAGCTAGCTTGTCAAAGTTGATTTTTTCAAGAGCGTCAGATAGAGCACTGACCGCCTTGATACCGAACTGATTGAGTTTCTCAAAGGCTGGCATGAGCTTATTAGACAGGCTTTCTTTTGCCCCGTCTATAGCCTGGTCAACCGTTTTGAACTCCGTAGCCATCTTTTGGAAAGCGTCAGAGTTCCCTGCACGGTTCATAGCGTCAAAGAACTCCTCTGTATTGACCTTACCATCTTGAACGGCTGCAACCAGTTCAGCGGTAGACATGCCCATCTCTTTGGCAACTGCCGCCATACCAGCGGGAGCTTGTTCCATCATAATCTTAAAGTCCATCCAAGCAACTTTAGGCTTACTTGCCATCTGAGTGGCTTGAGTAGATAGTGATTTCATGGCTTGAGCTGGGTTCTCTGCTGAGGCTGCAAGTCCACCAAAGGCTTTAACCAGACTACCGACATTCTTAGTACCGACTGCGTCAAGTTGAGAGTAGGTACTTGCCATGTCTGAGGCTGAGTAAATGGTCTTGGTGGCAAAGTCTTGCATTTCAGCCTTAGCTGCCTTGATTTCATCAGTTGACCGTCCAAAGGCTTGTAGGTTACCCTCAAAGGTCTTCCAGGCTTTCTGTGAGCCGTTAAGTTCAGAAGCCATGTCACGGATACCGCCAGTGATAGCGCTAATACCAGTAGAAATAGCGCCACTGATGAGGTTAGCACCAAGAACGGACTTAAAAACAGACCCAACTTTTGAGCCTGCGCTTTCAAGACCGCCAAACAAAGATTTTAGCTTGCTGACCCCTGACTGGGCACTAGAGCCATCCATATCAACCTTGATAGTAACTGAACCATCTGCCATTGTGTACCTCCTTTCTAAGATTAGTAGTCAAATTCTTTCGGTAGAGCATACTCTTTCTTGAGTTTCTTCATGTTCTCCTTGTACTTCTTACTGTCGCCTTTCTGTGGCTTGTAAGAGCGTATTTTTAGCACCTCAGCAAACTTAGTATCACTGGGGAGCCCATTCAGTAGAGCATTGAACTTTTTCCAGTGTAGGCTGTTCTGAGCGTCAATCAGGTCAATGCCGTAAGCCTGCAAAAATGATGAGTAAATATACTCAGCGTCATACTTCAAGCTGAAAAGGCGTTCTCCATCCTCTGATTGGCTCTTTGAGCGTATCTTGCTTTTGATTGGGTTGCCTGCTAGGTCTAGCACTGGTGCTGTTTCTTTAGCTGGAATAATTCTGATGTGCTCCTCAAAAATCAGCTTAAAGATTGCCGTGGCTTGCTCAGGACTCAAAGCCTGCGTAAAGTCTACGCCAGTAAAAATCTGAATAGCCAGGTAAGGCTTGTAGAGTTCGTCAATATCACCATCATTGATCAGCTCCACAACTTTCAAGACCTTGTTAAAAGCTATGTTCATTGGGTACACATCATCACCAAGGACTAACTCATCTGTCAATTTCCTTGATAAATCCAGCATATCAGTCACCTAGATACTTTTTGAGAGCGTCCCCGTTGTTACGTTGTTCCCATTCATTGATGACACCATTGATAGCCTCAAGTAAGTAAGCCATAGTATCGACGGTAGAGCCGCCAGAGAAGTTGTAAACCTTGTCATAAGCCTCTTTATCAAAAAGCTCAGTCCATGACTCTTGTACCATGCCTTGTAGCACCTCAAAGGCTTTGCTGTCTTCTGTCTTGGCTAGTTCTTCGCCCCCTTTTTTGAGTTTCTTGCCGATAGCCTCCATCTTGTGGATGTTCTTATCATTGGCGACAAATTCAAGGGTGAACTCACCAAAATCTACAGGGATTGCATTGTTACGCTTTTTAATTACTACCATTTTGTTTTTCTCCTACTAATCAAAAATAAAAAGGGGAGCACAATCACTCCCCTAAGCTGCTTTATCCACCGACTACTGCGGATTGTTTAGGTACTGAGTTCCAGCTGATCGTACATTCAAAGGCTTCAAATTCAGCAGCCTCACCGCCTCCGATTTTGATTTCAGAGACAGTGGCAACTCCTGAGTATTGAGTCTTGCCATCAGCGTCAACGACTTTGAACCATACTTTACGTTGGTCGCCAGTCGCAAAGCGCATATCAGCAATGATTTTCTGTGCCTCATCTTCTTTGATGTAGTCACCCTCAAAGCTGTATCCGTACTTGACTGATGTTACTACGGTCTCAGGGGTTCCATCACCGTTGTAGTAAGCAACGTCGTCTGTTTCTTCGTCATTCTCAACCTCAGCGGTTGTGACACCATCTGCAAGCCATTTCCAAGCGTCAGAGCCTGGTTCTGTTGTTGGTGCCGTTGATACCCAAGGCGCTACATAGTGTTTGCGCTTGGCATTTTTTTGTTTTGCCATTTATTTTCCTCCATTTGTTTCAAGTCGTGCTGTGACATCCAGCATGTAAACATAAAAGCCCTGATCATCACGGTCATTAAGGAATGGCTGTGAGACTTCAAGGCTCCTGAATTGATATGAGTTGTTTTGACTAGGTAGCTCAAGGTTGAAATCAGCTAGAGCATAGTTAATAGCCCACAAGATAGAGCTTGTCTTTTGGTGGTCAGTCGTTTTGATTGCCACCTCATAGACTAAGCTAATATCCTGCTTGCCGTTCATATACTCTTTTTCAATCTTTCCACCAGGTAAAGGGTAGATAACTAAACTCTCTTTCTCTGACAAGTAATCTAAGGTACAAGTCAGAGGTAGGTTTAGCGTGTTGATAAAGTCTCTAAGGACTTCTGAAAAATCATTGTTGTTCATGCTTTAACTCCCATTGCTCTAAGACCGACCTTGCCCCAATCCTTAACATGTAGAGCTGTAGCTTTCTTATCCCACCGCTTGCCTGTTCCAGGAGTGGTGTACTTCTTAAAGGTAAAGCTCCTATGTTTGTTGTAGCTTGAGCCGTAAAATTGGGCTCTGGCATACGGTCCAGGGTATCTCACCCCGTCCTTTGTAGCCTGTCCGCTACCGCTAAGGTTTCCGCTCTTGCGTGGAATAAATGGGGTCATGTCCATCATCATCTGATTAGCTATTGCTAGCTTGCCTTTAGCTAAGGCTGCTGGTGATACCTTTTTCTCAATACCCTTGAGGTCAACCTTGACAGATACTTTAGCTCCCATCAGACACACTCCACTTCATAACAAAAAATCTTTTGCTTATGTGGATAACTGACAGGAACCACAGAAGTCACTCTGTACTCCCGTTTTCCGTCGTTGATTATGGCATTTTCAAAGGTGTCATCTAAGATAACTGGGCAATACTTGGGATACACAAACAGGACACTAGGCTTGGACTCTTTGCGGTTGTTCTGAGTGCCTTGCACTTGGTACTGTCTATCAAACCTAACAGGTTTAAGGGTCACTGGGCTCTCTAGTATTACTTTACCCCATCCGTCTTTTTCCTCTGTAGGTTTTTGGATAGTCACAGTATCGATCAGCAAACGCTTATCAATGTCTGTCATAACCTACCCCCCTATAGCCAAATCCTGCCATTTTCAGCGTGTTTAAAGCGTCCTGGGACAGATTATACCTAGCACCCTCTAAAGAGTAGCTAGAGGTGTCTCTATAGCTCACAGAAGTACGACCAAGCGACACACTAGCCACTGACTGCTTATCATCTGCCGTCATGATACCGCTAGCGTCCAAATAAGCTACTTGAAATGCCGTAGCTAACTTGACAGCCTGCTTTCTGTGGTCAATCTCTTTCTCAAAGTCTATAAAGTCATAGAACCCATTAAGAAAGAGGTTGATAGACACCTCTGCCCTCTTTAAGAGTTTTTCAAAGTCCTCTACTTCGTCAAAACCAAGCTCTTTAAATTTATCTTGAGTTAAGTAAGCGATAATAACCACCTCCAATTAAAAAGGCGGTGTTATTTGTCCGCCTTTGCTGCTTTTTCTTCGTTGATACGTTCAAAGAATGGACTGAGTTCTGGGTGAGTTACTTGCCCTTTAGCGTTCAACTCATCAGCTGTCTTGACATCCATGTCATACTCAGTGTCTTTGTCGTAACTTTGCTCTTTACCATCAACGATAAAGACCACGTTTGACGTTGCTTTAAATTTTGCCATTTAAACTACTCCTTTGTTGCTTTTTCTTCGATAACTACCTGGAAACCAATATTAGTGTTGATTTCCTCTGCTCGCTTTTTGGTGACATCAATCACTGAGCCTTTTTCAACGTACTCATCTTTTTCAATGTCCCAAAAGTCAGAGGCTACTTTGAATTTTGCCATTTAGACCTCCATTGTTAACCTGCGGGAGCTAGTTTAGCTTTAAGGATACCTGCCTTGTTTTCCTCTGCAATATACTTACCGTACTTACCAGCTCCTTGGATTGCAACTCCGTAGAAGTCGTCAGCGTCAATGGTACGGACGATTTGTAAGCCTACACCTGCAATACCTACACCGTCAACAGCAAACATGATTTGTTCCCCTGTTTGGAAATATTCGTCAGGCGTTTCTTCCAAGATAAAGCCTTTGAATTTATACATAGTTTGATCATCAATGTTGGCTGATGAATTTTTAGCAGTTGTGGCAAGTTTGGAGTCAATCAAGAAATCATAGACATCTGATGTGACATAGGCAACCCAAGCAATACTTTTAGAGATTTTGTTGTTGACAAATTTCTTGTGAGCTGTAGAGAATGCTTTAGTCACTCCTGCCTCATCCATCTTGCCCTCAATCGTTTCACTTGCGTTATCAGACAAGGCTTTTGCAAGCAGTTCATTGATGTACTCGGTCTGAGCCAAGGCGTTTTCTTCCAAGCGTTCAGCTACAACTTTGTCAGTGACATCATTGACAGTCACATTATCAATACCCTCATGGATTGCAATAGGCGCCTCATAAGGTACAGATTTGTCAATGGATTTGATTTCAGTGCGCTGACCAAAGCGGCTTGTAGAGCCTGTTCCTGTACCAAACGCTACATTTTCACCTTTATCGTATTGTTTAATAATTGCTTTTGTTGTATTGACTTTCAAATACATCATAGTATCAGAGTCTGAGACCCCGTCAAAAATTTGAATTTGACCGCCAAAAGAACGTAAGAAACGTGAACGGCTTTCTGTAATTTTAGACAGCAAAGCCATGTAATTTTTTGTATAGATTTTTGTAGACATACTACTCTCCTTTTTTGTGTTTAGTATTTACTCATGATTTCGTCAAAAGCGTTACCCTTTTCTCCTGGTTCGGCTGCTGGGTTACCTCCGACTGAAACCTTAGGGATTGGCTGTTCATCCTCTCCTTGGAAAAGGTAAGGGCTGGACTCTTTAAGGCTGTTGATGGTTTCCTCTAAGACAGGCTTGCCGTCTTCTCCTAGCTCAATCTTGTCTAGGTCAATGAACTTCATCAAGTCCTCAGAGTTGTAAGCTCCCACATCTTTCAAAGCAAGGGCTACAGCGTTAGTTTTAGTGATCTGAGCAAGTTTAGTCTCACTATCAGTCTTGTACTGGTCAAATTGGGCTTGTAAGTCTGCCAGCTGTTGCTTGCTTTCTTCACTAGCTCCCTCTTTTTCCTGCAAGTCCTTGATAGCTTGGTTCTGTTGCTCAAGCTGTTGTTTCAAGCTGTCGTTTTCTGCCTGTAGTTCTGACTTAGCCTGTACTTTTGCATTTTCAATACCTGCACCGTACGCTTGCATGATATTATCTAGCACAGCCTTATCTTCAATACCTGCGTCAACCAACATCTCACGTTTAAGACTCATGTCTTAACTCCTTTGTTTTACGCCACGAGGGGCAGAATTAGACAGTTTTACGCCATGCTCCAGGGCAAAATAAAAACCGCTTGGATGTCCAAACGGTATAAAGTAGTCTTTCCTACCAGTCAAGATGAGTGATCGCCTCCTTACTTACGACCAAACCAAGGTTTTTTAGCCTTTTTGAGGGTGCTGACATCTGCCTCAACCTGGTCAAAGCGTTTGTTAGTAGCCTCTGTGTTGCGTGAGTTGATTTCTTCCATCTTGTCAACGATTTTCCAGAGTTGATTGTTTTGGTCAAGCAAGAAATCTACTGTCATGTCCAGTGTTCGTAGCTTACTCTCAAGCTCACGCTTCTTCTTGATACGTTTATTCATAGTTACCTCCTGATTTTGGGCATAAGAAAAGCGCCTAGACTGTTCTAAGCGCTGATTTTTACTAATTGCTTTGCCTTTTTGTAGTAAGGCGTTAGGAAGTTGATAAATCCCTGCTTATCGCTTGGGTCGTGTTCCTCTAAAAACATCATCAGCTCAAAATCATTGAGAGCGTCAAACATTTCAGGGTTTTCATTGTCCCAAGCCTCAGCAAAGTCCTCATCTTCTCCAAAAAGGGCGTTAAACTTAAAGGAAAAATCCCAAAAATTATCAATCTGACCGCTGACCGCTTGCTTTAGCATATCTAATACTTGTTGACTGTATCTCATAATGGTTTAAATCCTTTCAGTTTTTTACGTTTCATCATAGTTACTACAATATCTGTATCAGGCTCAGTGATGTAGAGGATACCGTTATAGTATCTAGCAAGTCTGCCATTCTGCTCTGATACATAGTTAGGAGGCAGAGAAAAGGCGGTTTTGACCGTGTCATAGTTGTAGGTAAACGTGCCATCATTGCGTCTCATACGCTCTATGTAGCGTGCTATTGCATGATCTCCAAACACTATACCGTCATTCTTGAAATTAAAGTAAGCCTCCACTGCCTGCTGTTTCTGTTTGTCAGACAGCTTCTCTTGAATGTCTCCCTTGAAATAATTGACAATCCTATTATCATACCTCAAGGAGTCCTTTTCAGAACGGCTCAGAGCCTGATAATCACTATAAGACTTGGGTGCTTTGTTTCCCAAATTTCGTAGTATTTCAGAATACTCCTTTTTAGAGCGTTTGTCAATAGTTTTATATAACTTTTGCACTGCGTCATCATTGTAGTAGTATCTTTCCCTAGCATAATCACGGTGTAGGAATGGGTGCTGTCTGAGGTAGTCCCTCATGGCTCCCTGTTGTATCCTCACCTTGTTTTTATACTTGTCTATCAGCTCCTGGTTGCCTAGTTTTTCTGCCACATGCAGAAACTCCTTAGACTGCCTGATAGACCGTTCTAGGGCTCTCTGTTTAGCCTGTGCGTTAGCATTTTCTATAGCTTGCTCAGGCGTTAGGTCTTTGACATCCTCCCCTAAATCAGGCTTGTAGTTCGCTCCTACAACAAAAGGGGTTATCTCATGCCTACAGTTGATACCTAGACAGCCTCCGGCAGAGCCGTAGCCGTAGTCTGAGAGGGCAAGGATACGCTCACCCTTTTCAGTTCTGGCAACGCCTGTAGTGACTATCTGATGTTGGAGAGGGGCACACATCTCTCTTGCTGTGGATTTCTTGGAGTAGTAAAAGGTATCTATCCCCATTTCCTCAGCTGGAGCCATTCTGACCTCACGATAGACACGCCAAGCCGTGGACTTGATAACTTGCCTAGCGTATGTGTCAGCCCTCCAGCGTTTACCTTGGCTATCTGTAAAGCCGTAAAAGCCTTTTTTAGCCCACTTCATCACAGTATCGGCAATAGCCTTATCTGATGTGGCAAGACCTGTCACAACCTTTGCTGTAGCCTCCTCAATGATGGATTTGTAAGCCCCTATCACGCTCTTTGGTAGCGTTGTGTTAATGAGGTTGTCAATGTCATTCATAGTCTGATTGACATAGGCTGCTAGATTGGTCTGAATAAGGCTACTAGCACCCGTACCAGTGCCACCAGTAGCCTCTATAAGCTGTTGTTTGGTGTCTTGGTAGATTTGGTAGCCCTCGCCTTGGATAACGTGCCTGAGCTGTTCCTCAGCAATCCCTGAGCGTTCAGAGATGAGCTTGAGGTTATCCTCATTGAGTAGCCCCATCTCATTCATCTTCTCAAGTTGCCAGATGTAGGGGTTATCATCAAGGCTGGCAGAGCCACGCTCCTTGATACGGTCTACAACCTGGTCAAACAGGTCAAGTGTAAGCTGATGATAGATGTCTGCAACCTGACTAGCGTCAAGCATTAGCTGCTCATCATTTAGCTTGATTGGTTTCTTCTTGTCATCAGCCATCTAGTTACTCTCCGTAAATTTCTACATCATCAGGGCTACGGTCATCACTTGCCTCATCAATGGCATTACCGCTGATTTCAGCCTTAATCTCAAGAGCTTTCTCAGGGGTTACATTGAGCACTTTCTCAATAGCCATGACATCTGTACCAAAGCCAGCATTTACAACCTTAATCCAGTAATCAAGCTCAGCGTTGCGGTCGGTAAAGACCCCATCATCAAGATTGATACTGATAGAGTCCATGTCGGGGATATTGCCCTTGTAGAGCTTGTAGGCTTTCCCCAGCTCTAGCATAGATACAATTAGCTCCTTGAGTGACTGCTCAACAAGGCTGACAATACTGTTTCTCATCTGATAGGTGTCAGAGTTCTCTGAGACAATCTCAGTAGCCGTCTTCATGCTCTTACCGTCAAAGGTAAACATGCCAGCTGACACTCCTATCTGCATTTCAAAGAGTTTCAGACCCTCATTGATAGCCTTGATATAGTCATCAGAGCGGATAGGGGTTGTAAGGTCTGTGATACCTATACCCTTATCCATATCTCCAGAGTCAAACTGCTCATAGACATTCTGACCCGTTTCAAACTCACGCTTGACAGTGACTTTCTCTCCCTGCTGGTTGTATTCAGTCTTAATCATCTGAGTAGGCACTGCCACTCTACGCTGACCCATTTTGACCTCCCACATAAACTCATCATAGGTGGTATTGAGAAAATCAATAGTTGTCTTAGCGTTATCAAATATAGACAAGCCTAGTGGGCTGTTAATGTCCTTGTTGTTCATCCCTGGAGTCTTGAGGTAGGTAAACAAAGGACGGCTAAGCCCGTTGAGGTCTACTACCTCCTCTAAGTCCTCATAGAGTTCTGACAGAGGCACTCTAGCCCCTACTACATGCTGATTATCAGACTTATAAAGCTCATTGGTTACCGTGTACTTAGCGTCTTTGCCCCACTCATGCAACTCAATCAGCGTGTAGTACTTCTGCTTATTTCCCTCTGACTTGATGGTCTTGGTGATAATAGCAGCACTAGAGACATCTTGAGTGTTTGACTGGAGAGGTAGAAAGACAGGAGCCTGAATGAATGAGACTCTTACCTTGTCCTTATCGACGTATGGACGCATGGCAAGCCCTCCAAGAGCTAAACAGCTCTCTAGGTACCTCTCAAAGTTCTTGATAAAGCGGTCATTTTGTAGCTGTTGTTGAATGAAATCATTAGCTTTCTCATCATCTACCTTGATTTCAGCCTGCTCATTGAATACCAAGCTTGCAATCTTCTTAGAGGCTGTTCTGCCTACCGGTAAATGGTTGAAATCCCGCTTTTGCTTTGTGCCGTTGCTGTCCTTGTACTCAATCTGTGGATAACGCCCTGCAAAGTATTTGAGGTTTTCTCTGATACGGTCATACTCAGCACCAGACACCGCTATTTTAGGGTGGTCTGTTATGTTCGTTAAGTTTTGTGTAGTCATCACATACTTACTCCTTGTAAAGAAATTCTTGATAGTTTGTACTATTCCCATTATTAGCTCCTTTAGGCTTTCAAATCTAGCTCCCTAGCGTTGTCCAGGACAAAGTACTTGAACTCATCTACCGTGTGGTCATCCTCTTTGATAACCTTAGGCTCATCAGTATTCAGTGACTTGTCATCATAGCGGTACATCTTATGCTCCTCAACAAAGACCTTGTTAGCTGGTATGTCAAGGTAGTAAAATCGTCCCTCAGCTAGTAAGCTGATAACCATGTCAATCATGGTCTGATTTTTCTTTTTGGCTACTGGGTGCCAGCGCTCGCCATAGTCCTTAAAGTATTGATTTCTCAAAGCACCCTCAGCACTATCAATAGTCATCTTGAGCTTTGGCACTCTGTAAGTCTTCATGACCTTGTCTATAAAGTCATGTATCATCACTGAGAGCTCACTGGGTGCCTTTTTAATCGTCTTGCCAGCTGGGCTATAGTAGAAAGTATCAAGCAAGATAACATTACCCTTAGCGGTAAGCCCATAAGCTCCACAGGCTGTAGCTGATTGCTGGTGTCCTGTATCCAGGGCAAAGGATATACCTATCACTTTGTCATCATCAGGGAGGCTCTCTAGTGCCTTAAAATAGTTCATGTTGTAGACATGATTACCAAGTCCTATCACCTCTCCTAGGTACATCCAGCGGTAGTAGTCAGGGTCAGTCTCCTTGTATCTTGCTATTTTGGATTTCATCTGCTTAGACAAAAAGCCTAGCTTGTCATCAAGATATGTGCTGTGATGTATGAGATAGGTTGGGTCACCCGCTTTCTCTGCTACCCACTCATTTATCCAATCGTAGGGATTGCGTGGTGGGTTGTAGGTGAAATAGACCTTGACCTCTTTGCCATTTGGCAACTCTTGACGGATAAAGGTATCCTCAACTATGTCAATGTCCTCACGCCCTGCAAACTCCGCCAATTCTTCAAACCATACAGCCATAACATAGCCTTTAGCTATCTTCTGTGATTTTAGTTTCATTGGGTCATCTACACCGTAAAAGTAAAAGGCTGTACCTGTCTTCTTGTGAGTAATCTGTAGCGGTGACTTCCCAAAGTGGAACTGATTAGCTAGCCCCATCTCATAGATTGCCCACCTTATTTGCTCATAAACAGACATTCTCAGGTACTTACCAACCTTGCGTAGCACTACTACATTACCTAGAGGGTCACTGATAAAGCTGTTCACTAGGTCAATAGACACCACAGAGGACTTAGTAGAGGCACGACCACCCTTTAGCACTACATGGCTCTTGAGTGTGTATAGGACGCTATCAAATACTGGGTTAATCAGTTTGGCTAGGTTCAGTATCGCCATTGTACTCACTCCTATCAAATGTAAATCCAGTAATGACCGTGTCATCTTCGTCATTAGAGCCTAGCTGAGCCTTGAGGTTATCAATTCTCAAGCGTTGCTCCTCTGTAACAAGCGGTGACCGTGTCAATTCGTCATAGGTCTTAATCATGCCTTTAAGCTCTGACTGTGCCCTTGCTATTGCAGCTAAAGCCTTGCTTTGCTTATCCCATGCTGTATGATGTTCATAGCCTGTACCAGCCTTTCCTGTGCTTGTGACAAAGGTGCTGGTGTCCTCTACATCCTGGACAAATAAAATACGCTGAGCATGCAGTAAATTAGCATAGGTCAGCGTGATATTTTCCCAGAGTATATCTATAGGGCTCATGGTTTCAACCTCATCTATCAAGTCAGAAATGCCCTCAGGAAGGTACTTTCTCCTGAGACCATGCTTGACAGCGTTGGTATTCCCCTTAGGGGCACCGTGTCCCACAGCGTTCTTATTTCCTTTAGGAGCACCCCTTGCCTTTTTGGAGCGTTCCGTATTTTTCTTTTGGAGCGTTCCTTTTACTTTGGGCTCCCATTGGTCTTTACTTTTCCAACCTCGGACAGTGCCAGCTGAAACACCCAAACGCTCAGCAATCTCAACCAGTTCAATGTTTCCATTGTGTTCTGAATAGATTTCAAATGCTTTGTCTCGGTTGGGGTCTCTTGCTCTACCCAAGCCTCAACCTCCTTATCTTGTTTGTTTGGACAAAAAGAAAAGACAGGGTTTTATCCCTGCCAATGCGGCGTTAAAACATCCTACTCTGCCGCTCACTGGTAACCCAAGCCAGAAGTTTTTGACGAAGCTTTTCTAAGCTGTTGCTTAAGGTGTCTTTCTTAATTCTTGATACTATCATTCTAACAGAATTTCAGAACTGTGCTAACAAGTCTCAGACAGTTCAGTCCGATTTTGTAAAGTTCAATTTTGTTCCATCATTTCAAGAACTTCATCAAGCTCACAGATTGCAATGTTCCTCCATGTATAAAACGTTGTCCTACTGATTTTCATACTCTCACAAACATCATCAACGTACATCTTATTGATGTAGGTCATTCTCAGTACCGTTCTATGCTTTGGATTTTTTAGCTTGTTAATGAGCCTGCCAAGTTCAAGTTTCCTGTCAATAACTTCCTTGGTATCCTGCTCTATCGCCTCTTTCATAACGATTAGCTGAGTATAGACATCATCAACCTTTTTAGCCTGACCGCCTTTAACTTTGTCTACTGTCCACTTGGGGCTTGAGAGCAAACCTGCCTCAAGCTCATTGATTTCATCTATACGGCTTTGAATGTCCATATCAAGATTTTGTAGCTCATTTAGGAGCTCTTTAGCCTTGTTCACTCTCCGTCTCCTTTTTGTGGTATAATAGTCTTTGTGAGAAAACTATAGCTGAGGCAGAGAGTGCCTTGGCTTTTTTGTTTAGTAACGGTTCAAGATATTCACGACCTTTTCAAAGCTGAGCAAGACCGTGATGGTCTTTTCTTCATAGTTGAAAAACGGCTTAGGTATCTTAAAGACCAACTTAGTCTGCTTATACCCTGCATAGGTAACCGCCTCGATATACTCAATAAGTTGACTTTTAAAAGCTATGTTCCCTAGCTTGATAAGCCTAGGCAGCTCTCTCTTAATCAACTTAGGTCTTCCTGAGTACGGATATTTTCTAGGTTTCATTCTTCAATCCCAGACTTTCATTATTCAACACGTAGCCCTCTATGGTAATTTCATCAGGGCTGTCTGTCCAGTTCTTCATGATTTCAACTTGAGTAGTAAGAGAGGTGATAATGTAGAACCTACCATACTTGTCTTTAACGGTGGTAATGCTCACTTGCCTCTTTTTCTTCTGCTCTTTCAAGCTCTCATCATAAGCCTTGGAGAAAGCTCTAGTAAACATCTTCTTACGTTGTCGCTTGTTCATTGTTTACCTCCGTAGATAGCACTTCTACATCTAGCTTCATCCTGTCTGCTTTATTTTGTCTGTGCTCATGAGTAACAGAATAAGCACGAAAAATTACAACCTTTCCATTGTGTTTGAAAAATCCAACTCCTGGAGAAAGCTCTATATTGTTTAGCGTGAGCATTTGATTACCTCCATAAAATCTCATTTACTTTGTCCTGTACTTCATGATACAAAGTTCCTAGCCGTTGTTTTCTCTCGTTACCATTTCCAAAAGTTCCTCTAATAACTTCCTGGGCTAGTTCCCCAATCATAATCTCACGGTTTGTCATTGCTCGCCGTCCCCCTTTTCTTCAAATAATCAGGGATGTCATCACCGACCTTGAGGCTTTCATACTGTTCCTTTGTCACTAGAAACTTGCCATAAGCCCCAGCTGTGACTGTGTAGCGTCCCTCTATGATTTCCTTGTCTGTGATTTGTCCTGCCATCATACCGCCTGCATTATCGACGGTGTGGATGATGATAGGCTGCTGTTGTGGAGTTTCGTCATCAAAGAGTGTAGCTGTTGCGACACCACCAGCAAAGAAAAACATACAGATTAGCGCTAAAAGTGGGCTATACTCCTTTAATTCGTCCATTCCATGACCTCCATTTCAACCTCTATCCGTGGATTGAGGCTATAGAACTTGCCGACATCATGCAAAGCTATCTGTCCGTCATCTTGAAAGACTAGTCCTGACATGCTGTCATATAGTGCCTTTTCGTAGTTATCCACATCAGGCTTTTTGCCTACGGGGATAATCTCGTCTAGGAGTGCTTGCTGGTTTTTCTTGACTTTGGAGATGTTCTGAGGGGGCTTGATGTAAAATCTCACCCTTGCCCTCAGAGCTCCCTCAAGGATAGGCTGCCCCATGTAGAGGTTAGCAATAAGGAGCCTGCACTGGTTTCTCCAGGCTTTCATCCCTTTGCCTTCGTAAGTTGTGGTAAAGTTGCCCCGTCTTGCAAACCTAGGGCGCGACTGTGGCTTTGGTTCAATGTTCAGGACTAATTTCATTCAAGAGCTCCTTTGAAACCTGCCATCTCAAAGAGGTTCTCTTTGTTCTCACGGACGAACTCAAAGAATTTCTTGATTTCTTGTAAGTCCTTGATATTATCTTTCAAGCGTGTCAAGGAGGTATAAAAGACATCACTTTTGGGAATTGCCTTGATTTTGCACTTGTAGACTGGTTCAAAAAGGTCACCATTCTCATCTAGTGTAGGGGCAGCGTCTTTATTGTCAAAGTTGATACTCATATCAAAATTGAGTGTAGTGACCACATCAACCTTTTTAGGTTCAATGATGATGGCAATGTTTTCTGTGACATTGATTTTACTTGTCATGTTGTTTCTCCTGTAAAAATTTATTGTAGACTTTGGTGAAAATCTCTATTACCAAGTTTTGCGGTATATTTGACCGCTCATTATAGGACTTAGAAAAGTGTTTCCACTCTACATCTTGCTTGATGATGTCGTTTTTTAGTCCCAAATCAAGATTACTAGCAAACTTTGTAGGCTTTTGTAGCTGATAGTCATAGTTGTTGTACCTTGTCATGTTGAGATGTGGCAGTTTAAACCCCATCACATCCTCAATGTACTTCCACAGACGACCACTAGCTGGGTTCTCTATGATAAAGTACCTAGGTTCATACCTCTTGATAATCTCAATAGTATTAAAAGCACAAAGTTCACCGTTAACACGCTTCATAAATTGGCGGTCATACTGATAATTGATGTAGGCTTTGTCATAGTCTGAGCTATTCCTTATTGTAAACATGCTAGCCTCACGCTGTGGAATAAAGAGGCTGTCTGAGAGGTCTTCCTGTTTCCAGCAAGCATTACCCTCAGACATGGCACTAGCATTACTCCAGCTTTCACAAGGAGGACTAGCTATGATTAGGTCAGGCTTTGGCAACTTGTCTAGTTCGTCAAAAAGCGTGTTATCTCCAAAAAGACGGCTATAATCAGCTAAATTCAGATTGATAAAATGATTGTTCTTGTTTTCTATATCAATCCCCACTGGATAGATGTCAATGTTAGCCCCCCCCGAACTATTCAGGGCGGTAACGCCTTTGGTGTAGCTCCCGTTGCCACTGTCAAACAACGCCCAGACAGTCATTTTGTTATCTGACATCAGCACCTCCTAGAAAGGTAAATCATCATCTGAGATGTCCATAGGGTTTGAGTTACCAAATGGAGACCTGTAACCACTTGATGAGTCGCTAGCAAACTCAGACTGTGTAGATCCTCCAGGGTGCCAGTTGCCACCTTGTGAGCTACCCTGCTCCTCTCTAGCCTGACGACTTTCTAGCATGTGGAACTGATTAGCAATAACCTCAGTGACATAGACACGTTGACCTTGTTGATTTTCGTAGTTCCGTGTCTGAATAGCACCAGTAATACCAATCAGAGCACCTTTTTTAGCCCAGTTTGCCAAGTTTTCAGCGGCTTGCCTCCAAATAACACAGTTAATGAAATCCGCTTCACGCTCTCCGTTTTCGTTCTTTCGGTTACGATTGACAGCAAGAGTGAACGTTGCTACAGCTGTATTGTTTCCTGTGTATCTCAGTTCAGCGTCTCTTGTCATTCGTCCTACAAGTACAACGTTGTTAATCATCCTTCTTGTCCTTTCTAGCGCTACGTTCACCGACTAAGTAGCCAAGAAATAGCCATACTAGAGCCATGCCAACATCTTTTATAAAATCAATAATCATCTTCTTCTCCAAATTCTATTCCTAACCTTGATTTTTCAGGTTCTCTATAAATAACCAAAGCTGATGTATGCCAATATTCGCCGCTTACACCACTATCAGCTACCGCTGATACGTTCGACTGAAATTTGATGTCAATTAGTTCAACATTTGAATTTTCAGCAAGCCAGTCATTTATCTGTTTGTCAATAGGGCCATGATGAGGATAATTACATGAAAGAAATACTGTTCTAATCATCTTTCTCCTCCTGGATTTTTCCACCAATCAAGCAAGTCATCCTGATAGTCCTTGATAAATTGCTCAAACTCTCCAAACTGGAGGATAGCCCAGCGTAAGCGGTGCATATCCTCTCCACCTCTTGAGCAAAAGCCGCTGACTCTGAATACTGGGGTAATGCTATCCACAATATCAGGAGCGAGGTTATCAATATTGACTGTTGGCTCCATCTGATAGCCAAGGTCTAGGATAAACTCATCTCCCAGGTTGTGGATAACCTGCAATCTCTTGCCGTCTGAATAGATGGCAATATTGTCTGTAACTTCTCTAATTTCCATAGCTCCTCCTAAAACGGCAGTATCTCAATGCAAAACCAGTCATTAGAGACATTCCAAGTCCTATAGATGTAAGCCTCTAATAAGTCATTTTCAGAGTGGCAACTTGTTCTGTTTTTTACATCCTCATTCCACCCCGTAAACGTGATTTTCTCAGTCTCTCGTAGTTTGTGGAATGTTGCGACACACTCACTCTTTGACTGATGAATTGCATAGGTTACGCCGTGGGCTTGTGGGTCGTGCCTCTTGATAAAGTCCTTTACCTGTTGTGCCATAGTCACCACCCACACTGTTCATTGAGTTGTTCCTGAGTTAGCGGCTCAATACGCTGATAACCGCTGACCTGGTAATTCTGCTTATGCTCAAAGCCAAGCTGGCTGAGTCCTGCCTTAAAGCGGTCTTTGTCTGCCGTGTCCTCAAAATAGACCTCAAGAATCATTTTTTGAGTATATCTTTTTGAGCCGTTTTCAGCACCTCCGAGGGCGTCCTGATTGTTTTGGGATAATTCCCCACCCTCCAAGATTTCGCCTGTTTCTGGGTCAAAATTTGGGGTCTCTGTTGATTTCTGAGCCTGTTCCTGCTCTTTAGCTTGCTGAGCCGCTAACTGTCGTTCTCTTTCTAGTCTAGCCTGCTCAATTTCTTGCTTTTGCTTTTCAAAGGCGTAGTCGGACTTGATTTGCTCCAGGACTTCTAATACAGTCAGGTCACGTAGCATACGGATATAGGGCTGATCAGTCATGCCATACTCAGCACATTGCCCTGAGATGGTTGCCTTGGCTTTCTCAAATTCTTGCTGTTTTTGGTACTCAAAGGTAACCATGTCATCAAGTGACTTCATTGTGGCTTTTTTAAGCGTCATACCATCTGCCATAAAGTCACCAGCCTTAATGTACTCAAGAGCTTTTTCATCAAAGAGCCTAGGGTCAAGCATATACTCAGAGGCTTTGTTAGCAAGGTAGCTCTTGACTGTGTCCAGGCGGACGGCTTTCTGATGGTCTTCAAATTCTTTGACATCCGCAGCGATTTTATCAATCGTGTCATCAAGGGGCTTGCCTGTCGTCTTGATATAGTCGTCAAACTCATCAGCAGACTGTGATAGCTCACGCTTAATCTTGATACGCTCATCAGAAATCTGTTTCTTGAGCTTGCGTAGGTCAGCTAAGACCTGCTTATCTTCTTTGATGGTTCCAGCTGTTACCGTGTAATTTTCGTACTTAGCTACAACCTCATTGATATTCTGCTCAAATTTCTCACGGTCAATGATTTCAACTTGAGCCTGTGTTACTTTTACCTGTAATTCTTGCATGTTATCCTCCTAATACTCTAGTTCACCGTCTAGCAGCTCTCCCTGTACTGGTTCCTCAACTGGGTCAGGGACTTCATCTGCTGTGTAGGCTGTTTTATTCAATTTGCCTTGTTCAGCCAGCTTGGCCTGCTGTTCCTTAGCCTCTCTGAGTCTGCGCTCAGCGACATCCTCACGGCTTTCTTGCGGAGTGACATCTTTAGGTGTGTTGTCTAGCTGGATTTCATCAGCCTCATAGCTTGCACCCAGTTCAGCTGGAAATGCTTCACGGTAAGCAGATACCAAGGCTACTTTTCGTATCATCACACAAGGCATTGTATCCCAGTTGTTCTCTCCTATCGGTTTTCCGTATTGGTTCATCACTGGGTAAGTAACATCTTTCCCTTGTTGAGTCAGCTCCTTAATCCTTGCACGGATTTTAGAATTATCGTACTCATCAAAAGACACTTCTGTTTCAGTCGGGTAGGTTCGGTCTTTACGGTAAACTCTAGCCCAACCCCCAAGAATTTCAGCACCTTTAGGGATAAAAGCACCTTTGGAGTATTTGATTTCCCCTTCCTGTAAGTAGATGACCCCTGCCTCTTTACCGTCAAATTGAGGGTGTGTGTCTGCTTTCTTTTCAAAAGCTGACTTGGCAGTTACTACCTGAGCGGGCTGATTGCCGTACTTAATAAAATAGATTTCCTTGGTAAACGGGTTCAGGTTTTGAGCCTTAGCCTGAGCAATAAAGTAGGCTAGTTCCTCATCACTTGCCTTTCCTTGTGGGTCAAGATATTTCCTGATAATACCGCTGTTGAGTAGTTGGGGGTTGGTGAGGAAATCCCCTTTTGTCTCGGTTAATTGATTGTTAGTCATCTTCTTCTCCTTTTGGTTTGTTTCATGTTCCAAATCTCACGTCTCAGCCGTTTGTTCTCCCGACTAAGTGAGATGATCTTGTCTTGTTGCTCATTGACGATTTCGCCCATCTCATAACAGAGTCCCTGGTATCGTTTACACCAATAAGCATTATCTTCTTGACATTGTATTTCCATAGGCTACTCATCTCCTACATAAATCCATTGACCGCCTCTGAATATCCATTCATCAGGGTCACGCTCCTCACGTTCTAGGGGAGGCTGCAAGTAGTCACGGTCATAGTCAAAGGTGCCAAATAGTCCTCTGTCCATGTTCTACCCCCTAGCCTACTTGGCTCTCATAGACATCAATCAGACGCTGTTGAGTGGCTACTGTGTCAGCGTAGCGTCTACGGTCACGCCCTAGCTCCATGTTTTCCTCAGAGAGCTCTCTTAGTAGAGCGTTTTTCTGTCTGATGACCTCCTTGAGCTCACGGTTCTCAACTTGTAGGGCTCGTAACTCAATCAGATTACTACTTGATGTTGATTGTCCATCTCCCCCAAAGCCATCTAATCCAAAATATCGTTTTAACTTCTCTAACATTAGTCTTCCTCCTGTTCATCTCCCAACATTTTGTCGATAGCCTCCTGTGCTATCATGCCATTTAAGATGTTTTCAATTGCGTGGCTTAGTTCGTGTGTTAGTAAGGCTTTTTGTTTAGTCGCATCATCTTTAGGCAAGACACCAATATCCATCAAAACTAAAGCTTCAATGCTAGTCGTGTGTAACTTTTTTTGGAAATTATCTAGTTCATCAATTACTGTGCTTGTAGTCTGACTATATGGTTTTGTGTTTTTTTTAAACATATTTTTTCTCCT
>OJVS01000119.1_pt1 | contig 29427 bp, 27 predicted proteins | sample 1600291 | NCBI WGS metagenome assembly OJVS01 (sample SAMN04436609, study PRJEB24849) | human gut metagenome | biome: human gut; feature: NICU; material: stool | host: Homo sapiens | place: USA: Saint Louis, MO | collected 2009-11-28
TCTGGAGCCTTAAAGTCTGATGGGATACTATATGTAGCACCTTCTGGAGCTTTAGTTTCTGCATTATCTTTACCTTTGAATGTAGGTGTTACTGTTGCAGGTTTTCCTGGTGTTACAAGTGTATCTGCATATTCTGGTGTGTATTTGTCTGCATCTTTGGTTGTAACTGTAAATGTAAATGTTTCAGTTACAGGTTTTCCGTCAGCACCTTTAACTGGATTTCCATCCTTACCTAGAACTGTGACAGTTACTTTTGATACACCTTCGGTTGTTGGTGTTCCAGTAATTTGTTTTGTTGCTGGATCGTAAGAAACACCATCTGGAAGACCTTCAACCTTGACAGATCCATCTGTAGGAACTTTCTCTACTGTGACAGTAACTGGTGTGATTTCTTTTCCTACTACACCTGTTTGATCATCAATTGGAGTGATTTTTGAAGCAATTGAGTTTGGATCTTTAGTGTTTGTACCATCTGTTGTTTCGTCAGTATCTTTCACACCGTCGTTATCATCATCGTCGTCAGTCACATCTGGAATTCCGTCACCATCAGTATCCAACTTAAATTTAGCTGTCACTGAATCAGTTGATTTATCTTTGTATGTTACTGTGACAGGTACGTCAACTTCTTCAATTGTTGTTCCTGGTTTAGCTTCAGTAGTGATTGCACCTGTATTTGGATCAATTGTTACAGTATAGCCTTCTGGAGCCTTAAAGTCTGATGGGATACTATATGTAGCACCTTCTGGAGCTTTAGCTTCTGCATTATCTTTACCTTTGAATGTAGGTGTTACTGTTGCAGGTGTTCCTGGTGTTACAAGTGTATCTGCATATTCTGGTGTGTATTTGTCTGTTTCATCATCAGGAACAGCTGTAAATGAATCAAGCGCTAAAGCTGAATTAAGGTCATCTGTCTTCTCACCTTGAAGGAATACAGCAGATGTATAGATAGCTGGTTTTGTAAGGTCGTTTTCAACAGTGAGCGGTACTGACTTAGCAGTTCCTTCTGCTGTTGACATTACAGTTGTCGCTTCACCGATTGCTTTACCATCTTTGAACCAACGAATTTGGTATTCGCGTGATGGAACTAGTCCACCAGTAGTACTTTCAGCAGTATTTCCTGGTTTTGCAAAGTTATCAGTGTTGTCGTATACCAAGATGTCATGCATTGGTTGTGGCGCGACTAGGACAAAGTTGGTATTTGAAATATTTGCTGACGCAAGTGATGAAGGTCCTACAGGAAGAGCAGCATCTGACGTACCTTCAAACATATTTGATTGGTAGTTGTTGCTCCAAATAGCATAGTTATTGACAAGAACAGTGGCATAAACATAGTCTGTATTGATGTGACGGTGTTTTTGCCCGATAGTACCGTTCCACTTCATAAGAGTTTCATTGTCTAAATCTTCATCTTTTACGAGCGTTCCGAATTCTTTATCAGAAACTTTATGTGAAATTTTAGCACCGCTATTAGCCTGAGTAGCACTTACACCATATAATCCACGGAATGGAATACGATAGTTCCCATCTTTATCAACTGGTACTACAACAGTTTCAGCAATATGTGAACCCTTACCATGCTTTGCTTCATATTCTTTGATGATTTTAGCTTGAGCAGCTTTAAAATCATCTAGCTTATAGTTTTTATTGTCTTTTTTCCATTGATCTAAAAGACGTGTCACTTCATCGTTAAGGTATGAAGCTGCTACTTTTACGTTAGTCGCATTGATATCGTAGCTATCTTTTTTGTACATACGTGCATCAGAACCGCTAGGGTCACGAAGCTCATACCAAACTCTTCCCTGGATCGTACCATAGTTACCCTTACGTGAGAATTGACCATCTTTTAGGTTACCTTTTTGACGTTCTGCTTCTGGTTTCAAAAGGTAATCTTCTGCATTTGGTTTTTCTTGAAGAACTACTTGACCACCAACGATACGGTTGACACCAGCCGTGAAATCCCAAGATTCATTTAAACGGCTAAGACGCCCGTGGAAACCTGTACGTTGGTCACCTGATTTGATGACATTGTATTTTTCTGGATTTGGATTTTCTACCCAAGTACGGATAGCAAGCTTAGGGTCTCCTGCAAGTTCAAACTTAGCTGTCTCTCCTAGACTGTTTGTTACCGGTTTAGACAAGTCAAATACAAAAGTTCCATCTTGTCCACTTGTTGTCTTATAAACTGGTGACACAAAACCTTCACCAGTTACATACTGAAGGTAGACATTTACACCACCAAGGCGTTTTGAATCTTCTTGACTATCGTCATTGATTATTCCATTACGGTAAAGCCAAACTGTTCCTTGATAAGTTTGCGTTCCACCCTTTACACCCGGACTGTAGATTGCTTTCTTTTGAGCTTCTTTCTGAAGTTCAGAGTCAAAAGAGCGTGTGCTGACTGCATTTTCTGGAGAAAGGGCACGACGTGAACGTGTAGGAGCTTCCGAAGTGGCTTCTGCCTTGACTTTAACTGTTTGAGACGCTGACAATGTTGCGCTTGAGCCATCTTTAAATGTAACAACAGCTGATCCGTCTTTGCTGACTTTAACATCAGTCGCTGTTGGATTTACACCTTTAATTGCTTCTGTAACATTTGAAATTTCTTCAGCAGTTAATGCTGATGCATCCGCTACTGTTGTCAAGCTTGGTGCTGCAACAGAATCTGATTCTTTTGTAGTTGCTGCCACTGGTGCAGCTTTCTCTTCAGCTTTAGCTGGTGTAGCTGGCGCAGGGGCTGGTTTCGCATTAGCTTCTGTAGGTGTTTGAGCTTCTGCAGCAGGTGCTGCGTAAGTTACATTCTCTTCACCTGCAGTCGCCTTAGTGGTTTCCGTAGTAGGGCCTGCTTCTGGCTTAGTCTCTGTAGTAGAACCTGTTTCTGGCTTAGTTTCTACAGTTGCGTCTGCTTTAACTGATGGAGCGACTAGCGCTGCTCCAACTGCAAAAACAAGCGAACAACCGAAAAGGAAATGTTTTCCTTTTTTGATCATACGCCAATTTTTTTGCTCTGCATTTTTACGATTAAAATACACGTTTAGATCTCCTTTTTTGAATTTTTTAGTATTTTATATACCAAATCCTATTCTATTATTATAAAAAACTTATTTAAGTATGTCAAAAATTAAGAATTAAAAAATATGAAAAAATGTGAGGGGTAACTTCTCAAAGTAACTTCCACTTGAATCGTCAAAGTGGAAGTTAGTCTAAAACGGATTTTCATGGTGGAACTAAGTGTGAGACGTTTGAGTTAGAAATGAGGTCCACTATGACAAAACATAAATACCCTTTGCTTTTATCTACCCACTACAGTTGACAGAGAGCCCTTTTTCACTTTCAGAACAAGGAGCCTGACAAATTTTTCGGACTCATTGAGGACAATCTTAAGCTGGTTCATCCTCTTTTTCAGACTGTCTTTAAAACCTTCCTCAAGGATAAAGAGCCCTTTTTTCTACACAAAAATAGGCTCTATAAGATCTATAGGGGGGTTACCCACTACAAATATTATAGAGCCAAAGCTTCTCGCAATTGCTTGGGAGCTTTTTTCTCGTCCAACGGTTTTTTCGATCTTTCAGATTGGACCAGCCGACTGCACTAAAGGCTGTTAGAATCTCTCGTAAGCGCTTGTTTGCCATAAAGTTATCTCCATCATGTTTGTCATCATCATTTTTTCTTTCAAATCCTACTTTTAGTTTAGCAAAAAACGCAGTCTTTATAAAGTTGTGACTGCGTTATCAGGAAGATTATTCTTCTGTTTTTGAAAATCCTTTGAGTAGCTGATCTAGTTTATCTTCTAGTCGTTCAATATCTTGCTTGGTGGCATATACATCATCGGATTGCTCCTTTGGACTTTCAGCCGTTTTTTCATTTACTTTGCGCTTTAGCTATGACTGAAGATGTTTGCCTTCATCCACCGTCAAGCGACCTTTGGCAATCAATTCTTTGACAAATTCGGTAGCTTTATCATAAGTCATGGAAGTCAACCCAATTCCTGCCAGCAAAACTTTTTTCAATTCGTCCATCTTGACACCTCCGTATATGAGAATCTTTCCACTTTCATTATAGTGCTTTTAAGCCATTTATTCTAGAGAAAATTGAACTGATAGACAAATTTTTAAAAAAGATCAACCACAAGTTTTACATTCAAAATAGTTAATAAAATAGAAACGGCATAAGCTAAGTAGGTATTCCATTTGCTGTTGACAAATTCGCCCATGAGCTTTTTATTAGAGGTGAAATATACGAGTGGAAAGATTGAAAATGGCAAGGCGACTGAAAGAAAGACTTGGGAATAGACCAAAAGATTGTCTAGCACCTGTTCTTTGTCTCCGTATAAAATAGCAACAATCACAACCGGTAAAAGAGCTAGTAAGCGAGTTACCAAGCGAAGAAACCACGGCGGCAGCTTCATGTTTAAGAAGCCTTCCATCACGATTTGTCCCGTTAAGGTTCCTGTGATTGTTGAGTTTTGACCACTAGCTAACAAAGCGACTGCAAAGAGCGTTGAGAGGATCGGGCTAGCAATAGCTCCAGCAATTTGAGGGTCTTTTAAGGCATTGTACATTGCAGAAAAAGCACCAATTTTATCCGCATGTCCAAAGAATAATGCTGCCCCTAAAATCAACAACAAAGAATTAACCACAAAAGCCAAACTCAATTGAATATTCGAGTCCCACGTCATAAACCGTACAGCTTCATGCACGGATTGTTTGGCTTTGTAATTAACTTTTCGCGTTTGCGCGATAGAAGAGTGCAAATACAGATTGTGTGGCATGACCGTTGCCCCCACAATGCCCAGTGCTAAGATCAAAACGGACGTTCCATTTTTACTAGCCGTATGTTGATAAGCTGCTACATTTGGCAAATATCCTGATAAAATATGATAAAGATCTGGCTTTGCAAGGATCACCAAATATAAGAAAATCAGTAAAATAGTCAAAATCAGCGTTCCAACGATTGCTTCAATCTTACGAAAGCCTAATTTCATCAAAAAAAGCAACAAGAAAACATCAAAGACTGTAATCAAAATCGAAAATAACAAAGACCAACCAAATAGTAAATGAAGCGCAATCCCTGCACCGATGACTTCTGCCAAGTCCGTTGCCATTAAAGCCAACTCTGTAATAACCCAAAGGAGATAGCGAACTGGCTTTGACGTATGAGCCGCAATGGCTTGTGCCAAATCCATCCTTGTGACAATTCCTAATTTTCCCGCCATTTGCTGTAACTGCATAGCCATTACAGAAGAAACCAAGACAGCTGATAAGAGCAAATAACGATAGGTGGCACCACCTACAACACTTGTAATCCAATTTCCCGGATCCATATAACCAACGGCAACCAACATTCCCGGCCCTGAAAAAGCTAATAAAGTACGAAAGAAACCAGCGTTTTTAGGCGTTGCAATGCTTTGGTTAACTTCACTTAAGGAAACCTTTTTGTCTGACATTTCTATCCTTCTTTCTATTGTAGAATTATTTCTATTATATATTATAGCACAAACTATTAACGGTGGTTAATTTATATTTTTATAATGGTTAATATTTGGTGCTATTTAAACAATAAAATGCTTAGAATAGCTAAAATCGCAGGTCCGCCCTGAGTCAAGATGATTTTCTTGTTAGCTGTGGCTGCACCATACTCTGCTACCCAGATAACAAACAAAACAAAAACGGTCACCATTTCTAAATTATGTGAAATATACAAGCTATATAGTAGGAAAAGAGCTAAAAAGGCATTGTAAATCCCTTGATTTTTAAACAAGGAAGTGACGGACGGGCGAGATATTTCTTCCTTTGTCATATTAAAGACTCGGCTGGTGCTGTCTGACTGGGTAGCGATACTTTCTAGATAAAAGATATAGAGGTGTTCCAGTGCGACAATTGTAGCTAATATAGTAGTAATGAGTGACATACATTTCTTCTTTCTAATATTTTTCTACAGTAATCTGATCTAAGCCAGATACAAGTTTTTCTAATAAAGTGCTCAGCGTCCTTTGCTCATCATCCGAGAGAACTTTTTCTATTTGCTTTTTGACATTTACATGATAGGTCGGTGGCTCATGCAAAAGCTGCTCTTTTGCAACATTCGTTACACTCACTAGAACCTCTCGTTGATTTTTGGGATTGCGGCTCCGTTGAACATAACTGCGCTCTTCTAAAAGTTTGAAATGCCGAGTTAAGGCTGCAGGATCGATTTTTAAGACCTCTTGCACAGCAACTTGACTGCATGGAGCATTGTCCAATAAAAAGGTCAGTATCTCGTACTGCGTTAAGCTGATTTCTAATTTTTGCTCAAAGAGTTGCGTGATAGCTTGATCAGTTAAATGCAATTGGTACAGCAGGTGATGAATGGCAACCATATATTCTCCTTTCTATTTTTTGTTGACTAGTCAATTATTGATAAATCAATTATAGAGTATCAAAAAAAAGAAAAGCAAATATTTTGCCTTTCTTTAACAGATTATCTGTTTAATCTCTAGTAAATGGTTGATTTTGTGATTAATGTTTGGTCGGTAATCACAGAAATTGATTGATTGAATACCGCTGTTAAAAGCAACATCCACATCCAGCGTTCGATCGCCGATATAGTAAGTGCTTATCTTATCCAGCTGGTATTTCTCTACAAGATAGTTCACACCTTCTGGGTCGGGCTTTCTTGCAAATCCATTAGCAGTAGTCACAATTTCTGTAAAATAATCCAAAATCTCTAAATCCGCCAAAATTTGGTAAGCATTTTTCCCCTTGTGGGTATAGACAAACTGCTGAATATCTGCTTCCTGCGCCCAAGTAAGAATAGCCTTAGCACCATCCATGAGCTGAATGTGAGCATTTTTCTCTTGCAAACTTTGACCTCGAAAACGGTTCATCTCTTCAGCATCTAAACCTTTTTCTGCTGCGACTTTCTCCAGCAATTTCTGAACAGAATGCTGCAAAATATAAGCACGAATGACCTCTCGGTCAAAGTCTAATCCATAATGAGTATAGGTTTCTTCAATCCCCGCCAAAATTGCATCATAAGAATCCAGCAAGGTTCCGTCCAAATCCCAAATAAAAGCTTTTCTCATGTTATTTTCCTCATTTTCCGTTGATAGATAATTTGTAAAAAGACCCAGCGAAAGCCATTGTCCAAAAGGGTGGCTGTCCAAACTCCGGGCAAGCCTAATCCCAGAGTTACCCCCAGAAAGTAACCCGCCACAATGCGAATCAGCCACATACCAACCGTCGTGGCATAAAAAGGTAACTTCGCATTTCCCAATCCTTGCCAAACAGCCGTGTAGATGACTGTTCCTGCTGTCATAGGCACACCCAAAAGTGAAAAAAGAATGACCGACAAGCTAGCTGTTACAGCGCCGCTATCCTTTGTATAAAGATGTGTTAGTGGCTGTCCAAGTGCAAAAATAAGCAGAGCCACCGCTAGCATGAGTCCAAGAGATAGCCAGTAGGTCTGCTTCGTCAGCTTTCTAACTGTTTGAAAATCTGCCTGCCCCACCGCATGAGCCACTAACATAACTGTTGCAGTAGCGACTCCAAATCCCGGCATGTAGTTAAACTGGGTCAGAACCTCTCCAATTGCATTTCCCGCAACAGCATCTGTCCCGAACTTAACGATAATAGCAATAATCACCACGTCCCCAGCCCGCATCATCAGCCGCTCTCCAGCAGATGGCAGAGATAAACGCAACAAGTCCCAATCCAGCCTCCAACTCCAAGGCGCTAAAGGCAGAGACAATTCTTTCCATAAAATCAAAACGCCTACCAGACGGGCTAAAATGGTGCCCAGCGCCACTCCAACAATTCCCATGTGGAAAATAAAAATCGCAAGACTGGAAAAAATGACATTGAGCAGATTGCTTAAAAAACTGATATACATGGGCATGCGAGGGTTGCTAGTTGCCCGAATCAAGGAGCCTAGCGTAGTCATCAGACCCAAAAGGAGAATCGTTCCCCCGATTAAAGCCAGATAAAGACCACCTGCATTGGCGACGACAGGCTCCGTTCCCAGCCAAGCTAATATCTGGCGTCCAAAAACAAGCGAGAAAAGTCCTAGAAAGACGCTCAAAATCAGAGTTGATTTAATGGCTTCGCTAGTGTGATAAGCCAGATTGTCTCGATCTCCTTCTCCCAAACTCTTGGAAATGAGACTGGATACTGCTGCTCCCAGCGCAATAAAAATAGCTTGGTAAATCGTAATAACATTACCAGCAACCGAAACTCCTGAAATAGCCACGAGACCGAGACTCGCTACCAAATACGAGTCCACCATTCCCATTAGCATCTGCAAAAAGTTTTCGACCATGGCTGGTAGGGCAATATTTAAAATCTTTTTATAAGTGGTCATACATCATGAAACTCCTGCTTTTGATTATACACTTTTCTGGCAATATTTTGTTTACACCCTGTTGCAATCTGAAAACACTCAGTTGGCTACCAGCTGAGTGTTTATTACAAAAATTTATTAGATTATTAAAGTCCTAAATAGCTTTCTACTGCTGCCTGCATCTGGTCAGCAGCGACAGTCGTTTTATGGCGAACTTGTGCGGTTTCTAGGTTAGCAACTGCAGAAGGCACTGCAACTCCTGAAATCTCGTGGAGTTTTGTTAAGGCTTCAAAGTCACTAAGACAACTTTGCCCCATTACAGCTTCGACTGCCACAACTGGGAATTTGTAAGGACTGGCGGTTGAAGCAATAACAGTCGTAGTCTCATCACCTGTAGCTGTCCGGTATTTTTGATAAATAGCTGAAGCGACCGCTGTGTGCGGATCTTCAATGTAATCAGACGCCTCATAAACTCGTTTGATTTCAGCTGCTGTCTCAACTTCGGTGGCATATTCTGCCGCAAAGAGTTCTAAAATAGCTGGGTCAAAATCAGTCAACTCATACTGACCATGCTGATTGAGAGACTTCATCAAATCCGCTGTCTTTTCTGCACTATTTCCTAACAGGTGGAAAAGCAAACGCTCTAAGTTTGAAGAAACTAAAATATCCATAGACGGACTAGAAGTTACCTTAAAGCTGCGCTTTTTGTCATAAACATGTGTCTTAAAGAAATCTGTTAGGACATTATTTTCATTAGAAGCACAGATCAACTTGCCCACCGGAAGACCAATTTGTTTAGCATAGTAGGCTGCCAAGATGTTGCCGAAGTTTCCAGTTGGAACAGCAAAATTAACTGCTTCGCCTGCTTGAATCTGACCAGTCTTAACCAACTGTGCATAAGCATAGACATAGTAAACAATCTGTGGCACCAAGCGCCCGATATTCATGGAGTTAGCAGAAGAAAATTGCAACTGATGTGTAGCTAAACGCTCACGAAGAGCCGCATCATTAAACATACGTTTAACATTGGTCTGGGCGTCATCAAAATTGCCCTCAATAGCTACCACGTGAGTATTGTTCCCGATCTGAGTGGTCATCTGCAACTCCTGAACTTTGCTGACACCATCTTTAGGATAAAAGACGATAATTTCTGTTCCCGGAACATCCGCAAAGCCTGCCATAGCTGCTTTTCCAGTATCACCAGAAGTCGCTGCCAAAATGACGATTTTATTTTTCAAGCCATGTTTTTTCGCTGATGTCGTCATCAGATGCGGGAGGATAGACAAGGCCATATCCTTGAAAGCAATCGTAGCACCATGGAATAGTTCCAAATTGTATTGCCCATTCAGTTTTACCAGGGGAGCAATCTCTGGCGTGTCAAACTTGCTGTCATAGGCATTGTTAATGCAGTTATCCAGCTCTTGATCTGTAAAGTCATCTAAAAAAGCGGATAAAATCAATTTTGCAACTTCCTGATAAGAAGCGTCTTTGAGTTTTGCAAAGTCCAATTCTACCTGCGGATAAGAAATCGGCGTAAAGAGACCACCGTCCGTTGCTAACCCCTGCAAAATAGCCTGACTGGCTGTCACCGTATTGTTTGCATCACGCGTTGATTGATAAACTAAAGTCATGAATTTCCGTCCCTTTCGTGTAGTCTGTTCTATTATAACATGATTTATCAGAAAATTCCCGCATTTTATGGGAAATGTGAGAGAGTGGAGTTGGAGATTTTTATTGTTTATATAGCTACCTCAAAAAAACAAACGGACGTGAGTTCATAGAATCCACCATCCGTTTTGTTTTTATTTCACCTTCATTACTCTCACTAGACTAGCGCGCTCGGCTTCTTCTAGCTTCATCTCGATATAATGAATGGTCTCTGTGAGATCTGGAATGGTTGCATACTCTAAGCCATTGACCCGACGGCGGGTCTTTTCAATCTCATCTGCCATCAGCTGGCAACTCTTTTCAATTTCTGCTAAGCGTAGGAGGTCGGGCAATAGGTTGCCCATATCCTCAATCGTCTCATCCATCTGGCTGTTAGAAGCCACATAGCTATAAACCACATCTCCCTCATCATCACCATAAGGATTATCAATATGAGCATGCATTTTTGGCACCTGCACACTCATGATATTCTCCTGTTCGATATGGAGGTTGACTTCTCGCATAGGGACAGCAAAAATCTCTTCTACCATGAGGTCACTTTCCAAGGTTTTCGCCAATACAAAATCCTGCATGTGACTAACCAGAGCTGTTTCAACTTTTTGGCGAAGGCGGTTGTTTTCGCGAACAGCTTCAATGAAACGACGCATCAGTTCATCTCGCTTATCCTTGAGAAGTTTATGACCGCGAGTAGCTGTTTTCAGGCGCTCTTTCAGGTTGTTCAGCTCCATTCGGGTTGGTTTGACATTTAAACGAGCCATTCAGATAACCTCCTTATGCTTGCTGTTTACTTTCTGGTAAATATTGATCAATCATGTCGTCCTTGATCCGCTTAAGCTCCGTCCGTGGCAAAATAGACAACAATTCCCAGCCTAAATCCAAACTTTCTTCAATCGTCCGATTGGTATAAAAACCTTGATTGATATATTCTTTTTCAAATCGATCGGTAAATTGAACATAGAGCTTGTCGGTGTCAGATAAGGCTGATTCTCCTAATATAACCGCTAATTCTTTGGCTTGTTTGCCTTGTGCATAAGCCGCAAAGAGCTGATTCATGGTTGCTGCATGGTCTCCCCGAGTCTTTCCTTCGCCAGAACCCTTGTCTTTGAGGCGCGAAAGAGACGGCAGTACGTTAATCGGTGGACGATACCCACTGTTGTAAAGGTCACGCGACAGGATAATCTGGCCTTCGGTGATGTAACCCGTCAAATCAGGAATGGGATGAGTGATGTCATCCTCAGGCATGGTGAGAATAGGAATCTGCGTCACAGAGCCTTTCTTCCCCACCAAGCGCCCCGCCCGTTCATAAAGGGTGGAAAGATTGGTATAGAGATAGCCCGGATAACCTCGACGTCCCGGCACTTCTCGACGAGCTGCGGATACTTCGCGCAAGGCCTCGCAGTAGTTGGTCATATCTGTCATGATGACGAGAACATGCATGTCTTTTTCATAAGCCAAATATTCAGCAGCAGTCAGGGCAATCCGCGGTGTCGCAATCCGCTCAATAGCAGGATCATTGGCTAGATTGATAAAGAGGATAGAGCGGTCAATAGCTCCCGTTTCTCGCAAGTCATTCATGAAAAACTCGGCTTCTTCAAAGGTAATCCCCATGGCCGCAAAGACTACTGCAAAATTTTCTTCTGAATTGAGCACCGTAGCTTGACGAGCAATCTGGGCAGCCAATTCCTTATGGGGTAGACCCGCCCCAGAGAAAACTGGCAATTTTTGTCCTCGAACTAAGGTATTGAGGTGATCAATGGCTGAAATTCCAGTCTGGATAAACTCATCGGGATAATCTCGCGCGACTGGATTGATGGCTTGACCGTCAATATCCAAGTATTTTTCCGGCAAAATATCTGGTCCACCGTCAATAGGCTTGCCCATACCGTTGAAAATTCGTCCTACCATATCTTCTGACACTGGCAATTCAAGCGGTCTGCCGGTAAAACGAACCTTGGCTTTTTCTAGATTGATACCGCTGGAGCCTTCAAACAGCTGCACCATCGCCTTGTCTTCCTGCACTTCCAAGACCTGTCCCTGACGCTTGGTTCCGTCATGGAGCTGGATTTCCACCAGCTCATTAAAATGCACACCTTCGACTTGCTCCACAATCATCAAGGGACCGACAACTTCACTGACGGTACGGTATTCTTTAATCACGTTCATTGATTGCTCCTCCTTAGGCAAGAATATCATGCAGTTTTTCTCGAATAGCGGTATCCAAACTGCGAATTGCTTCCAACTGATCCTCTGGGATAAATTTAGAGCGGGCAATCCGATCGCGTAGCTCCACAGTACCATTCATGACTTCAGTAAAGTAAGCACCTAAATTCAAGGCACGATTGGCTTCCTCATCAAATATTAGGATATTAGTGAGCAGAGCCACTTGCTTTTTAAAGGAAGTGTAGGCATCAACCTCATCAAAAGCATTCTGCTGCAGGTAATCCTCACGAATCATCTTTGCTGTATTCATGGTGAGACGATCCCTTTCAGACAGAGAATCCAGACCAACCAGCCGCACAATTTCCTGTAGCTCACTCTCTTTTTGGAGAATGTTCATCGCCTTGGTCACTTTTTCCGACCAAGCCAACTGCTCATGCTGATCGATATATTGACCCACCTCGTCTAGATAAAGCGAGTAAGAGCTAAGCCAGTTAATCGCAGGGAAATGGCGACGTTGTGCCAACTGAGCGTCCAAGCCCCAGAAAACTTTGACAATCCGCAGAGTGTTTTGCGTGACTGGCTCAGAAATATCTCCACCCGGAGGGGAAACAGCGCCGATTGCGGTAATGCTTCCCTCACGCTCGTCACTCCCTAAGGTTTTAACCCGACCAGCTCGTTCGTAATATTCAGCAATACGGCTGCCCAGATAGGCTGGATAGCCTTCGTCGCCCGGCATTTCTTCCAAACGCCCGGACATTTCCCGCAGAGCTTCTGCCCAACGTGAGGTCGAATCTGCCATAATGGCCACAGAGTAGCCCATGTCTCGGAAGTACTCAGCAATTGTAATTCCTGTATAAATAGAAGCCTCACGCGCCGCAACTGGCATATTGGACGTGTTAGCAATCAGAACAGTTCGCTGCATGATAGACTGACCAGTTGCTGGATCAATCAACTCTGGAAATTCATTCAGTACATCGGTCATTTCATTGCCCCGCTCACCGCAACCCACATAAATCACGATATCCACATTGGCAAATTTAGCGACCTGGTGCTGAACAACGGTCTTGCCTGCTCCAAAAGGACCTGGAACAGCAGCCGCACCGCCCTTGGTCACGGGGAAAAAGGTATCAATCACTCGTTGGCCCGTCACCAAAGGCTCCTCTGGAATCAGCTTTTGAGCAAATGGGCGACCTCGGCGAACCGGCCATTTCTGCATAAGACTGCCAACAAAGATAGAGCCATCTGCCTGCTCAATCTCATAGACAGGCTGATCGACAGTATAACTCCCTGCTTCTATCTTGGTCACACGACCACTGACACCAATTGGCACTAGAATGCGGTGGACTACCAGCTCGGTTTCTTGAACCGTACCCAGAATATCTCCGGCTGTTACCTCTGCTCCAATCTCCAGACAAGGCACAAAGTTCCACTTGGTCTCACGATTCAGATGAGGCAGCTGCACTCCGCGCACCAGAAAATCACTCTGCGTCACCGCTTGAAAGCGTGCCAAAGGCCGCTGAATTCCGTCAAACATTTGCGAAATCAGCCCCGGTCCCAATTCTACCGACAACGGACTCCCCGTTGTTTCCACTGGCTCTCCTGGTCCAAGCCCAGAGGTTTCTTCATACACCTGAATGGAGGCCTCATCTCGACGCATCTCAATGATTTCCCCAATCAAGCCCAAATTGCCCACACGACAAATATCCTGAATATTCGCTTCCTGCATCCCAGAGGCGACCACCAAAGGACCCGAAACTTTTATAATCTTTCCTTGACTCACAATCTTCCTCCATTCTTTGGGAGATTTTTGCTTATTTTCTATCCTTGCCGTGAGCTTGAAACCCTTCTTAGCTATCTCTACAGCAAAAATTGATACTTCTTATTTTAAAAATCAGACAAGGCTTTTATTTGTTGCCCATTTTCATCGAAATTATCTGGGCTTAGCCATTTTTCTAAACGAATTTTGACCGCTGGCCAGTCCTTGTCAATCATGGCTAGCCAGTCAGTGTCTCGGTTACGCCCTTTATAAACAACTGCCTGACGAAAAGTGCCTTCGTAGATAAAACCAAGCCTTTCTGCTGCGTATCTTGAAGGTTGATTGAGTGCATCGCATTTCCACTCGTAGCGGCGATACTCCAGCTCCTCAAAAACGTAGCGTGCCAACAGATATTGGGCTTCTGTCGCCAGTCTGGTTCGTTTCAATTGGGGCGAATAGGTCACAGACCCTACCTCATTGACACGGCTACCACGATTGATTCTCATTAGAGCAAAAGTGCCCAATGCCTTGCCACTCTCCTTGTCTACAATGGCATAGTAAAAACGATCCTGAGCTGTCAACATCTGATCTAGCAAGGCCGACCATTCTTCCTGACTTTGAACAGGATTTTGAAAGAGATAAGTCCACATGTCAGCAGGAGAATCCGGACCATAGACTTCATACAAATCCGCCCCATGTTTGTCCTTGGACAGGCATTCAACGATAACATACCGTCCTTCTAGTCGCTCCATCTTGGGCAAATCTCCCGGTTTGAAATTCGGCAGGGCATCTCCAATGGGCTGGCCTAATTCATTTATTTTCATAAAAACCTCACAATATATCCTGTCCAACTGCTTTTTCTACGTTCTTACGAATACGTCTCTGTCCTAATCCTGTTACTCCTTTATGAGTCGGGATTAAGATAATCGCTGGCAACACTTGCTTATCATAGTAAGCCAGCGTTTCAGGGATTTCAGCAGCCATGTCTTCTGTCAAATAAATAATAGCAAAATCTTCTCGGCTCAGTCGTCGTAAAGTATTCACCACATCGGTCGCTTCGGTGACTGGAAAAGTCTGAAAACCAATCAGGCGAAAAGGCAGAATGGCATCGCGGTTCCCCACCACACCAATTTTATAAGTTTTACTGGCCATAAATCGGTCTCATCCTTTCTTTGATGATCTCTACTGGAAGCTGGTTCGTCAAACCAGTCAAAATAAGTCGAAGATTCTTCACTTCCAACTCTTTTCCAAATAAATAACGAACCAGCAGAAGCGGACCACTTGTTTCAAATCGCCCTTGCTCTAAGAGCTTAAACTGAACCAAGTCTGCTAGATACTCCAGTTCAAGATTTGTCAGTTTACCCGAACGCAGTTTTTCTTCATAAATGCTTAGTTCTGCGTCAAATTCTAGTGGATTAACTTTGGAAAACCAGCTAGCGAGATGACCTTTTTCTGCCAATTCAATCCACTCCGCATTCGTCAAAGTGCCTTCATCAGATAAGAGTTGCGTCATAAAACTGTGCGGTTTTTGGTGCCGAATCGCTCGCTGCACCGTTACTGCATTATAAAAATCAATCGTCAACTCCACCAGTTGCTTGAGCCGCTCGTCTTCAAATGTAGACTCCAAGCTTTTTAAGTGCTTGAAATAAGCCAGATCCATTCCAATTTCCAGAACGCGTACATCTTGATAATCTTGATATTCCGCCCAAGTCGCCGCCATTTCATCCGCCATCAATTTAGGACAATGTTCAGCAGAAAAGGTGGCAACCAAATGCTCCAAAATATCTAAAGGATAAGGTCCAACAGAAATCAACAGATGCTTTAAATTCAAACCTGTCGCCTTGTGCTTAAGCAATACCTTAAGATTGTGATAAGTATATTTGAGCGTAAAAAACTCCACCAAAGCAGATTCTGGACTAACTTCAAAAGCCCAAGCATACTCTGCAAACAAATGTTTCATGAGAAACCTCTCAATCGCATTTAAGTCTGTTAGTTGCTCATAATCCAGATTATAAACCGTTCCTTCCAAAGCCGTTGACCGACTTTCAGAAGTCGAAGCTCGCAATAACTGCTCGTATTGCGCTAGGCTTAAAAAGCTATTCTCATGAATGCTAATTTCTGTATTCACTTGAGCGAAGGTCTTTTCATTCATAGAACGCCTCCTTAGTCTGCTTCATCTTGGAAAATCGTCTGAGCAAGCTGATAACTCTCCTCCTGCCACAAAGAATCTACTAAATTGCGATAGAGGTAATTATCGTCAATATTGCCTCGCGAAAGGAGAAAACCTGCTTCTCCATTCACAGGAGAGGAAGCCAATCTTACGTGCGGATAGCGCTCTAACAATCGTTCCAATTGTCCAGCCGAATATTTAACCAATGTCCGTGAGCCAATTGTCAAAACAAGCTCTTCTTGCGGATACTTTTTTAAGACCTGCTCCAAGAAAGCCTGCTCCTGCTCGATCGACCAAACCGTCATTTGCTCATAAGCCCCCGCAAATAATTCTTTCAAAATCCCTTCCTTAGTCGCCAAAGTAGACTGACGTTTTTCATTTTCAAGCTGCTGCACTTCACGCTGTACCTGACGATTGATCGCCTTTATTTCTTGCTCACGCTGTTGCAGTTTTTCTTGTTTCAACCGTGCTTCTTGCTCTTTGGCTTCACGCTCAATAGATTCTTTCGCATCGGCTAATAGCTGCCGCCCATTTTCATGCGCTTGCTCCAAAACCGAATCCCTCAAATGAGATTCAAATTCCATATCTGCCTCCTTCTATGAAATCTTGTTTCAAGACATTGAACCTGTCTCATTTTACATTCAAAACCATCAAAAGAGATACAACAAAGGCAAGGATAGCATAAGTTTCTACCATGGCAGCAAGGATAACCCCTTTCATGACATCTTCAGGTCGCTTTGCCAAAATCTGCATGCCAGCGGTTGCTACATTTCCTTGGTATTTAGCAGAATAATAACCAACGATTCCGATTGGAAGTGCGGCAAAAAAGAGGGCTAGACCTGTTTGAAGAGCCATCTCAGGTTGAATTTTAAAGAAAATCAAAATCCCGATAACAAAACCATACAAACCTTGCGTACCTGGCAAAAGTTGCAAAATCAAAGCACTGACGAATTTCTCAGGTTGCTCTTTTAACAGGGCTGCTGCAGCCTGACCGGTTGTTCCGACATTACGTGCAGAGCCAATACCGCTGAGGAAAATCGTAAAAACCACACCGAGTGCTGCGAAAAAAGCACCACCATAAGTTGAAAAATAAGATGAAAAAGCTTGCATGAATAAACTCCATTTCTAATAGTAAACATTATTTATTTGGTAATTTTGTCAATGACATAAAACTTCTAGCTGAGCTGCTAAAATAATTTCGCTGTGTTATTTTTTGTAGCGGACATATTTTTCTGCCGGCTTCAAAGGTTTAAACGCTTTTCCGCCACCGTCATAGAATTTCCCAAAAAACTCAACAAAAATCAAACGCGCTCCGTGCACATAGCCCGACAAAAAGGAGAGAAACATGTTGATACCGTGGAGGGCGAGAAACAACACAATCCCAATACTAAAGCGAGCAAAAGGCGGAAAGAGACTAACAATTAAGTTAAAGGCTGAGCCAATGCTCGCACCAGCAAGCCCCAAAGCCATAAGTCGCGTAAAGCTCACCAAGTCTCCCACATAGCTACTGATATTGTATAGATTAAACAGTGCAGGACCCAAGCCTTTCAAACTTTTAGCGCTGATAATAGAAACCAGTACAATGCCCACAGCATTTACAGTAGCCAGCCATTCTCCGATAAAGCCGACCATAGCAAGATCTGGGAACAGTCGCCCCGCTGCTAGCAAAGCCAATCCGATGAGAATCAACATCCAAGCAAAACCCGAATTATAGGCTGCCGCATAATCCTTCATGCGGATATTCTTTTTACCACTGAGGAAAAGTCCTGTCATGACTGTCACAAAGCCAATCACGACCGAAATAATCAAAATAGTGATCACATCTGTGCTGGTATTAATGAGCGCAAAAGGCAATTTGAAGCCAAAGAAAGAACCATAAATCACTCCCCAGAGTGCAACGCCGATTCCTAAAATTCTAAAAAAACGTAAATTCTTTGCTAGACTTGGCTTGACATGTAAAGTCTTCAAAGCCCAAGTCGTTCCGCCAAAAAGCAACAAACCATAGCCAATATCAGCCGCCATCATGCCAAAAAAGATAAAGTAGAAGACCGAAACAACGGGCGTTGGATCTTTATCTTCGTATTTCGGCAGCGAGTACATTTCTGTCACCAGCTCAAATGGCTCAATCAGAGCATTATTTTTAAGTTTTATCGGGACTCGCTGTCGATCAGCTGCCGCCATTTCATGAATTTGAAGCAAGACAGCCCCACCAAATTGTTGCGCAAGACCCATTTTCAAATCTTCTATCTGCTCTTGCTCAATCCAGCCCTCTAAAGCAACCAAATTCTGTGTACTAGCAAGAGCTTCCTTGCTTTCTTGACGAGAAGTTAAATTCAATACATAATCCAACTGACACTTGAGTTGTTTTAATTCTTCATTTGAAGACGCCAATTGTATTTTTGTTGAAGTTATGAGTGCTTCTTGCTCTTTTATCGTCGCTTGTAATGCTACCAAACGCTCCTTTGGCAATTCCTCAAAAGCATATTCAAACAGCTTGAAACCAAGTTCTGTCAAAACTGCTTGGGTTTCTTTAGCAACTTCTGCTTTACATAACACAAGGATTCCTTTTTCTGTACTGCTAGTAAAAATCTCTCGAACTTCCAGATTAGGATAATCCTGCAATCGAATATTGAACTGATTGTTTCCACTGGTTGGAATGGTTCCCACAAACGCACGAAAATGTTTAAATTGCTTAAATGCTACTGGAGTAACGTCTAAGCTTGCCCATTTTTCCAACTCCGCTACTTCCGACTGAGCCGTTTCTTTGACTTCTTGTGCTCTTGCCAACACTTGAAATTGTTGCTGAATCGCCACAAGAAACGCTTCTTCGTCACGCGCTTGCCCCACCTGTTCTAAACTGACAAAGCTTGTTTCCAACGGAGCTTCCTTCAATGTTTCCAGCATTTTTTTCTTAGGAACAAATGCTTGCAGGTTTTCAATCATACGTGCGAGTTTTTCCTGCCGCCGAGTCAAAGCTTGAAGGTGTTCCGAAAAAGATGTATCAGGATTCCACACTAACTCTTTCTCAAAAGCACCTTTCCAGGTCTCTTTTGTTTGTAAATCCTGAATTTCAACCGATTGGAGATTTTGCAGATAGGAAAGGATTTCATCCAACAATTCTCTTGGCAACAGCAGCGACAACTCCTGCATTTGACTAATTGCCATATTTTTCTACCACCCTGTCTACAATCATTTGCAGTAACGCCTCTTTTTTATTTGACAAAGCTGCTTGGACTTTTTCTTCGTTCTCTTGTTTCGTTTTTTCCAAGTCTTGTGTCAAGCTAGCAATCTCTTTTTCAGATTGTTCCTTTAACTCAATAAGCAACTGTTGTTTTTCTTCATCATAGGCTCGCCCTAGCTGCTTCAAATCCCTAGCAGCTTGGTCTTGCAACTCCCGAATCTGATGTTGATAACCAGCTAGCACTTCATCTGCTGCTCGCTCAATTTCTTGCATTTGCTCAAGAGTAGCGTTCGTCATATCTTGCACCTCCTTTGTATTATACAATGGCTGTAACGTTTACTTGTGTAAATTATAACACATTTTCAAACCATTCGTCACAGAGTTTTATTCCTTTTCTGCGCTTAATTGAAATCATTTCACCGTGTGCTATTTATCAAGCTACCCAGCGTCTTATTTTGTAAAACTATGTTATAATACAAATAGGTTTTTCAAAACATTTGTTCTATATCACTACAAGTAAAGAGAGTACATCTATGAAAAATACGCGACATATTATGGCGAGAATCGAAAGCCATTTTGACAGCATGACCGACTTAGAAAAGCGGATTGCAAACTACTTTTTAAATCCTTCTAGTATCTACGACGACCTTTCTTCGCAAAAAGTTGCGCAAACTCTTTACATCTCCCAGGCGGCACTTACTCGCTTTGCAAAAAAATGTGGATTTAAAGGTTACAGAGAGTTTAATTTTCAATATATTCATCAATTGCAAAATAATGTAGAAGAAACCAACCACTTACAACACGATGTGTCCCGTAGAGTTTTGCGAAATTATACTCAAATTCGACAACAGACAGAGGAATTGATTGATGAAGAAAAACTGTTGCGTGTGGTGCAGTTTATCGAAGAAGCGGATCGAGTGTATTTTTTTGGTATTGGTAGTTCAGGGTTGGTAGCTCGTGATATGAAACTGCGCTTCATGCGGCTTGGGGTCATCTGCGAAGCTTTGACAGATCAAGACGGCTTTGCTTGGACGACCAGTATTTTAGACAAAAATTGCTTGGTGATTGGTTTCTCTTTATCAGGACAAACCCAATCTATCATCAATAGTCTGATGGATGCCAAAGCAATGGGAGCTAAAACTGTATTGGTAACAGGCCAATCAGACAAAGTTGACCAACAATTTACGGAAATCATTCCTGTTGCCATTCAAAGCAAACCAGAGTATATTTGGCGCATCTCAGCTCAATTTTCTATGTTGCTGGTGATTGACTTACTCTATGCCTTTTTCCTTGAAATTGATCGGGAGAAAAAAGAAAAAATCTTCAACAGCTATTGGGAAAATAAAAAATTAAATGGTTACTACCAACGACATAAATAACAAAAGAGCAAGTTGAGTTCAGATTTTCATGAGAACCTCGCTTGCTCTTTTTATCTATTGTTGTTTATTTTTAAAATGATAATAGGCACCAAACATTCCTGCTGTATTTTGATAGTAAGCGAAAGCGAGCTTGGTTTTTTTAGCGATACTTGGTACCAAGCAGGCTTTCATAGCAGCCTCAATTCGAGGACGAAGAACGGCCTCTTGCTCCATAATGCCGCCACCTAAAATCACCACTTCTGGATTAACCACATAACAGATATTAGCAATCCCTTGTCCCAGATAGTTGACCATGCGGTCAATACCTTGGATACAGCGTACATTTCCTTCTGTTGCTTCCTTGAAAATGCGCCTTCCATTCCACATAGTAGGTTCTTCGTCGTGAAGTTCTGCTACATAATTGACCAAGGCCGTCGTTGAAGCCACATCTTGGAATGCACCATCTGATAGATACACATAACCGACTTCACAGGCTGAATTACTAAAACCGTGAAAAACCTGACCATCCACCAGCAAACAGCCACCGATACCCGTCCCAATCGTCAAACAAATCGCAATACTCGCTCCCTTGCCGCTGCCTGACATGACTTCCGACAGACCAGCACAATTGACATCATTTTCAATTTCACAAGGAATGGAAAATGCTTCTTCCAACACTTTCTTGAACTGAGTACCTGCATAGTTCGGAATCTGAGGGCCAGCATAAAAGATTTCTCCTTTATCTGGATCGACCATTCCAGCTGAGGAAATACAAATCCCAGCAACCGAAGTCTGCTCTAAATAACTTGCTACAATCCCCTTCACCTTGCGCAAAATTTCTGGACCGCCCTTATGGGCCTCTGTTGGTATTTCATGCGCTTCCAGCAAGGTGTCGGTATTATCAATCAGACCATATTTGATATTTGTTCCACCAATATCAATGGCAATGTATTTTCCCATAATCCACCTCTTTTTCTATGATAGGAATGTTTTCTTAGCTGCACGAATCAAACGCGCCGCTTCTTCTACAATCGGACGATCCGCGCCTGTCACTGGTGTTAATGGAGAACGGACAGAACCAATGTTTAGATTTTCATTGATTTTCAAGACTTCCTTGATGACAGAATACATATTTCCATAAGCAGCAGTTAATTTTCCGATAATGGTGTTGATGGTAAATTGTAATTCTTTTGCTCTCTCCAATTCTTTGTCGGCAATCAATTGGTTGAGCTTTAAGAAAAGTTCTGGCATAGCCCCATATGTTCCGCCGATACCTGCTCTTGCTCCCATCAGGCGGCCGCCTAAAAATTGCTCATCTGGCCCATTAAAGACGAGGTGGTCTTCCCCACCAAGTGCTGCAAAGGTTTGAATGTCTTGGACAGGCATGGAAGAATTCTTCACGCCAATCACACGTTCATTTTTGAGCATTTCTGTATATAAACTTGGCGTTAGAGCTACACCTGCCAACTGCGGAATATTGTAGATCACAAAGTCTGTATGTGGGGCAGCTGCGCTAATATCGTTCCAATATTGAGCAATCGAGTATTCTGGCAAACGAAAATAAATCGGTGGTATGGTCGCAATAGCGTCCACTCCCAAGCTTTCTGCATGGCGCGCTAACTCCATACTATCCTTGGTGTTGTTGCAAGCGACGTGAGCAATAATAGTTAATTTCCCTTTTGCCACTGCCATTACTTCTTCCAAAATCAATTTTCTATCAGCAACACTTTGGTAGATACATTCACCAGATGAACCATTGACATACAATCCTTGAACTCCTTTGACGAGAAAATATTCTACCAAAGCTCGCACGCGCTCTGGACTAATCTCGCCTTGATCATCATAGCAAGCATAGAAGGCCGGAATGACCCCTTCATATTTTTTTAAATCTCTCATATTTTATTCTCCAAGTTAATTGGTTTTATCGTTTATACTTATTAAAAATAGTTTCCATAATAGGCAATTGCAAAAACCCTAAGGCTGCAAAGCCAACTAATACAAAAAGAGTAAAGCCCAGTAGCAATACAAATCCTGAACTAGAGAGTAAAAAGACAATTACAGCTAATAAGGCTATCATCAAAAAGAACCACAGAAAATGCAAACTCACCATGATCAGTCCTGTTTGTAAGAGATCTTTTACCGTCATTTCAAACTTAGCTGCCAAAGGATAGACACATAAAAATAGCAAACTAGCAAAAATGATGACGCCGATACAGGTTGCTTTTAACATTTGAAACGGCATGGTTTCCTGCCTCCAAAAAAGCAGGAGGTCAAATAGACTGATTCCTACAATCAGCAGCTCTAGCAAACTAAGTTTTAAACCGACCTTCCAATTTTTCCTAAATGCTTGTACATACGTTGCTGTGACTTTTACACGACGTGCACCCTTGATTGCAAACAAGGTCTGATATAGACTAACTTTTGCAATGCCAATCGTGACAATCGGCAGACAAGACAAAAGAAAGATGAGGTTCACAGTCACCAAATCTAATATTTTCTCACATATTTTCATAAAGAAATTATCTGTATCAAATATACTTCGTATTAACTGAGAACCTCTCTTTTCCATGGTTCTACCTCCTAATCAATTAGTTTAATCATTGAGCAAAACTTTTACGACACATTTTTTGACCTTATCACCTTTAGCAGCAAATCTATTGGGCTGATGTGGTTCGTTGGGCAAAAATGCAGCAAAATTCTGCTTGTCCAAATAAAGTGGATAGAGCTGCTCACAAATCACAAACCCAATATCCTTCTTTTTATCATACGATTCTCTTACTTCTTTTACTCTTGTGCCATATTGAATGACTTCATGCCCTTCCAAGAGAAAATGCAAATCCAGATAAGCTTGATGAAATTCACATTCATCTGTCACTTCGGAACTCAATTCATTTTCCTGCACAAACAGAAAGGATTTTTCTCCGTCAATCTCATACCGTCCCAACTCACAATCGTTTAAATCGTGAGTCAGGAGATAATCAATGGCACAATCCAAATTCTCATAGATACCTTTGTAGTGGGCGAGATTTTCCAATTCATCGAAAATCATTTGGTCAGCCTCCTTATCCTTTCACAGCTCCCATAGTAATACCTTGCGTGAAGGATTTTTGGAAGACAAGAAAGACGGTTACAATCGGAACAGCTGCCATAGCAGCACCAGCCATAATCAAACCGTAGTTGGTCGCCATTTCCGCCTGCATCGTTGCTACCCCTAGTGAAATCGTTAGATTCTGCCGCGATGTCAGCATGACCAATTGCATAAAGTAATCATTCCATGTATTGATAAAGGTAAAAATGGCAAGGGCAGCAAAACCTGGTTTTACAATTGGAAAAGCTACATTCCAAAAAGTCCGAATTTCACCACAGCCATCAATCTTAGCAGATTCCAACAATTCCGTTGGGATATTTTCACTAAATTGCTTCATGAGGAAAACCCCAAAAGGCCAACCGACAAGAGGCAAAATAACTGCAGCTAGTGTATCATGAATTCCCATAAAATTGACAATACGAACCAGAGGAACCAGCACAACTTGCTTAGGCAGAGCCATGGCAGCGATAAAAGTTGCAAAAAGGATTCGTTGACCATAAAAGCGTTTCTTCGCTAAAACATAACCTGCTAAGGAAGATGTGATACAAACCAAAAACATCGTTGCTAGTGAAATAAAGACACTATTCCACATCCATTGCAGGGCTGGGTTTTGCACCATCAGCTGTTGGAAATTTTCTAATGTTGGCATCTTAGGCCACCATTGAGGTGGAATGACAATCGTATCTGGCTGCGATTTGAAAGCCCCTGTTAAAATCCAATAGAAAGGAAAAACAAAGAGAACGGTCAACACCAAGAGAATAATCGTTGAAATTACCGTAAAGGCACTCATTTTTTTCTGTTTCATCTTGTCTCTCCTTTCTTTAATATTCGACGTCATTTCCAAGAATCTTGAATTGGGCAAAGCTAATCAAAGCAATCATGACAGCTAAAAATACCCCCATGGTATTGGCATAACCATATTCAGATAACTTGAAGGCTTTTTCATACAGGTAATACATCAATGTACTGGTTGAATAGTTTGGCCCTCCAGATGTCAATAGCTGAATCAAGGCAAAACATTGGAAAGAATTGATTGTTGTAATGATCGCAATATACAGAGTTGTTGGCAAAAGACTTGACCATTTAATCTTCCAGAAAACTTGCAGTTCTGTCGCTCCATCAACACGCGCAGCTTCTACCAATGAATTGTCAATATTTCCCATAGCAGCAATATAGAGAATAATAGGCTGCCCGACAGAAGTTGTCAGCAAAATCACAATAATCGCCATCAACGCCCAATGCTTATCACCCAGCCAAGAAATATTCTGGTTGATAACATGACCTGATTTCAGTACGAAATTCAAAATCCCTGACAGTGGGTCGTAAATCCATTTCCATACAACCGTTACAGCTACACTCCCTGTCACCACTGGCAGGAAGAAGACGAACCGATAAAATGACCGTGCAATCGCATTCTGACTATAGGTTTGAGAAGCCACAAACAAAGAGAACAACACAACAATTGGTACCGAACCAATAACAATAATCACCGTATTAATGAGAGATTTAATAAAGACTGGATCTTTAAACATTCGTGAGTAATTGTCCAATCCAACGAATGAAAAGGATGTCATAGAATAATTAAAGAAACTCGTTACAAATCCCATCACCATCGGTGCCAATACAAAGACAATAAAGAATAATAGAACTGGTGCCAAATAAGCATAGGATATCACCGTTTCTCTCATTCTTATTTTATTCACTTTCACATTCAACACCTCATTTAGCTAGAGGAGATACTGACCTCCTCTTTTTGATAAAAAATTCCCTTTTCCTATTTTATGAAACCAACAACAGAAAAAGGGAAATCGTTACATTATTTATTTTTTACTTTTTTTAATGGTTTCATTTGCTTTTTCTGTAAAGGTCTTCAAAGCAGATTCAACTTTTTCATCGCCATTTGAAACAGATTGCAACATTGGGAACCAGAGTGTTCTCATTTCTGCAAATCCATCAATCGTGTTGTAATATGGTGAATAATATTTTGTCCAAGTGTTGATTGTTTCCATCCGTTTGTCATTATATAATTTTCCAAATGAGGAACGGACTGGGAAGGCACCTGTACGAACAACATTTTTTGGCCCCCACTTTTTATCATCCGCAATAAATTTAACAAACTTTTTAGCAGCTTCTACTTTCTTTTTATCTTTATTGTTAAAGATGCCAAAGCCATTTACAAGGTATTCCAAAGCTGGTTTGCCATTGTCTGACGGGAATGGTACTTCAACAACTTCAACGCCACTTGCCTTCAACAATTTTGCTTGGATACCATTTTGCGCAGGTGCCCAAAGAACAGTATAAGAAGTTTGCCCATTCGCAAAGTTTTGAATATCTGCTCCACCATCGAATTGAGAGCCGTTTGTCATCAAACCATCTTTAATCCAGCTCACTACTTTGTTCAAACCTTTGACAAAGTTTGGACTGTCCGTTGTATATTTTGTCACCTTATCATCTGTTACAGAACCACCATAAAGATTTGAAATGAAAGCACGTGTACCTTGGTCACCACCTTGACCATTACTGAAGAGTGAGCCAGGAGTATACCCTTTAGCTTTCAATGCTTTTAATACTTTTTCAAAGTCAGCAGTTGTCCAGCCCTCTTTAACAAGGTCTAACACACCAGCTTCTTTCAGCATTTTCTTGTTCAATGCCATATAAAATGGCGCAGAGCTAATTGGATACATATAGGCTTTGTCACCAGCTTTGCTGGCCTGAATGATTTGATTGTTGTTAACATCTTTGACGAAGTCATCAGTAAAGAGATCATTCAATTCTGCCAATTTACCATTTTTACCATATTGAATAATCCGTCCTGGTGCGTCAAACAGCACATCTGGCGCTGTTCCTGCTTCAATAGCTGTTGTGATTTTTTCTGGACCAGATTTGAAGTCAATAGTTTCTAATTTCACTTTAATATCTGGATTAGCTTTTTCAAATGCTTTGATAATTTCTTTTTCATACGTACCAACACCATCGCTGGCCTTTTTTTGCGTGAAGACTGGGAAAGCCCACCAAGTAATCTCTGTCTTGCCAGAGGAATTTCCTGAATCAGCTGATTTGTTTGAACCACCTGAATTTCCACATGCTGCCAAAGATAAAATTGCAGCTCCTGCAACTAACGAACAAAGTATTTTCTTCATCCTCATATTGTTTCTCCTTTTATTGTCATCCTTTTTAGGATAAAATTGTTCCTACTTTTCACTTACTGCTGCAACAAAACGCTCTGTGATTTCTTTGGGACGCGTAATGGCACCACCCACTACAATTCCTCTAACACCTAGGTCATGAATGGTTTTGGCTTCACTCGGATAATGGATTTTTCCTTCCGCAATGACATCCAAACCTGCATCACATAAATTTTTTACTAAGTCAAAATTCGGTCCCTCGCATTGCAAACTATAAGAGGTGTAACCTGACAATGTTGTACCCACAAAATCCACACCTGCTTCTGCTGCAGCCACACCCTCTTCAAAGATACTCACATCTGCCATGAGCAATTGATGAGGATATTTTTCCTTCACTTGCTTGATAAAATCCGCAATCTTTAAACCGTCAAAACGTTCCCGCTTTGTACAATCAAAAGCAATTACTTCAATATCCAGAGATGCTAGTTCATCAATTTCTCGCATCGTTGCGGTAATAAATGGCTCTTGAGGTGGATAATCTCGCTTGATAATGCCGATGATTGGCAGCGAAGTAACCTCTTTAATTTCCTTAATATCCCGAACACTATTAGCTCGAATGCCAACAGCTCCTCCTTGTTCAGCCGCTTTTACCAAAAGGGGAATAACTCCACCTGCTTCAGTATATAGCGGTTCGTGTGGCAAGGCTTGACAGGAAACAATGATGCCATCTTTTATTTTGGCAATCAGCTCGTCTTTTGTCATTTGTGCCATAGGTAGCCTTCTCCTTTGCTATTGTAGATCAGTTTTTAAAGCGCTTTCAATCTTACGGTACTATTATAGCTGTTTTTCTAAACGCTTTCAATAACATCCGATATTTAGGTTCTAATTTCTGATAATGCTCACTTTTCTCTTAAATCTTGAAAGTAGTTTCAGAGAGATAATCATTTTAACATGATACTATCATTATCGCACATTGCCTCTGAGGCACGCAAAAGACTACATCTCTGCGAGCGCTATCTACCACATCGTCACAAGCTTTCCCCCAAGAATTTTCCAGAATGGAGACCTTATAATAGAATTAGCAAGGGGGAACGCTTTTTTCAGGAGTATCAGCCAGAGTCGCTTTTGAATAAAAGTTTAAAAGTTTCTCAGTGCTGGTGTTCTTTGCGATATTGTCCTGGCGTCCGTCTAAATTTCTTTTTAAAAAGTCCGTTGAAGTGTTTTATAATATTTTATGCCACGCGACTCCTCACAAAAGATTATCAGTCAATATTTGCCAATTTTATTTTACGAACGAACCAGAGGTAGGGGACATATTGGGCAAGCATAAAAATTGAAAACGTAAATAAGCTACCGAAAATTTCATCGGTAGCTTATTTTTATGATAAATCAGTGCTTAAAACAATTCTTTGTAAAGAGCAATCGTTTCTTCTAGGGTTGGCATAAATGGATTTCCTGGTGCACAAGCATCAATGAGTGCATTTTTAGAAAGGTATTCAAAGTCAAATTCCTCTTCTTTAATGTCCAGTTCTGTCAATTTTTTCGGAATACCCACAGTTGCTGATAATTTTTCAATTTCAGAAATGGCATAATCAGCGCATTCTTTATCACTTTTGCCTTCCGTATGGAGACCAAGAGCTTTTGCAACATTTCGGAATGCTTCTGGCACACGTTTTGCATTTTCACGCTCTACAACCGGTAAAAGCATGGCACAACAAACACCGTGAGGAAGATTGTAAACTGCTCCAAGTTGATGAGCCATAGAATGTACATAACCTAGCCCAGCATTATTAAAGGCCATACCACCTAGGAAAATCGCATTAACCATCGCTTCGCGTGCTTCAATGTCATGGCCATTTTCAACAGCACATGGCAAAAATTCTTTAATTAACTCAATTGCACCAATAGATAATTTTTTCGTTACATTGTATGCACCTGGTGTTACCAAAGCTTCAACCGCATGTGTAAGGGCATCCATACCCGTTGCAGCCGTCAAAGCTTTTGGTTTTGAAATCATCAATTCTGGATCATTTACTGACAGGAGTGCAAGGCTATTCTTGTCAACCATAACCATTTTCACTTTACGCTCTTCATCAGTAATAACATAGTTAATCGTGATTTCAGCTGATGTTCCTGCCGTCGTATTGATTGCTACAACCGGCAAGCCTTTTTCCTTTGATTTGTGAACACCTTCGTAATCTTGCGGACGCCCACCATTCGTTGCAAGAATTGAAATACTACTTGCAGCATCTTGCGGCGAACCACCACCAAGTGAAATAATAAAATCACAATTATTATCTCGCAAAACAGCTAAACCATCTTCAACATTTTTAACAGTTGGATTCGGATCAACATCACTAAAAACGACATACTCAATGCCTTCCTTATCAAGTGGTGCAGTTACCTTAGGTAAAATGTCACTACTTGCAATATAATGGTCTGTCACCAAGAGAGCTTTCTTATACCCCAACTCTTTGATATGACCACCTATTTCATTAATCACACCACAACCAATAAGATTAACTGATGGAACATAAAATACTGACATTATATGTCCTCCTTATTTCTTATAAATATCATCTATTTTAGAAACCGCTTACACAGCTAT
>OJVS01000126.1_pt1 | contig 26226 bp, 24 predicted proteins | sample 1600291 | NCBI WGS metagenome assembly OJVS01 (sample SAMN04436609, study PRJEB24849) | human gut metagenome | biome: human gut; feature: NICU; material: stool | host: Homo sapiens | place: USA: Saint Louis, MO | collected 2009-11-28
TCCTTCTGCTCCTGTTGCTCCTGTATCTCCTTTTGGACCTGTAGAACCTGTTGTTCCATTTGCTCCAGTCGCTCCCATATTTCCTGTTGGACCTGTTATTCCATTCGCTCCGGTTGCTCCCGTATTTCCTGTTGGACCTGTTATTCCATTTGCTCCCGTTGCTCCGGTTGCGCCTCTAGGTCCAGTAGAGCCGTTTATTTATGCACAACATTAGCTTTTGTTTTGCGGTGAGTAGAAAGCCCGTCATATCGCCTTGCTCTCAATCACCGTAATGATGTTGTGGTTGTTCTCGATGTAATCAATAATTCGCTGGTACTCGTCGGCAAAATTGAAGTCAACCGTTATTTCCCCGTTCTCATGCACCCAAACCGCTTTGATAAGTTCAACTACAATTCCCCGGTTTAGGCTCTGAATGTTTTTGTATTTCAGAAAGGCGGTTAGATACGGGTCGTCGGCTCCGATACCGTCAGCCATGATTTGCATTTCCTCTTTCAGATAAGAGATATTCGCTTCAAGCTGCTGTATCTGTTCTGCAATCTTGCCTTTCAAGCGACGGTATTCCTCTTTTGTGATTTCGCCGCTTTTCCAATCGAGGTACAAGCTGTCGGAAGCGTCATTGTACTGTTTTAGTTGCTTTTCTGCCTGTTTCAATGAATAGGATAACCGTTTGTTTTCCCTATTGATTACAGGCGCGTTGTTGATACGTTCAATTTCTTCTGCAAGCTGATCTACAAGGGCAATTTGCATTTGCAAAGCTGCCAAAACCGCGTTTTCCAATTTATCCTGCCGGATAGAATGTTTGCTGCAAATCTTTTTGTCTGTGTAGCTGCGGCAAGAATAGTAGGCAATATTGCGGGCGGTTTTTCGCCGCATGGCTTTTTGACAGTCTGCACAACGGACAAAGCCGGACATTAAATAGACTTCCTGTTTGCCCGGTGCCGTTCTTGTATCGCGCTTATGTAGGGCTTGCGCTTTCTCAAATGTTTCTCGGTCAATGATCGCTTCGTGTGTGTTGGGGACGACAAACCATTCATCTTCCGGGACGCTGATCTGCTTGTGTACTTTGTAGCTGATAACGCGGTGTCTGCCCTGTACCATTACGCCCGTATAGATTTCGTTCTGCAATATCCTTGCAATCGTGCTGGCAGACCACAACCCGTCATTTTTGCCGGAATTAGGATTGTTGTACTTCAATCCTTTTTTCTTTTTGTAGGCTTCGGGGTTAGGCTCTCCCATTTGATTAAGCCTTTTGGCAATCCCCATTTTGCTGTACCCCTCATTCACAAACCAATGATAAATGCTTTTCACAACTTCCGCTGCTTCTTCATCTACCAATAGGCTGTTTTTGTCGTTCGGGTCTTTTTTATAACCATAGGTGGCAAATGCACCGATGAACTCGCCGCGCTCCCGTTTCATCTTGAAAGTTTTGCGGATTTCTTCGGAAGTGGTGGCGGCAAACTGTTCATTGAACATTCCCCTTATAGGTACTTCAAGCCCGCTTGCCGAATGGGGGTTAGCGTAGGTATCAATAAATGGCGTGCCTGTGCAAATAAACCTTGCGCCGTTAATCGGTATGAACTCCTCCAAAAACTTCTGCTGGTCGGCAAGGTTGCGGAAACCGCGTGCAAGGGATTTGATAATCATGCAGTTTACTTCTTTACGGACAATGCAGCCCTCAAGCCGTTTGAAGTTTGGTCGCGCTGTGTCTGTGCCTGTCAATCCGTCGTCGGCAAACACGTCTACAATGACAAAAGTACCCGGCTCAAAATAGCTGTCTACAAAGTCGCGGAGTATCTTTTCTTGATTGATAACACTCTCGCTTTCGTCCTCGTTATCGTCCTCTTTGGATAGTCGAATGTATAGCCCGATTTTCCAAAACGGCTCTGCGTAGCTGCGTGCCGTTTTGTCTTTGCGTATGCGGGGCATAATACCTCCTTTCCCCCTATAATTACGGGTCTATTATACCATTTTAGCCCCATAATCACAAGGTCTTTACCCTTTGGGGTAGGGAAAGTAGGCAAGTCATTTCAGACTTAAAAAGTAGTCGCACAATGATTGTTTCAATGTTTTATCCTCTGCCACAAACCGTATTTTTACGGGTGTGTCGCCGCAAAGAAAACAGTAAGGATTTACGATCTGCTCAAAGTAACTTTGCATTTTCTTTGCCGCTGGCAAAGAACTGTCGATATGGATATTCCGAATATCAACCAAAGTGCTACGGTCTACCTGTGTTATATCAACGCTTCTCATTTGTTGAAGCTGTACCTTGTTAATCATCTTCTTTCCCTCCCGGTATAGCGACATAATACAGAATATGCGCTCCGGCTTGTACGATATGAGAAATAAGGCAGAAACGAACGGCTGTCAGCGGCAGCACCGCGGGAGTTTCACCCCTGCTCATTTAAGGCAGCTTTACCCAATGCCTGCGACGCTCTTAACGCTCGGACTATGGCTATAAAGGCGTTTCGTCCCGCCTATATGTCGTCGCCCACAAGCTGCTAAACCTGTTTTGCAGCGCGGTATTTCTCGCTCGGCTTTCCCTGTGTGAAAAGCTGTTCTGGCGTACCCGCTGTTCGGCTCGATATAAGCGGTATGTATTCGTTTGCCTGTTATACTGCGCCGCCGTTATCTTGCGGGCTTTCTTTATCAAGGAACAATAAGGCTTTGTCAGCCTGTAAAAGCATACCGTTTCCGATATGCTTTTACGGAACGACAAACAGCCCATAACGGGAAGCGTGGAAAGGGGTACACGCTCCCCGCATGGGCTTAAAGAGTTAGCCTACATGAAACGCAAGAGTGCGGGTAATAAGGCGCACTTGCAGCCTGTTACGCATTTCTTCGTCCACATAGGAGTAAGTATTGCCCGCGTCGTCTTTCAGCGTTCGGGTACAAAGTTTCGCTATGTAACCCTCGTAATGCTTCAAGATCGCGCACATGGCGTTTGTGTCGCCGTTTGCCGCTGCGGAAATGACAGGGAACGGCAACAGATTTTCAGATTTCCTAACGGTGTTCATCATCTGCTTTTCCCTCCAAATACTGTTTGATCTTCGCAAGCGCGGATTTCCTATGCCGGAAAACTGTCGTGCGTACAACATTCAGCAGTTCGCCAATTTCCGCGTCGCTCATATCCAAGAAGTAGGACAAGAGAACAATATCGCGTTTCCTTTCGGGCAAAGCGTTAAGGGCTTCGGCAAGCAGTTCATTTTTGACGAGTACATCAAAGCCGGACACTTGAAAACGGTAATAATCGCTTTCGTATTCGTCCGTCGTGAAAAGCTGCGCGAGTTCGCTTTCGCTCAAATCCGAAAAAGGTACTTCGCGTGCTGCGCGTTTCGCAAGAGTGCGGCGGTGGCTTTTCGCTTCGCCAACCAAAGTTTTCTTTGCTAATGCGTCGTACTGATGTTGTATTCTTTCCTTGTCGGAAGAAGATAGCTCCATAGAGTTCACCTCCTTCCCGCGTGGAGTAGAGGACGGGAGTTAAGGGCTTGTCCTCTCTGCCCCTTTCGCTCCGTACCCGTTCGGGAGATGGCTCTTGAGTGCGTTTTTCAGAAAAAAGTTGAAAAAAGCAAAATGCGCCCGTCCGCAAGACGCGGACGAGCGCAAAGGAAATGTAAGAAGTATTTAGATGTATTGACAGTTCATACTCATAGCCGGAATATCCCGCTTGCGGAGCATAGCTTTTTTTGACCGCAAAGCATTAGGCGGGTTACAGTAAATAAAAATGGACACGGCGATACCTCCCCGATACCGCCGTATCCTTAAAAAAGGGCGACTTTAATACACTACCCGCAATCCATTCTATAATAGGGAACAGCGGCTTTTGCGCAATATTAAATAAAAAAGCCGATAACACATAGGTTTTTTGACCTAATGCGTTATCGGCTCTGCGTCTATGCGTCTGGCACTTTTAATCATTTTTTTTTGAATTTATTATATGTGTTAGCTAACTGTCCACAAGCCGCGTTAATCTCTCTGCCATGAGAAACTCTCATAGTAACTTCAAGTCCTGCTTGCTCTAATTGATGTTTGAATGCAACTATTTCCCGTTTCTGTGGTGCTTTAATTCTTGAATTGCTTGTTGGGTTGTATTGTAACACGTTAATCATAACTTTTTTGCCCCGAAACCATTTTGCAAGTTGTCTTACATCTGAGGGCCGGTCATTTATACCCGGTAAAAGCAAATACGCAAAGACAATTTTGCGATTATGCCTTTCAGAATAGGATAAGGCTTGCTTAACAACATCTTCAATAGCATATATGCGCATGTGAGGAATAATACGATTTCTTGCAGATTGTGTTGCTGCGTGTAAAGATATTGTCAACTGAATTTTAAGATGTTCCTCGCGCAATTTTTTTAATTGATCGACCGGACCAACTGTTGATATGGTAATGCCGTCGGTTGGAAAGTTGAGCCCATATCTATCTCGGAGAATATGGATTGCTTTTATCAAGTTGTCATAATTGAATAAAGGCTCTCCCATACCCATAAAAACGATACGGTTTACTTTTCGACGCAACAATATAATCTGTTGTACGATTTCTGACGATGTTAGATTACGAACAAAGCCATTTCGCCCGGACTCACAAAAAATACAACCAACAGGACAACCGACTTGTGTGCTCACGCAAACAGTTCCACCATCTCGCCGCTTGATAAAAACCGTTTCAATGTATTTGTTGTCTTTCAGTTCGTAAACATACTTTTCAGTATCACTGCTTTTGCAAATATTTTTTACCAACATTGATAGATTTTTTTTGCGTGGTAATTGCTTATATAATTCTTCATATAAGGCTTTTGCTTCATTCTCGCCAATAACTTCCGACATTTCTTTGTAAGTAAATCCGTATGGATCATTCCGTACTTCCGCAGGCGTATATTTAGGTAAACGTTTCATTTTTATATCCTTTCTTCTAAATAATAAAAGTTTGTTTTTCTGTATTTTTGATTACAATCTCTAATTTTTCTACATCAATGATATGCGTCAATTTGCATTTAGGGCAGAAAAGAGGAAAATCTTTTAATACAGTATTATGAAATACTTGAACTCTCGTCTTTCCGTTACAAATCGGACATTTTATCCAATATTTTTTAAGCATTATATTTCACTCGTCCTTTTTACACAAAAAAATGCACAGAGCAGTACAACAAAACTAAGGCATAGCTTACACTATGTCTATACTATATCTATACGTCGTTAGTTTTTTGTATAGCATCCGCAAAATAAGCCCATGTTGAAAATGGGAAAATCCTTTTTTTCAATGCTTATCTAATACGCATGCTATGCAACATAAACGCCGCCTCCTTTTACATAAATTTTATTTTATCAGAAAATCAGTCTACTGTCAATACACAACAGGAAGTATTTAACCTAATGATATGAATTGTGTGGACATATCCAAAAAGAAAGGTGAACTGTAAAATGTAACAGGGTGAATGAAAATGGCAAAAAGACCCGTACCATTGTACGACTTTAAGGCTTTCGGGGCAGCTATAAAAGCCGCGAGAAATGAATACGGCGAGAGCCGCAAAAAGGTAAGCGACGAGTTATATATTTCCCCGCGCTACCTTGCGAATATCGAGAACAAGGGACAACAGCCGAGTTTACAGGTATTCTATGACCTTGTAACCCGGTATCATATTTCGGTAGATCAATTTTTCTTCCCGAACAGCAATGCGGAGAAATCCACCGGGCGGCGGCAGCTTGACGCGCTGCTGGACGGTATGAGCGATAAAGGCATACGGATTGTAACCGCAACAGCAAGGGAGATAACGGAAGTCGAAAAAGCAGAGGATTAACCTCACAATATGAGAAATCGGGAGATTGCAGCGCATGGCGGCTGCAATCTTTTTTTGCGTCCAAAATCAAAGGAACGCGCAACAAATACCGCCTTTCGGTGGGGGTATGGAGTAGATAGCAAGCACAGCAAACGAGTACCCGTTTGCGGAAAATGCTTGTTGGGATAATCCCAAACCCTTATACCGAAAGGCGGTGCGGAAATGGAAAACCGAAAGAGAAATATACAGATGAAGTTTTACGTTACGGAAGAAGAAAAGCGGCTGATCGACGAGAAGATGAAGCAGCTTCCCATAAAGCAGTATGGGGCATACTTCCGTAAAATGGCGATAGACGGGTATATTCTTGTCGTTGACCGAAGCGACACAAAAGCATATATCCGGGAACTGCAAGCGGTGAGCCGGAACATCAACCAAATTGCAAAACGCGCCAATGCGACGGGGACGGTTTACAGGCAGGATATAGAGGACATTAAAAAGGCGGTGGACGAGATATGGCGGTTACAAAGACGCACCCTATTAAATCAACCTTAAAGGCTGCGATAGACTATATCTTAAATCCCGAAAAGACAGACGGGAAGCTGCTTGCGTCCTCTTTCGGCTGCGGGCTGGAAACCGCCGATATTGAGTTTGCATGGACGCGGGAAGCTGCCGGAGATCGCGGCACACATTTAGGGCGGCACTTGATACAATCCTTTGCGGTGGGAGAAACCACACCGGAAGAAGCGCACAAAATCGGCATGGAACTTGCCGGGGCGGTATTAGGCGGCAAGTATGAGTTTGTTTTGACAACTCACGTCGATAAAGACCATCTGCATAATCACTTGATTTTCAACGCGGTTAGCTTCGTTGACTACAAAAAGTACCATTCCAACAAGCAAAGCTATCACTTTATCCGGCGCACCAGCGACAGGATATGTAAAGAGCATGGGCTATCCGTCGTCGTACCGGGACAGGACAAGGGAAAAAGCTATGCAGAATACACCGCCGAAAAGCAAGGGACAAGCTACAAAGCAAAGCTGAAAACGGCGATAGATACTCTCATTCCCCAAGTGAAAGATTTTGACGAACTGCTGCGCCGCTTGCAGGAAATGGGGTATGAAATCAAACAGGGCAAATACATTTCCTTTCGCGCTGCCGGACAGGAACGGTTTACCCGCACAAAGACGCTCGGCGCGGCCTATACGGAAGAAGCGATAAAGGAGCGTATCAAGGGCGTGTATGTTGCCAAAACAAAAACGCTGCGGGAAGATAAGAAAATCCGGCTTGTCGTCGATCTTGAAAACAGTATCAAAGCCCAACAGTCGGCGGGCTATGAACGGTGGGCAAAAATCCATAATCTGAAACAGGCTGCTAAAAGCATGAACTTCCTAACCGAAAACAAGATTGAGTATTATAGCGAACTTGAAAGCAAGATAGCCGATATTATGACCGCTCATGACGCGGCGGCAAAGGCGGTTAAGGAAGTGGAACAGCGTATGTCTGATTTGTCGCTGCTTATCAAGCACACCACCACATACCGACAGTTAAAACCGATTTACGATGAATACCGAAAATCGCCGGACAAGGAAAAGTATCTGCGGGGGCATGAAAGCGAAATTATCCTGTTTGAAGCTGCGGCAAGGGCATTAAAGGAAATGCAGATAAAGAAGCTGCCCGATCTCGCCGCGCTGCGCAAGGAGTATAGAAGCTTAAACGACAGGAAAACCAAATTGTATGAAGATTATCGGCAAGCCAAGAAGCAAATGCAGGAATACGGCGTTGTCAAAAAGAACGTCGATAGTATTCTTTACCCGTCCCAAAGCAGGGCGCGGGAGCAGGAGCGATAAGGCGCAAAACATGGGGTGGCAAGTGGAATGTTAAGGGCTGAAAACGCCTGTGTTTCTGCGGCTTCCAGCGCATGAAAACGACATAGACGATAAAGTATATTCAAACCCGCAAAAACGGCTTTCTAATTGCCCACGCAAGGACAAAAAAAGAACAGGGGCGCGGTGCCGGAAATCGGCAACCGCGCCCCTGTTCTCTATGGGCTATTCCTCGTCGGTCAAGATAAACTCCCTTTCGGAAAACTCGCTGTCCGTCATGGCTTGCAGCTTGTTCACCGCTGCGGCGGCAAGCTGGCGCATATCCTCGTCCATGTAGGGCATGGCGGCAAGGATATTTTCAAGCGTTGTTTCCCGGCTGTCCTCGGCGTAGATCGCAACAATGTTTTCTTCCTCAATGGTAAAGCGGGTATTCATGCTATCAAACCTCCAAATCCTTTTTATGCTCTTTCTGTTTATCTTTCGGCTGCTGCGCCGCCTGTTTCTTGTATTCGTCCAGCTTCTTCAAAATGGACGGTTTTTTCTGCGGCTGTTCCCGTTTCTCGGCTTTTACCGCTTTTGCAAGGTCGGTAACGGAAATCGCTTCCCCCGCCTTTGCCCGCTGCTCAAAATCTGCAACGGTGGGCGTTTGCGGCGTATTGTTGATAAGCCCGTCAAAATTGTTGTCGTTCTGCTCTATGGTGTCCTCGACGTGCTTTAAGGGATTATCCCGCTGCGGCTGCTCGGCGGCTATGGCATAAGCCTGTGTGCCATTCCCCATAATGAGATACTTCCCGTCCTCCGACGCATGGTGAAAACCAAAGCCCGCCGCTTCGATCTGTTCGCGGGTCATATCGGTAATATGAAAATTGCCCCTCGGCGTTCTAACGGTTTCACCCGTCATAAGGCTGTCGGGGGTCGCTTCCGGCTGCTGCTTTTCAAGCTGCCCGTCCTTGTAGGAATAGCCTTGCGCCGCGATTGCTTCAAGGGTCTTGCCTGTAACGTCGCCGTAAATCCGCTTGTCTGCGTCAACCAGCATTTGCAAGGTATCTTTTACAGTATCGGACAAGGCTTGCTGCTGTTCGGGCGGTAACTTGTCAAATACGGGGGGCTGCTGCTCCTGCTCGGCTTGCCGCTGCTGCTGCAACTCGGTAAAATGCCCCTCAATCTCGGTAATGAGTTCCTTTGCGGTGGCCTGTATCGTTTCAAGGGACGCTTTTAGTTCGGTCATTTCCTTGCCGCTGCTCCAACCCGCCACATAGCCGAAAGAGTAATCGGACGTATTAAGGCCGAAATGCTGGCAGACGGTGTAAGCGACGCTTTCCGCTTCTACCTCGCGGGTATGGCGGTCAACGCGGTTTTGTTCCTCCGGCGGGGCGTTCAAGTCTACATCGTGCAGCTTCGCATGGGCGATTTCGTGAATGGCGGTCTTTACCGCCTGTAACTCGCTTACACCCTCTTTAATGGCAATCCGCTTATCGGTTAAACTGAAATACCCGTTTGCGCCGTTTGTGATCTGCTCAAATGCAATCGGGACGGGGGACGCTTTTTCAAGGGCGGCGAAAAAATCCTCGTATTGCTCCACATCGGCAAGCAGCGGTTTAACGGAAAGGTCGGGAAACTCCTTGCCCTCGGTCTGCGAAATATCAAAGACGGTTATAACCTTAAAGGCGGGGACGGTGATTTCCTTTTCTTCCTTAATCGCTTTTCCCTCGCGGTCAAGCATGGGCTTTCTCGTTTCGGGGTCGATTTTATCAACCAGCTTTTTCACCTTGTAGGGTGCGGGGGCAAAGATTTTAATGCCTTTCTCGCCTTTCTTTACATGGCGATCAAACTCCTTTTCCCATTGACGGAAGCCCATTACCAGATTGCCGCCCTGCATGGCAATCAAAATCGTATTGTTCAGACTGTAATCATGGAACTTTGACATAGCGGTTAAAAACTCTTTGTAGCGGTCGCTGTCAAAAATCGCCTGTACGCCTTGCTCCAAACGGGCGGTAATCTCCTTTACCTTTTCGGCGGGCTTTTCGGAAGTAAGGATAATGGGGACGACGGGGCGGGGCTGCTGCGGCTCTGCGGTTTGTACGGCTGCTTGCTGCGTTTCGGCTGCGTCCATATAGGCTTTGTCCTGTTCGCCGCGCTCCGGCTGCGGGTAACTCATAATCTTATATTCCTCCGGCACTTCGCGCCCCTCAAACTGCCGTTCCCACTCGTCGCCGCTTTCCACGATATAGCCGTATTCGGTAAACGCGCCTTTTTCCTGCGCGGCGGCATTTCTTCCGAAAGTAGTAAGGTCAATGCCGCCTTTCCATTCTTCGGGCATTTGTACCATGCCGGATTGATTTAAGTAATAGTCGCCCAAATCGCGGTAGGTATGTACTTCGGGGATATGGACGTAAAAATCCACGTTGTAGGTGAAGTCAATTACCTGTCCAATATTTGCAAGCCCGTTTTTCTGCTGCAAAGCTGCGTTTAGCTTGCCAACCTCGGCGGGGTCAAGCTGTTCCAGCCGCGCCGCAAGGAAATTGAGTTCGTCCACGTCGGCGGCGCATACCATTTCATAAGGCAAGGCAATATGTTTCTCCGGGTCGTCGGAATAGCCGCGAATGGAAAAATCCTGCGGGTTATCGGCGGTAATGCCGACGCTCTGCATAGCGCCCTGTAACTGCTCCTTTGTGGCGGGCATATCCAACCAATAGCCGCTTGGGTCGCCCGCTTCAAAGCGGCTGCGGTTGCCTATCATAATAGAAAACTGTTCGCTCATGTGTTCACGCTCCTTTTCCTGCCCGGTATTTTCGGGGATAGCTGCCGCCTGTTGCTGCTGCGGGGGTTCCTCGCCCTCTATGATGTAGTCCGGCATAAGCATACCGTTTACTTTGAAATACTCGGCGTACTCCTGCGGGATAGGCGGGGAGATTTCCGTAAACAAGCGGTCATACGCTTTGATACGCCCATTCAGATACTTTTCCATAGCCGCCTTATCGGTGAAAACTTTTCTGTCCTGTCCGGCGATCTTCGCTTGGGTTCTGCTTGGGCTGTTGGTTCGCACGCTCCATGTAAGCGTCCATGAATACGGGATAGATTTCTGCGCTTCTTGGTTGTAGCGGGTATTCTCGTAAATGTAGTAATTCATCTGATATACCCGGTTGCTGCGGGTATGGCGGTTATACTCGTTTTTCTGCCACTCGTTCGCGGTGTGCTGGACGTGCGGCGTTCTCACATATTCAAGTGCTTTATCCAGCAAAAGCGTTTTCCCCGCCTGTTCTTCCCATGCGGCGGCGCGTTCTTTAAGGTCGTCAAAAAACGTCTGTTCTGCCGCCGCGCTTTCGCTGCGCATGGAAAGTAGCTGCGCAATCGGCAAGGAAGCATAAGGGGCAATATCCCCGTCCTTTGCTTCAAAATATATCCGGCGTTCTATCCGCATGGTTTCGGCGGCTTCTAATTTGTCATGGTCGTATGAGGTGTACGGCATATTGTTTCATCACGTCCTTTCTCGGTCATATAAGGGTTTGGGACTATCCCAACAAGCAAAATGCCCGCGCTCTCTATGGGAAGCGCGGGCATTTCTCGCAAACGGGTACTCGTTTGCTGTGCTTGCTATGTAGTTGTTTTACTCCGTAAACGCCTGTTTCTCTCGCTCTCCGCTTTCTGTCTGCGGCGTATCTTTGCCGCGCAATCGGGGCAGTATTTCGCCCGGTTGCTGCCCGCCGCAAACGTGCTGCCGCATACCGCGCAACGTTTCAAATCGGTTTCCCCGCTGCGGGTGATCTGTTCGCAAAGCTGCCTGTCGGCGGGTAATACCGCTTCGCGGAAATAGCGGCATAGCAGCGAATAGCTGATACTCTGCACACAAACGCAAGTTTCCCCGTCGTCCAGCAGCAGACAATTCCCGCAATCGTTGTTTGCACAAGCGGCGCGGGTCATTTTCTTTACGGCGCGGTACTGCTTTTCATCAAGCCTTATCATTTTCGGTTCTGCTCGACGCGGAAGTTTACATACTTGCCGCCTGTGTCGGCAAGCAGCACAACCCCGTCAAAGGTCTTGCCCGTCTTGGTGGAGTACATACCTTTGATTTTTACCTTTCCGTCTTTCAAAAGGGCGGCGGCAATCGCCTTTGTGAAAGCCTTTTTGCGCTGCTCAAAAAAGCGATCATTCTTCCACATGACAAAGCTGCAAGCCCTGTCGGAACAATAAAAGTTTTTCTTGCCCTCGTAAACCGCTGCGCCGCAACGGGGGCAAGTGCCGATTGCTTCCCGCTGCGGGGTAAACAGCTTCGCTTTATCCTCGGAAATCGCGGAATAGGTTTTAACAAGCCCCGCTGTCATTTCCTCAATCCCGCGCATGAAGTCGGCGGGGCTGTCGCTGCCCTTTGCAATCCCGGTAAGGCGCGTTTCCCATTCTGCCGTAAGCTGCGGGGACGTAAGGCTTTCGGGCAGAATGGCGACAAGGTTATACCCGTCCTTTGTGGGGATTAGCTTCTTGCCCTTGCGCTCGGCAAAGCCCGCTGAAATGAGCTTTTCAATGATACCCGCCCGCGTCGCGGTGGTGCCTAATCCCTTGCGTTCCGCGTCCTCCGGCGTTTCCTCCTTGCCCGCGTTCTCCATAGCCGAAAGCAACGTATCTTCGGTAAATGCCTTTGGGGGCTGCGTGTAACGCTCGGAGATCTCCGCTGCCGGATTTTCAAAGGCCTGTCCCTCGGCAAGCGGGGGCAAAACCGCTTCCGGCTCTGCGTCCTCGTCCTGTTCCCCGGACGCGGCGCGGGACAGTCTTTCAATCTCGCGCCAACCCTCGCAAAGCGTCGTCCTGCCCTTTGCGGTAAAGGCATAGCCGCCGCAAGTGAAAACCGCCGTAACTGCTTCATAGGTATAGGGCGCGGCAACGGCGCAAAGCAGTTTTGCGCATACAAGGGTCATTAGCTTTTTCTCGCTCTCGGCAAGGGGCGCAAAACCGTTTTTCAAAAACTCCGCTGTCGGCAAAATGGCGTGATGGTCGGTTACTTTGCTGTTGTCGCAAATCCTTGTAAGGTCGGCTTGCAGCTTCACGCCCTGCATAAAGGGAAGCAGAGAACAAAGCCCGGTAATGAGTTCTTTTGTGCTGCCCTCCATATCGGAAGTGATATATTTGCTGTCGGTGCGGGGATAGGTCAAAAGCCGCTTTTCATAGAGGGCTTGCGCATAGTCAAGGGTCTGTTTCGCCGTAAATCCATATAAGCGGTTTGCTTCCCGTTGCAAAGAAGTAAGGTCAAACAGTTTCGGCGGGGCTGCGGTCTTTTTCTCTTTTTTGAGGGAAGTACAAACGGCCTGCGATTTCTCGCAAGCCGCTTTCATCTGTTGCGCCGCCGCTTCGTCGTCCTGCCTTTCGGAAAGGGCGGCAACGCCGCCAACGTCCAACCGGACGACATGATATTTTTCTTTCTTAAAGCTGCTGATCGCATAGTCGCGGTTTACCAGCATAGCAAGGGTGGGCGTTTGCACTCTGCCGACATTCAATGTTTTATGGTAGAGGATAGAGAAAAGGCGGGTCGCGTTAATGCCAATGAGCCAATCGGCCTTTGCTCTGCAAAGCGCGGATTGATACAGGTTGTCATAGCTGCGCCCGTCTTTGAGATTAGAGAAGCCCTCGCGGATTGCGCTTGCTTCCATGCTGCTAATCCAAAGGCGGGAAAAGGGCTTTTTGCAATTTGCCTGTTCATAGACAAAGCGGAAAATGAGTTCTCCCTCGCGCCCGCTGTCGCAAGCGTTGACAATCTCGGTAACGTCGCTGCGGTGCATAAGGTCTTTGAGAATAGAAAACTGCTGCTCCTTGCCGCTGGCAACGGAAAACTGCCACTCCTGCGGGACAATGGGGAGATCGTCGTACTTCCATTTACGGAATTGTTCATTGTAGGTCGCCGCGTCTGCAAGGCTAATCAAATGCCCGATACACCACGACACAAGGTAGCCGCTGCCCTCAAAATATCCGCTGCGCTTTTCATTCGCGCCAATAACGGCGGCAATCGCCGCCCCGACGCTCGGTTTTTCTGCAATTACAAGTTTCATAGATTATCGTCCTCCTGCTCGGTCTGTTCGGTTTCGACTTCTTCCGTTTCCTCGTCGTCCTCGTCAAAATCAAGGTCGTCAAGGCTGCTGCTGCCTTTTGCCGCGTCCTTTTTGGGCTTCATAATCTTAAAGTAATAGAACGCGCCGCCGCCCGCTGCGGCAACAAGCAGCACCACAAGCAGAATACCCATGCCGCCGCCTTTTTCTTCCTCCTGCGGCTGCTCGGTTTCTTCCGGCTCCGGCTCGGCTTCCACGCCCGCGCACTCGCTCATGTTGACGCTGCAAACCGGGCAATCGGTGTTGACGCTTCCGGCAACGCATTTATCGGTGCAGCTACAAACGGGGGCTTCGGTCTGCCCGTCCTCCATAAGGGCGGTTAAATCCGCTTCGTCCACCTGGTTAAGGAAATGGACGGTGTTTTCTCCGTCCTCGGCGCGGTCAATGATGATGTAAAAATAGTTGCCGCTTTTGGTAACGACGGTGATAAACTGCTTGTCGCCGGACGCTTCGCCCGTAATATCGTCCACAAGGGACATATTACCGTCCGGGGTAAGGGGCTGCGGCTCATAGCCGCCCGTCGTTTCTTCCGGCTCGGTTTCCGGCGGGGGCGTTTCCTCGGTTACAGGGGTAGGCGGCAAGTCGCTTTCAGACCCGCCGCCCGCGTATGCGGTAACAGAAAAGCCGCACATGACAACCAGCGCGGCAAGCAGTACGGTAAACTTTCGGATTAGCTTTTTATTCTTCATCGTCGCTGTCCTCCTGTTCGGCGGGGTAGGCCGCTTCCGGCTGCGGCAAGGTGATTTCGCCGCTGGCGTAAGCGGAGAGGAACGCGGCAAGCTGCGTCCCGTCAAGGTGTACCGCCTTAACCATTTGCACGATCTGCGCGTTTTCTTCCTCGACTTTCTGCGCTTCAAGGTCTTTCAGCTTCTTTTGGTATTCAAGGACTTTCGCCCTCGTTTTCTCAATATCCCTTTCGATACGGTCAAGTTTTGTGTTCGCCATAGTCATTTACTCCTTTCAAATTAGTTGTAATTTAACCGCCCGTAGGCGTAAAAGTGGGATTGCCAATAGCTGGTGTCCAGTCTTGAATACTGGATGGGGTCGCCACAATGCAGCATGACGGGGCTTCCGTCCCCGTCCTCGCCCACATAAATCCCCACATGGGAAACGCCGGGGGTATCGTATGTACCAACGAAAAACACAAGGTCGCCCGGTTGCGGGCTGGAAACGCGGGTTGAAATGTTGTAAAGCCCTTGCGCCCCAAGTCTGCCCGTATTGTATAGGCCGCTGTTCGTCAATACATAACTCACAAAGCCGCTGCAATCAAAAGAGGTTTCCGGGGTGCTGCCGCCCCACACATAGGGAAAGCCGACATATTTATCCGCTTCCTCAATGAGCCGCGCAAACTTTTCATCGGAATTAAGGAGCGCGGCGGGTACTTCATAATCGGCGGGCGGGTTTTCATAGTATTTTGATACATAGCCGGACGACGGGAACAAATCGGGGCGGTTTCCCAGCGACGACATATACATAGCGTACATGGATAGCTGTTCTTCGCCCATGATGTAGACGGGGACATGGGAAAGGTTGAAGTTTTCCAAATCCACATGAAGAATGTAATAGTTATAGGGTACTTCAACCTCATATTCGTTGCCCTCGCTGTCCGTCCTCGTTTCGGTGCGGTAGCGTACCTGTACTTCTTCCTCAACGGTCAAGATATACTGTTTCTCAAAGAGCATTTCAAGGGTGCTTTGCGCTTCATCAAGGGTAAACACGCCCTCATGCAGCGCGGAAAGGATAGAGATTAGCACATAGGGGTCATGCTCGATCTCGTCCGCGTTTACCCGGTATTCGTCGTAGCCGGGGTATTCGCGCTCGATGTTATCCAGCATATCTTGTAACTCGGCTTCCATAGCGGCATACGCGCTTTCCGCGCCCGTAATATCCGCGTCCTCGGAGAGATAGGACGACGCAATCAAGCCGCTGCCGCTGTTGCCGCCAAAGAGGGAGCAAGAGGACAAGCCGCCGAAAAGCAGCAGCACGATAAAGGCAATCCCGCCCACAATCAAGCAGCCTTTCCAGTGCCGGACGACAAAGAACGTCGCCCGTTTGGTTTCCTGCGCGGTTTTCTTCGCCGCCTTTGCGGTGGCTTCGGCGGTCTTTTTGACCTTGCCGCCCGCTTTCAACGTCTTTGCATACTGCTTTTTAATGCGCTGCTTCTGCCAAAAACGGGAAATGGGGTTTGAGTGCGCAAGGGCGGGGTTATCGTGCAACGCCTTTTGATAGAGAAAATCGGCGTTTGCCTTTACCGCTTTTTTCTCCGCTGCCGCCGCTGCCCGGTAGGGTTTCAGCTTATGGCTGCGTATGCTGCGCTTTGCTGCCCGCGCCGCCATGCCGCCCGCTTTCTCGCCCGCGAGTTCTACCCGGTGTCCGCTTTCCACACCGACGTTTTCTTTCTCTACCTCGTAGATTTTCCCATGTACGGTGCTGTTTAACTCCTGCGCCGGACGGGATAAGGGGTTATGACGCAACTTGCCGTTTGGGGGCTTATCGGTCTTTTCAAAGGAAAGGCGCGTCTTTGCCTTGCCTTTCGCTTCGTCAAAAACGCGCTCTTTCTTGATTTTGGTCTGCTTGGGGATAGCCGCCCGCGCTTTGTCTAAACGGTCTGCCGCTTCCTCGGATTTACGGATAGATTTCTGCAATTTCGGCGATGCCCGTTCCGCTTCGGAAAACTGCAAGCGGGAAGTATGGTTTTTTAGCTGCGCTGCGTCAAGGGCTTTTTTCTCTGCACCCTTTGCCGCGTGTCGCTCAACCTCTGCGCCGATATGCTGAAAAGCCTTTTCCGCTGCCGCCCCTGTGGGGGCTGCATAGTTTTCCTCCTGCGGCCTTTCGCTGATACTGGACGCTTCGCCCGTCGTGAGGTTTTCCGCAACCGCACCGTCGCGGGTCATTTTCTGCGTTACTTTGTCGGGAGCTTTCCATTCCTTGCTCATGGGCTTTCACCTCCAATCCGCTGTTTTGCAAGGTCGCAATAGTCGGGATTTAATTCAATGCCGATATAGCGGCGGTCAAGGTTTTTTGCCGCCGCTGCGGTTGTGCCGCTGCCTAAAAAGGGGTCAAGGACAATTCCGCCGACGGGACAGCCCGCCAAAATGCACGTTTCCGCAAGTTTCGGCGGGAAAGCTGCGAAATGCCCGCCATGATACGCAACATTGTTGATCTGCCAAACGTTGCGACGGCTGCGGACGGGGGAAATCATCTCGTCGGCGTATGCGCCCTTTTTGCGGGTGCAGTTGATTTTCTGCGGCTGGTTCTGCCCTGGAACGGTAACGCTGTACTTGTTGCCTTTGCCAACGCCGCTTTTCAGCCGCCCCGTCGTTGCGGGAGCTATCGGCTCCGCTACCGCCTGCCAATCGTAGTAATACTTTTTCGATTTGGTGAGCAGAAACACATACTCATAGCAGCGGGTCGGCCTGTCCCGTGTGCTTTCCGGCATGGGGTTTGTTTTGTACCAAATGATAGAACTGCGCAAATACCAACCGTCGCCCCGCAAGGCAAGGGCTACAAGCCACGGAATACCAATTAAATCTTTCGGCTTGCAGCCGGGGGCGCGGTGGTTGAACGCCACTTGCTGCCCGTTCCTGCCTTTGGGGTATTTGGGGTCTTGGTGTCCGGCTTTGCTGCCTGTGCCGCAATAAGTGTCCGCGATATTGAGCCAACAAGTCCCCTCTGGTGTAAGCACCCGCTTTACCTCATGGAATACCGCCGTAATGCGGGAAACATATTCTTCCGGCGTTGCTTCCCGTCCGATCTGCCCGTCTGCGCCGTAGTCCCGCAAGGCATAGTAGGGCGGGGACGTTACGCAACAATCAACTGCGTTTTCCGGCAAGGTTTGAAGCACCTGCAAGCTGTCGCCGCAATAGATTTTATCCGTTTCTATCCTCATGCCGACACCTCGCCGGGTTTGGTCGTCATGACGCGGTACAGTTCCGTATCCTGCGGGAAACGGTCAATAAACGGCAAAATCACGTTGCCGTAGAAAATAAGCCCCTCGCCCGCTTCGGAGTGGGTTACATAGGTCATTTGCTGCTGCGAGATATTAAGCTGCTTTGCAAGGATTTCCCTGTCGCCCTGCGCTTGGTTGAGCATATACACAAAGTCCGAGTTTTCAAAGATGTTCTCCACCTCGCGGGACGATAATAAATCTTTGACATTTTGGGTGATACCTGTCGGAATACCACCCCATTTGCGAAAACGCTTCCAAATCTCGACACTGTATGCTGCGGTCTGTTCCTCTTTGAGCAGCAAGTGAAACTCGTCGATGTAATACCGCGTCGCCTTGCCCTCGCTGCGGTTTATGGTAACTCTGTTCCAAACCTGATCTTGCACAATGAGCATACCGAGTTTTTTAAGCTGTGTGCCGAGTTCCTTAATATCAAAGCAGACAAGGCGGTTATGAATGTCAACGTTTGTCCTATGGTTAAACACGTTCAAGCTGCCGTTTACATAGAGTTCCAACGCCGACGCGATACGCTGGGCTTCCTTTTCCGGCTGCTTCTTGATTTCATTGTAGAGGTCGCCCAAAATCGGCATATTCTCCGGCTTGGGGTCTGCAAGGTAGCTGCGGTACACGCTGATTACGGCGCGGTCAATCAAGGTCTTTTCAACCGCTTCCAACCCGTTTTTGCCGCCCATAATGAGTTCGCAAAAGGAAAGGATAAAATCGCTCTTTAAGGCTATGGGCGTGTCGCCCTCGCTGTAATTGAGGTTTATATCCATCGGGTTTATGTACTGCGTGCTGTTCTGCGAAACCTTGATAACCTGTCCTTTTAGCCGCCCCACAAGGGGGTAATACTCGGCTTCGGGGTCGCAAATGATAATATCATCTGCCGTAATGAGAAAAGCGTTGGTGATCTCGCGCTTTGCGGAAAAACTCTTGCCGCTGCCGGGTGTACCCAAAATCAAGCCGTTGGGGTTTTTTAGCCGTTTCCTGTCGCACAAAATCATGTTGTTGGAAAGGGCGTTTAAGCCGTAATACAACGCTTCGCCGTTTTGGAACAGCTCTTGCACCGTAAAGGGGACGAAAATAGCGGTGCTGGAAGTCGTCAAGCCCCGCTGGATTTGGATAAGGTTTTCCCCCAGTGGGATAGAGGACATAAGCCCCTGTTCCTGCCGGTAGTCAAGGCGGGTGAGCATACAGTTGTATTTCTGCGCGATACTTGCGGCCTGAAATATATCGTTGTCCAATTTCTGCTTGGTGTCTGCGATATTCAGGACAAGCAGCGTCAAAAGGAACATTCGCTCGTTCCGGCTCTGCAAATCCCGCAAAAGGTTTTTCGCTTCGCCGCCATAGGTGGCAAGGTCGGACGGGATTATGTCCATATCGTAGCCGCTGCGGATTGCCTTTTTCTGCTCCTCAATCTTCATGCGGTCAAGGTCGGTGATTTTCCGCTTAATGGTCTTGATCGCTTCGTTGTGGTCGATACTCTGAATGTGCAAATTGACGACAATCCCGTTTTCCGCTTCCATAAAGTCGGCAAGCATACGGTCGGAAAGTTCCGGCGCGACGATCTGTAAAAAGGAAACCGCGCCAAACTTCCCGCCCATTTGGAACATTCGCCCGTCGCCAAAGTGGAAAGAGGACGGGGCGATAAAGTCCTTGACGGAAAGGCCGCTTACGGGTAGCCATTCCCACGCAAAGTTGAAACGTTCCCCGTCCGGGTGGAAAAGCCCATGCAGCACTTCAAGACGCTGCTTCCCGTCCAGCACCCGCGCCGCCGCCCCCATTACCTTAAAATGGTTGAGGGTGTCCGTTTCGATACGGGCAAGCCGCGCCCGCGCCGATTTAATGTCCTTTGCTTCAATGGTAAAGGTGAGGAACTTTGTCTTGATAAGCCCGTTGTTGCCGCGTTCAAGCTGCGTTTGCAGCATTTCGGTGTATTCGGCTCTGATACTGTCAAAGTCATCATTTTGCGGGGCAATCGTGATACTGCTCTTAAAATCTTCCTTGTTCGCATGGCGGCTGATTAAGGAAAGCTGCACGCCAATCGAAGCGTCAAAAGAGTTATACATATCGCAAAGGGCTTCAAAAATGGCGGTCTTATCGTCCGGCTGCGCAAGCTGATAGTTAATATCTTCAAACTCAATGCACTTGGAATACCGCCCGTTTGCAAGGCGGCAAATCCCGTCCTTATACATTCGCTCAAAAGGTATGCTGCCCTGCGCCGTATGGGGCTTCCCGTCGCCCTTTGCCTGCCGGATAAGCGCGTCGATCTGTTTCTTTTCCTGCCGCGTAAGTTTACGCTTTTCGTTTTGGGTCTTTCCCTTTTCCTTTGACAATCGCCCGTACCTCCTTATCTAATCGCTCCTGCCGCGCAAGGGCAGTATAAAAATTGTTGGTCTGATAAGGTCGCTCTTTGGGGCGAAGAAACTTCACTTCCACAAATTGCCGTATAATCACTTCCAGCGGTTGCCCGTTCTTCTCGTACATAGCGAGTAGGAACATAGGCAGCATGGCAAGCACCATGCACAAAGCCGCCGTTGTCGTTCCCGCGCTGTCCTTTGTCAAAAAGAATAGCGGTAGCCCGATAGCCACCGCCGCGCTGAAACAAATTAACTGTCGTTTGGTAAGGTTGAACATTACCTTGCTTTTGATTTTGGTTAAATCCTTTGGGACGGTTACATATGCCATTTCAAACCTCCTTTCCGGCAAACCGTATGTCGCTTGCAATTTCATTTCCCCACACGTCCCAACCGGGGGTATGCTGTCTTGCAAACAGTTCAATGCGCGGGAGATCGCCCATAAGGGCAAGTATCTTTTCCCGCGTTATATCCGGCTTTTTGCTGTGCTGCTCAACAGGGGAAATAATAAATTGATGTACCTTGTTTGATTGTCGCTTTGGGTGTCCTTTGGTAGCAAGCAAGCAGATTTCCGCATTTCCTCGCGTCCAAAAACCCAAGCCATAAAACCAAGTGGGCGATTTCCGATTTTGCTTTAACCATACAAAGGCAACAGATTTATAGGTAAATCCCCAAGCCTTGATTAACTGCAACGCTTCTTTAAGCTGCGGGAACGTCGCCCATAGGAATAAAATGCAGTCGTTATCCGCAATTTCTTTGACGGGTAAAGCGCAAAGTTCCTCAATGCTCATAGTGGGATAGTGTTTTTCTGCTGCGCCCTGTACCTTGCTTCTCGCGTATCTCCACGGGGGATCGGCGTAAATGATTTTGTATTTCTTCATCTGCGCCCCCTTAATGCGCGCTGAATACGGATTTTGCAAGGCTTCCCGTCTTGAAAAGCGTAAAACACAAAAGGACGGTATAGCCCATGCAAGACCAGATCGCGCCGGATATATCGTCGGTTGCCGCGATTGTCTGTATCAAAACCGCGTAAATGCCGACGCACACGAGAATTAGAAAAGCCTGAAAACCAAGTGCAAGCAAGGATTTTAAGTAATTCTGTCCCATGCCGCCCCATTCACGATTTACCATTGTCGCAACGGGGATAGGGGCAATACTCGTTACAAGGTATATTTCAATCATGCGCCCGTATACCACCAGCATAATACAGATAGACAACGCTTTCATCGTAAGCCCCACAAAGAGCGATTGAAACCATAGTCCCAAAAGCCCGCCGACGCTCATAGCTTCCAGCTTTGCTTCTATATCGGTGATAACGGTTGCAATATCTATGCTTGTGTCGGATATGATAACGCCCGCGCTGTCGTTGACGACGCTCTGTGTAATGTCAAATACGCCCATGACGATGTTCCAAGTATTTGTTACCAGCAGCACCGCAACAAAGGTTTTGAAAATCCACTTGAAGAAAATCCAAGTGTCGAGATCGTGCAGATTGTTTTTCTCAATTACAAGCTGGATTAGTTCGTAGCACATGACAAAGGTAATGATAACGCCCGCAATCGGCACAATGACGTTTTCCGAAAGGCTGCGTATCATGTTGAATATGCCCGCGTTCCACCCGGCAGGGGTTGTGCCGACTTGCGTTGCGATTTCTCCAACCTCTGTATTTACGCTGTCGAACAGCCCGGAGAGATTAGAGAGTATTCCGTCTGTCAAAATGCCGCGAAACCAATCTTCAATCATCTGCCATATCAAAAGCTAATCCCTCCTTTCCCGCGCTCTCCCGCGTGAAGCGGGAGAGCGCGGCGGGTAGTGTTAGTTTGTGGCATTATCCAAACAGGCCGGAGAGCAGCGGGACAAGGGTAAGCCCAATGAGGGCAACGCCGCCGCCCGCCATAAGCTGTTTCATGCCCTGCGATTTCGCGCCGGGGTTATCGTTGCCGTACCCCTCCATGAGGTTAATGCCGCCCCAAATGCCAAGTCCTGCGCCAAGCGCGATTACCAAAGTCTGCAATACGTCAACTGCGCTGTTGAAAAAATCCATATAAACCTCGCTTTCTGCCGCTAAAACGGCTCAAAAAATGTTGTTGGAAATAAAAATGCCGCCGTTTTTATTCGGCGGCTGCGTCCTCGTCGGACAAATCTATTTCGTATATGTCAAAGGGTTCGTCGGGCTTTACGATTGCCGGACGGGTGGACATATACCGTTCAACGTCAAAAGCGTTTTTCTTGTCGAAGTCGGAAAGGTATTTGTAGTTCGGGTGCTGCGTTATATCGTACTTATCGCTGAAAAAGGGGCGCACGCCGCGCAACTGCAAAATACATTTTCCTCCGTCCATAACTGCGATTTCGTCCTGTGTCATCAACTCCTTTCCCAATTTCTGATAATTGAGGCCATGAGAAACCTGCGTGCCGCGATTTTCGGAAGTGTTGAAACTGTCGATTGTTTCCCGTCCCAAGTTTTCCGAAATATCCTTTGCATTTTTCCCACGTCCTCCCAAAAACAAGGTGCTGTCGGCATTGTCCAGTATGATTTCTGCCGCGTCCTTGTAAATGGCTTTTAGCTGGCTCTGCGATTGCAGAATGATAGAAGCCGAGATTTCCCGGCTGCGGATTGTAGCAATGAGTTTTTCAAACTGCGGGATTTGGCCGATGTTGGCAAACTCGTCCAGCAAACACCGCACATGAACAGGTAGTTTGCCGCCGTATTCATCATCGGCCTTGTCGCAAAGCAAATTGAAAAGCTGCGATTGCAGCATAGCGATAACAAAATTGAAAGTGCTGTCCGTATCGCTCATTATGAGAAAAAGCGCGGTCTTTCTGTCGCCTAACGTATCAAGTTCTAATTCGTCGTAGGACATAAGATCGCGGAGTTCCTTTATATCAAAGGGGGCAAGCCGCGCACCGCAAGAAATGAGGATTGATTTTGCGGTCTTGCCCGCCGCCAATTTATATTTTCGGTACTGCTTCACCGCGAAATGGTCGGGGTCGCGTTCCTCCAAGTCGGCAAACAACAGATCGACGGGGCTTTGGTATTCCTCGTCGTCCTCGCGGGCTTCGCTGGCGTTGATAAGTTCCAACAGGGTAATAAAGTTCATTTCCTCTGCGGGGGCTTCGTACCAGATGTAGCCCACCAACGCGCAATACAAAAGCCGTTCTGCCTTTACCCAAAAATCCTCCGCGCTTTTTTCGCCCTCGCCTTTGGTATTCGCTATCAGCGTGTTTACCAGCTTCAAAATGTCCTTTTCGCTGCGGATATACACAAAGGGGTTGTAGTGCATGGATTTTTTGAAGTTAATCGTATTCAGTACCTTAATGCGGTAGCCCGCCCGTTGCAGCAGCTTCCCGCACTCGATTAGGACGGTACCTTTCGGGTCTGTCAAGACGTAGGAAGAATGAAGCTGCATTAAATTAGGCTTGACGAAAAACCTTGTCTTTCCGCTGCCGCTGCCGCCGATCACGACGACGTTTTTATTTCTTGCGTACTTCGGCTGCTTCGGGCGGCTGTTCATGGTAAGCCGTTCCGTCTGCGTTAAAATGATGTTGTTTTGAAAATCCGGGTCTATGTAGGGCTTAATATCTTCGGCGTTTCCCCATCGGGCAGAGCCGTACTCCGCGCCCTTGCGGTATTTCTTTGCGTTTTTCCCTTTGACATAGACTATCAAGCGGATAATCACCGCGCCAATAATGCCGACAAGCAAATCCAGCGGGTACACGCTCGGCAAGGCGTTTTCAAAGACTGCGGAAAATCCCTGCGTGATATTCAGTATCTTTGCGGAAATATCCGCGCCGGGGGCAAGCCGCACCGCCTGTCCGACTTTATCAAAGAGATAGACAAAGAACACATAGGGGATATTCGGAAGTATCAGCTTTTTGTAGTTAATCTGCTTCATATCTCGCGCCCCCTGTCCATTTTCTTTACCTTGTCGCGGGCGGCGTTAAGCTGTTTTGCCTTGTCCTTTGCAGCGGCAAGGGCTTTGCGGATAGATGGCTTTTTATCCCGGTTCAGCTTCTTTGCGGAAAACTCTTGAAACGCTGCGGTCATAACGTCCGCGTCCCGGCCTTTGAAAAACACAAGGTAACGGGTCTGCTCGCCCTTAACCTTTTTCAGCGAAAAATCTATGTTGTATTTCTTCGCCGTACTCTCAAAGGCTTTGATATTCGCGTCGGTGATCTCGATGTTGGAAACGCCCGCATTCTGCTTCATAAGCTGGCGCATGGTCTGTTTCCCATGCGCGGGCTTGCTTTTCTGCTCCAAAAACTTTCGGATTGCTTTCTGCAACGCCTGTTCGGTAAGCCGCGCCGCGCCTTTTCCCACTTTGACGTATAGGGCAATCGTTTTTTGGGTTACTTCCTCCTGCAAGGTATCAACTCCTTTCCCGGTAAAGTGTGGCTATGCTCATTCGCCGCCGTAAAAATCGTGATTGACAAGGGCGGTATAGTAGCTGTCAATGGTACTCGGCGCGTTGAACAGCACCGCTTTTAGATACTGCTTGATGTTGCGCACTTTGGTTGTGTTTTCCCTCATGCAGTCCAAAACAAACTCAATGTGGCTGCTGTTCAGCTTCATAAACTTGGATTTCACCAGTTCGGCGGGGTAGTCGTCCCCGGCGATACGGATTGTCTTTCGGGCTGTGCAGACGGTTTCCAGCATAAGGTCAACAATCTCATTTAGGCGGTCTGCGTCGATTTTGCAGTTTTGAATGAGATGGTCGTATTCGATATTGTCCTTGATAATCTCCCTGTAAATCTCTACTGCGCTATTGCTTTTCGCTTCCGTTCTTTTCCTTTCCGGCAGCGTAGCCGCTTCGCCCTGTGCAAAGGGCAAGGGGTTTGGGGAATGGAAAGGAATGGAATGGGTACTTGATAGATCAGTAATTGATTGTTCTTTACTTGATATATCTTTATTTAATTGCATTGGATTTTCCTGCGTAGGTTTTTCCAACGTAGGTTTTTCCAACGTTGGATTTTCCAATGTAGGTAAATCCGATGTAGGCGGCTTTTCGCTGCTGGTAGCTGCTTCCGGCTCTTTGGGCTGCGGCTGCTCATATATGACATAATCCGCGCCGCGCAAACGTCCTTTCTCGTCGCGTTCCCGGCTGCGGACGATATATCCGGCTTTTTCAAGTTCTTTGACCGCTTCGCGGATTGCGTCGATCTTCTCGCGGTTGATGTGAGATAAGCCCGCAAGTGTATAATCCCAATCTTCGGGCAAGGACAGCATTTGCGAAAGCAAGCCTTTTGCCTTTAAGGTGAGTTCCTTATTGCGCAAGTGGTGGTTGCTCATAACGGTATAGCCCGTATTTCTCTCAACTCGGAAAACTGCCATTTTTTATCACTTCCTTTCTCGGTTTGCGTGGAATATTAGAAAGCCGTTTTTGGCGTTTTTGGTATTGCAGTATGCCTTTGCCGTTTTTGCGTCTGAAAAGCCTTGTATTGCAAGGGCTTTTTCGCGCCTAACGTTCCACGTTACCGCCTGTTTTCGGGCATAAAAAAACCGCAACTCTTTTCAAGCTGCGGCGACATATCCTATTCACTTAAAAACGCCATATCAAGGCTTGTCCAACCTTGCTACGGCGTTTTAGGTGTAATTATAGGGGTTGTTTAATTGTCTTTAAGGTGCTGAAAGCCGCATGGTTACGGCATTTTCCTTGTTGTGCATATATTGACGGGGCGGTAGGGCCTGTTGGCCCTGTTGGCCCTGTTGGACCTATATCTTGATATAAACTTGGACCTGAAATATCACTCATATAATTAATCCTCCTTTTTTAAAGTTAGAGTAATACTCTATAAATATTGAGTATTACTCTATATAATTATATGAATCGACAATTTCTTATGTGATAATGTATCTATTTGCTTATATAAAAAAACCTCAACACGATTAATAAAAATCATATTAAGGCATCCACAAAATTATATAATAGCTTATCTATCTTCATCAGTAACATTGAATATATAAGGAACATTTCTATAGTAATCACCAAAATCAAACCCATATCCAACCACAAACTTATCTTCTATTTCAAATCCACAATAATCTGGCACTAAATTGACTTTTCTTCTGCTTGGTTTATCCAAAAGAACACAGCATTTTAAGCTAGCAGGATTTTTAGCTTTTAGATGTTTTAACACAAAATCCATAGTAAGTGCAGAATCAGTAATATCGTCTACAACCAAAACATCATATCCTGCTATATCAGTAGTCACATCTGAAACTACTTTAACCCTT
>OJVS01000159.1_pt1 | contig 18833 bp, 15 predicted proteins | sample 1600291 | NCBI WGS metagenome assembly OJVS01 (sample SAMN04436609, study PRJEB24849) | human gut metagenome | biome: human gut; feature: NICU; material: stool | host: Homo sapiens | place: USA: Saint Louis, MO | collected 2009-11-28
TGCAATTTTTCACATTGCAATTTTTCACATTGCAATTTTTCACATTGCAATTTTTGGGAACTGTAAAATTCACATTGTGTTATCTGTGGATAACTCTTTCTCAAGGTGTCCCATCAGATACTCTAGGTAGCTGTCTGTTATAGGAACATCTGAGAAAAACCTGTGTACCTCGGTTCCCTTTGCTCTACCTAGGCTACGCTTGACCACTCTCATATATCCTGCTTCTTCTAAGATTTTGAAATGGTTATCAACGGTATTGCGGCTTATGCCTAGCCGTCTTGCGATTTCATCAGGATATACGACCCAGTCAGGCTTGTTAGTCAAGATGACCGTTAAAATACCTATCGTTGCTGGTTTCAGCCGTTTGTCTTGGGTAAAAGCGTTATTGATAGATGTGTAATTTTCATTGGCGTTCCTGATTATGTATTGCATACCTCATAGTCAAGCCCCTTTCCGTAGCTTTTCCTTGTGATAACCTATGATGATGTCATAGTAGATGTGACCAGCTGGGATAACGTAGCCCGTCAAGTCGTCAACTTGAGAACCATCTGCCATAATGTTCACTATGCGCGGCTCCCATTTCTTTTTAACTGATTTCATGGTATAATTACCTCGTAGATGTTTTACTTAGTCCCTGATTGCCGTCAGGGGCTTTTTTGCGTTCCTAACCTGGCAGATACTCCTGGTTAAGAAACTTGTTGATGAAATATTGCTGACCTTTACCAGTAACCTTAGTTGTGGTATTTACCGTAGGATGACCGTCAGCGTGGTTGATATTTGTCTTTTTCAGTTCAAACAGTCCTAACTGCATACTTTTCTGTGTGGGTTGGTTCCAAGACTCCCCACGGCGACTAATTAGATAGCCGTTAGAGCGTAACCACTGAAAGAGTTTGTTTTGACCAATATCGATCCCGTTCTGTTTCAGGATTTTAGCTAGTTCACCAATTAGACAAGATGACTTACTAGCGCTCACAGCGTCAGCAAACAGCACTTTAGGGCGGTCAGCCTCAATCTGAGCCTCTAGCTTGTGGACTTTCTTGTCTGCCATGAGTAAGGCTCTTGCCATAATCTTCTCAGGACTGTTGTAGTCCTTTTCAATTTGGATAAAGTAGGCTCTGACTTCTTGACCTTTATCTGTCTTAGACATCATTGCTAAATGCTTAGCTGTATCTAGGGTCAAAGCGTAGTCATCCAAATATTGAGTATTGCCGTTTCCGCCTTTAACGGGTGTACCTCCAGGTACGCCTGTAAAATCGTACCCCTCTACAAAGCCTTTGATATTTTGCTCAAACCAAGCGCTAAACCTCTTTTTAACTTCTAAGGTTTGATGTAACTGCCTAGCTGATACAATAGGCTCCTGCTTTTCATTAAGCGTTACGTTGATAAGTTCATTCATAGCGTCTCCTTTCTACGTCGTTTGTTCACGAACATGAACTTTAGGCGTAAAAAAATATTCGTGTAATTGACTTACATCAATACCTAGCAACTCTGAGGCTTTTGCCATTTCAAAGTCTTTCCAAGGCACTCTGTTATTCATTTTCAATGAAATAGAACGCTCTGATAAGCCCATGGCTTGAGAAAAGTTGTACTGAGTACCAAACTTCTCAACGATTTTACCAGCCAATTTTGAATAATCGTTACTCATAGCTGTCTCCTTTCTTTTGTTCATTGTTCATGAACTATTTTACAAAACATATTCTATCACGTTGCATGAACCTCGTCAAGAGAAAAATTCATTTTTTGTGAACTTTTTCTTGAATTTTTGTTCAAGATGGTTTATAATATCCCTATAAAGCATAAAAGGAGGAGGTTACATGAGAAGTAGCAACCCATCTGAACGCCTAAGACAACTCATGTCTGAGAGAGGATTGAAACAAGTAGAAATACTTGAGAAATCATTACCTTATCAAAAAGAATTGGGTATTAAAATGGGGAAAAGCACCTTGTCTCAATATGTCAATGGCGTACAATCGCCAGACCAACACAGAATTTATCTACTATCAAAAACCCTTGAAGTGAGTGAGCCTTGGCTTATGGGTTATGATGTTGATAAAAAGCGTGTTCCTGATGAAGAGCGTGGAGCGTCATCTGAGCCCGAAATTATCTCAATCTATAACAAGCTAGAACAGCCAAGACAGGAAAAAGTCCTAGACTTTGCCAAGGGACAGCTTGAGGAACAAGAGAAACCTGAGGTAGTTTCTATTTTCGATAAACTCAAAGCAGAAGAAGATGAAAACTATATTACTGACTATGTTGAGGGATTGGTTGCTGCTGGTCGTGGTATTTTCCAAGACGACAATTTACACATGGAGGTGAGACTACGTGCTAATGATGTCCCTGAGAGTTACGATACGATAGCTAAGGTTGCTGGTGACTCTATGGAACCCTTGATAGAAGATAATGACTTGCTTTTTATCAAGGTTACTAGTCAGGTAGACATCAATGACATTGGTATTTTTCAGGTAAACGGTAAAAACTTTGTTAAAAAGCTCAAGCGTGATTACAGCGGAGCTTGGTACTTGCAAAGCCTCAACAATAGCTATGAGGAAATCTATCTTTCAGAAGATGATGACATCAGAACTATTGGAGAGGTTGTAGATATTTATAAGAAAAATTAGGGAGGTATAGGATAATGGGGATTTTTGATAGTGCAGAAATGAAAGAGACTAAACGCCAGTACAAGGAAGAAATGAAACAATTAGCTGAGGCTATGCAGCCTACAGGCAAGATTTTCATGTGTGCCAAGTGGGATGATAACTTGAGAGTCATCTCTCTAGGTTCAATGGGATTGGGTACCATTGTTAAGTACGACACGATAAAAGACATACAGGTCTTTGAGTCAGTTAAGGAAGTCACTTCCACAAAATCAAAGGGCAAAGAAAAGCGTAAGGGTGTAATGACCAGAGCAGCTGTGGGAACTATCCTCATGCCAGGAGTTGGAACTTTGGCGGGTGCATTGACAGCTAAGAAACAATCCACGGGAGAGAGTGAGGCTGTAACTAGTCAGCAAGTGACTAGAACTATTGTACTGACTAGAGATGACCCTTTCAAAACAGTTCTAAACATACCTTACAATGCTGAGCTAGAGGTTAAGTTACGTAGTATCCTAGCTAAAAATCTCAGTCAAACGGCACCAGTTGAACAAGTTGCAGAGGCTCCACAAGTTGAGCAACCCATCTCAAGTGTGTCTGTTGCTGATGAGCTGATGAAACTAAAAGAACTACTAGACTCTGGTGTTCTCACACAGGAAGAATTTACAGCACAAAAACAACGACTTTTACAATAAAAACAAAAAAGCCCCACGCTCTCTAAGTTTGGCGACTCAGAGCGTGAGGCTAGCTACAAGAAAAACTTTTCAAAAGAGGTTATCTTTTGAGGTGTTTTCTTGTACCCATTTTATCATTTTTCAGAGAATTTTAAAAGAGGTACTAGTATGATAACAACAAATAAAGTAGCCATCTATGTCAGGGTATCGACGACAAACCAGGCAGAGGAGGGCTACTCTATTGAGGAGCAAAAAGACAAGCTCTCTAGCTACTGCAACATTAAGGATTGGAGCGTCTATAAAATTTACACAGACGGGGGCTTTTCAGGTTCCAACACCAAGCGTCCTGCCCTGGAGCAACTCATCAAGGACGCTAAAAAGAAACTCTTTGACACTGTCCTAGTCTACAAGTTAGATAGGCTGAGCCGTAGTCAAAAGGACACGCTCTACCTGATTGAGGATGTTTTTCTGGAAAATAAGATAGACTTTGTCAGTCTACTAGAGAACTTTGACACCTCTACCCCTTTTGGTAAGGCGGTGGTGGGTATCCTGTCAGTCTTTGCACAGCTTGAGAGAGAGCAAATCAAGGAACGTATGCAGCTAGGCAAGCTAGGGCGTGCCAAGTCTGGTAAGTCCATGATGTGGGCTAGAACCTCCTACGGCTACGACTACCACAGAGAGACTGGGACAATGACTATCAACCCAGTACAGTCTCTAGCTATCAAATTCATCTTTGAGCAATACTTGTCAGGGCGGTCTATCACCAAACTCAGAGATGACCTAAATGACAAGTACCCTAAAGATATTGATTGGAACTACAGGGCTGTCAGAATGATTTTAGCTAACCCCGTCTATTGTGGATACAATCAGTACAAGGGACAGGTCTACCCTGGCAACCATGAGCCTATCATCTCTGAGGAAGATTTTAACAAGACCCAGGAAGAACTCAAAATAAGGCAGAATACAGCAGCTGAGAAATTCAACCCTAGACCATTCCAAGCTAAGTATATGCTGTCAGGTATAGCACAATGTGGCTACTGTGGAGCACCGCTCACAATCACACTAGGAACTAAGCGTAAAGACGGTAGCCGTAACATCCGCTATCAGTGTAAAAACAGGTTTCCAAGGACAACAAGAGGAGTTACTACCTACAACGACAATAAAAAATGTGACTCACACTTTTACGAAAAGGCAGATATTGAGGAGAATGTGCTCAACCAAATCAGCAAGCTACAAAATGACACCAGCTATCTTGATGAGCTATTTTCTAGTACTGAGGACAACGGCATAGACCGTGACAGCTATCAAAAACAGATAGAGGAGCTGACAGCCAAACTAAGTAGATTGAATGACCTCTATATAGACGACCGTATCACGCTAGAGGAATTACAGAGACGGTCTACTGAGTTTACGCTCATGAGAGGCATGCTAGAGGCTGAGCTGGAAAACGACCGGGCACTAAAACAGCAAGAACGAAAAGACGACATGAGACAAATCCTGAATAGAGGGGATGTGCTAGGCATGGACTATGAGGGGCAAACCGTAGTAGTTAGAGCCCTAATTAGCAAGGTTCAAGTGACTTCTGAGGAAATTGTCATCAAGTGGAAAATCTAAGAATTTTACTATCCTTAATTTCTACTAAAGTAAAACCTTTAACCTTCAAACTTTTTAATTTTTTCATAATTGAACCTCCATATTTTGATAAATTGGCAGCAACATGGCTGCATACAACAATACAATCATTAAAGCCACAAAGACAAACACTAGTGGTTGAATGACATTCATCGCTTGATGAACACGTTTAAAAAATGTCTCCCATGTTTTTTGGGCATAAACTTCTAATTCACACCCCAATTTGGATTTTACTTCACCGTATTCGATCATCAAGCCCAATTCCTTTTTAAAAAATGGATATGTTTTAACTCTTTGCGAAAATTCCTGACCATTTTGCAGCGCAACTTCTAAATCTTTTCCAATTTCTTGAAACATAGCAGAGCGTTGTCCTTGCATCATCTGAAAAATCTGACTGAGTTCTAAACCTTGACCAATCATATTCCCCCATTCTCTCGCATAATAAGCTGTTAAATAGGTTTGAATAAAAGCGCCCAAAAAAGGAAGGCGAGCTAACAAACGAAATACTGCTATTTTTGAGCTTTTTTGAAACCAATAAAAACCTATCGCTAACAAAACAAAGACTACCCCTAATGAACCCAGAAAAAGTTGCGGCAAATTACTGATAATCTGAGTTGCTATATTTTGACAATCGAGTTGCGGGAGTAAATAATTACGTAATCCCAGCATAATGAATATCAAAAAAACAAACAAAATAAAGGGATAAGTCGCCACTTCAACCAACTTCTTCTTAATTTTTGAGATATTTTCCAAGTATTCCTCAATCTTACTCAGGCTGAGTGAGAGATTTCCGTGTAATTCTGCCAGCGAAAGCTGTGTCACCACGTTATCTGAAAAACCTAAGCTTGCCATAATGTCCGAAAAAGGCTTTCCTGTTGACAACTCCTCTTTCATCCTGTCCACATAGACTTCTTCTAACAAGGCACTTCGCTTCAAAAAGTCGATAATTTCTGCCAAATGAAAGCCACTAGAAAAAAGATTATTCAGCAACTCTACGACCTTTTTCTGCCTAACTGTGGATAATTTTTTCCGCTTCTGCCTGCTCAAGATTGATATGTCCTGCTGCATGAAGCTGATCAATCTGCCTATTCCAATCGATTGGCTCGTGTTCTTGATACTTCTCACTGACAAAATCCACTATTCCTCCTTTCGCAATTAAGCGTTGGTAACAAATCCCTTGTAAGACAACTTTCAGCTCGGCTTCTGTCACTCCCAACTCCAGCAACCGTTCATAGACACCTCGTACGCTTTTAGCATGAATAGTTGAAAAAACAGTCATTCCCGTTAAGCTAGCTCGAACAACTGCCCTTGCTGTCTCTGCATCACGAATCTCTCCGATAATCAATAAATCTGGTCGATGCCGAAGAGAAAGTTTAATCAAACTTTCATAAGTTAAACCAATCGCTTCGTTCAGCTGCAGCTGTAACATCCCTGCTTGTTTGATTTCAACCGGATCTTCAATTGACATGATTTGCTGATCGGCAAAACGCTCTTGAGCCAACTGGTGCATGAGAGTAGTTTTACCACTTCCTACCGGTCCCGAAAAAAGATAAAGCCCTCGTTGTTTGAAGCGTTCTTTTAACTCTGGGATTTGAGCAAACCAAAACTTCAACTCTGCCTCTTCATCATGCAATAAACGAATCACCAGACTTTCGTATCCACGATAATCCCCTACTGTTGATAGTCGTAATGACGTTTTCTTATCACCATATTGATAATCACAAGAACCTAACTGGCTTCTACGTTTTTCGCCGACATTCATCCCAGCAGTAAACTTAAAATGACTAATTACTGCTGCCATCTCTTCAAATTCATAATTGCGTATAAAACGGCGTTCATCTCCAATTCGCATATACAACTCGTAAACATTTTCCTTCGGAACAAAATAAATGTCCTGTGCTCGTTCTTCCTTAGCCTGACAAATAATAGCCTGTGCAATGTTTTGAACCATATCTCCTCCTCACTTTATATTATTCGCAGAAGAAAATAAAAAAATGATGAAAAATCACCATTTTGTAAATTATTTAAACGTTAGAGAGAAAGCACGGTGTTCCTCTTCACTATTTTGTTTATTATAGCCCGGTCTCCATTTCTCTTTAGGAATGACACCATCATTTTCCAATAAAGCGAGAGAATGGTATTGCTGGACAGAATCACTACATTCTTCACACCAGCTCAAATCTTCTGCATCCCAAAAAATGGACATTAAATCACTTCGACTTTTATAGAAAGGAAAAGCAGCTACCAACTTCAGCCATTGGCGCTTATAATACTTTAAAGCAGTATAATAGTCATCAAAATGTTGTATATATACGATATTAGCTTCCCAGTCATCAAAAAACCACCAAGGCTCATCTTTGCCATACATTTCAATCACACAATACACCTGCTTCACCTCCCTTTGTTCTGTTTATTATATCGGAAATGCTAAATTTTTTAAACAGATATGCTCTATTATACAAGTTTTTCGCCATTTGCTCAAAAATGTAGAAAAAGTGGCATTATTTTGATTAGTACTTTTTCATTCATCAGATAAGAAAACGAGACTTTTTCTAAGCCTCGCTCCCAATTTATTAATACAAATCAAGATAGTTGTCTACTTCCCATTGGGAAACAAAAGTGGCATAGCTTGCCCATTCGATGCGTTTTGCTTCTACAAAACTTGTATAAATATGGTTCCCGAGTGCAGCTTTTACAACTTCATCTTCTGTCAGTGCTTTCACCGCATTATGTAGAGTAGAAGGAAGGTCTGTAATACCCGCTTCTTTGCGCTCTTCTGCTGTCATGACATAGATATTTTCTTCAATCGGAGCAGGTGCTTCAATTTTATTTTCAATCCCATGAAGTCCAACTTCAAGAAGAACCGCCATAGCAATATAAGGGTTAGCCATTGGGTCAACAGAGCGCAATTCCAAACGTGTTCCCATACCGCGTGAAGCTGGCACACGAACAAGCGGAGAACGGTTCCGTCCTGCCCAAGCAATATACACAGGAGCTTCATAGCCAGGAACCAAACGTTTGTAAGAATTGACAGTCGGATTCATGATAGCTGTATAATTGTAAGCATGTTTAATCAACCCACCAAGGAAATAATAGGCCGTTTTTGATAATTGCATTCCCTTTGGATCTTCTGGATCAAAGAAAGCATTTTGACCGTCTTGATTAAAGAGCGACATGTTACAGTGCATACCTGAACCAGCAATACCAAATTTTGGTTTTGCCATAAAAGTAGCGTACAAACCATGCTTGCGGGCAATTGTCTTAACAACCAGCTTAAACAACTGAATCTTATCACAGGCACGGAGAACTTCATCGTATTTAAAGTCAATTTCGTGCTGACCGATAGCTACCTCATGGTGACTGGCTTCTACTTCAAATCCCATTGTTGTAAGGACATTAACGATTTCACGGCGAGTATTGTCAGCCAGGTCAGTCGGAGCAAGGTCAAAATAGCCACCCTTATCATTCACTTCAAGAGTCGGATCGCCATTCTCATCGAGTTTAAATAGGAAAAATTCTGGCTCAGGACCTAAATTAAAGGATTTGAATCCTAATTCTTCCATGTGACGTAAAGCGCGTTTTAAATTTCCACGTGGATCCCCTTTAAAAGGTGTTCCTTCCGTCGTATAGACATCGCAAATCAGTCCTGCGACACTTCCGTTTTCATCTCCCCAAGGGAAAACAGTCCATGTATCCAAATCAGGATAAAGGTACATATCTGACTCATTGATACGCACAAAACCTTCAATGGAAGAACCATCGAACATCACTTTGTTGGACAAAACTTTATTCAGCTGTTCATCTGTCGCCGGAATTTCGACATTTTTCATCGTTCCCAAAACATCCGAAAACATCAAACGGATAAAGGTAACATTTTTTTCTTTCACTTCGCGACGAATGTCAGCTACTGTAATTGACATGAGTATCTCCTTATAAAATTTTAAAAATTGATGTTGGTCAATGCATACGACCAAATGGTGGAAGGGAAGAAGCAAAGCGACCTTGTTGCAAAATATCGTTATGAAGGGCTCGACGAACGTCTTTCTCGCTCACTGGCTTTTTATATCTCGCTTCGCGCTCAGCATATTTCCGTTTAATAGCAGCAATATTGTAACCTTCTGAAATGTAATCTTTAATCTCCAACAAGCGATCCATATCATTTAATGAATACATGCGGCGATTTCCTTCATTTCGATCAGGCTTAATCAATTCTTGATCTTCATAATAACGAATCTGACGTGCTGTCAAATCCGTCAATTTCATAACGCTACCAATGGGAAAAACAGCCATATTGCGACGAAATTCTTTTTCCTTCATTGCAAATTCCTTTCTTATGCTCTATTATAATCTGAAAAAATTTCTATGTCAAGAACTCATGTTATATCTTCTAACATTATTCTTTGTTTTTTAATTTCAATACCTTCCGCAAGCGATCCACATCAGAATTGACCAGCATGGCAACGAAAACTCCCATGAAAGTCTCAAAGACACGTGCAAATACATACAAAACTGTCTCTCCTGTTGGAATAGATAAAGTAATAATCAGCATGGCAGAAACACCACCAATCACTCCCGCTTTGTTGTTCATAGCAACATTTGTCATAATCGTTAACATCGTACAAATAGGAACGACCAGTAAGGTCACCCAAAACTGCTCATGAAACAGGTTATTGATGAGAAAGAAGAGCAAAGCATACAAACCACCAATGCTATTTCCTAAAATACGAGAGGTTCCAAAATGGACGCTTTTATCAAAATCTTCGCGCAAACTGAAAACAGCTGTCAGAGCACCAATCTGCAATCCTTTCCAACCAAAAAGCCCAAAGACAAGAAGAACAAGAAAAACCGCGACCCCCGTTTTAAAGGTTCGCATTCCTAATTTAAATTTCGACTTATCAAACTTATACTTCTTAAAATAACCCATTCATGCATTTCCTTTTACCTTTATTCTAACATATTTTAGAGAAAAGATAATAATGATTACAAGAAATGAAAACAATTTCTTTTCATTCTAAAAGGTTGAAGCTTGTGCCACAAATCTTAACTGCAACCTTCAAGTACTGCTGTGAGCAATCAGCTACTGCAGTCATAATTTATGATGACATAAATTTGAGACTGGAAATTTTTTGTTCCAGTCTCCTTTAGAATTATTGTTCCGTAAGTGCTGCAAGAGCTGGCAGTACTTTATCTTTACCTCCACTGATTTTCTTAGCTCACTTCGTTTCGCAGAAAATCTAGCGTGTGCACTAGAAAAGAGCTGACATCCAGCTCTTTTCATCTACTTATAGCGTAATAGCTGAATGGCAGTTCACTTCGCTAAGCTCGTGACCAACCTATTCAGCCTTGCAGGGTTCAACTCTTCCAGTAGATGAGTTGAAGTTGTCCCCTAAAAATCAGAAATGACACTCAACGAAATCATAGATTTCTGACTGACCGCCTTATTTTTCTGTAAGAGCAGCCAATCCTGGCAATACTTTACCTTCAAGAAGCTCCATGCTTGCGCCTCCGCCTGTAGAAATCCATGAGAATTTGTCTGCACGACCAAGGTTGATAGCTGCCGCTGCTGAGTCACCACCACCGATAATAGATTTCACGCCTGGTTGTTTCACGATAGCATCCATGACACCGATTGTACCAGCTTGGAAGTCAGGATTTTCAAAGACACCCATTGGACCATTCCAAACAACTGTTTTCGCACCAGTCAATTCTCGTTCAAACTTAGCGATTGATTTAGGACCGATATCAAGACCTAAGAAACCTGGGTCTACCGCTTCACCTTCGGTGTCTTTTACTTCAGTATAGTCCGCAAAAGCATTGGCTTCTTTTGAGTCAACTGGCAAAATGAGTTTACCGTTTGCTTTTTCAAGGAGAGCTTTTGCAATATCTAATTTATCTTCTTCTACAAGTGAGCTACCGATTTCGATACCTTGTGCTTTGTAGAAAGTATACGTCATACCGCCACCGATAAGGACTTTATCAGCTTTTTCAAGAAGATTTTCGATAACACCAATCTTGTCTGATACTTTAGAACCACCAAGGATGGCTACGAATGGACGAACTGGATTTTCAACAGCTTCTTTGATATAAGCAATTTCGTTTTCAAGAAGGAAACCTGCAACTGCTTTCTCAACGTTTGCTGAGATACCTACGTTAGATGCGTGAGCACGGTGAGCTGTACCAAATGCATCATTTACAAAGATGCCGTCTCCAAGGCTTGCCCAATATTTACCAAGTTCTGGATCGTTTTTAGATTCTTTCTTGCCGTCAACATCTTCAAAACGAGTGTTTTCAACAAGAAGAACTTCACCATCTTTAAGGGCATTGATAGCCGCTTCAAGATCTGCTCCACGAGTTACTCCTGGAAGGAAAGCAACATCTTGACCTAATTTTTTAGCTAAATCATCCGCAACTGGTGCAAGAGATTTTCCTTCTTTATCAGCTTCTTCTTTCACACGTCCAAGGTGAGAGAAAAGAATAGCACGTCCACCATGTTCAAGGATATACTTGATTGTTGGAAGAGCAGCTGAGATACGGTTGTCGTTTGTGATAACTCCGTCTTTAAGCGGCACATTGAAATCAACGCGAACAAGGACTTTTTTGCCTTTCAATTCAACGTCTTTAACAGTAAGTTTTGCCATGTTACAAAAACTCCTTTTTCTATTTTATACGAAACTATTATATCATATTTTCTAAAAGTTTTCTTGATATAAAGAAAGTTTTCACAAAATAATTTGACTAAAATATGAAATCTAAATAATAAAGAGCCGAGAAGGCTCGACTCTTTATTATTCTACTGGAGTGGTTTCTTCCACAGGTTCTGTTACAGTTGTATCTTCGATAATTTCAACTTCATTGACAGCTTGCGGTTCAAGGTTACGGTAACGAGCCATACCTGTACCAGCTGGGATAATTTTACCAATAATAACATTTTCCTTGAGACCAAGCAAGTGGTCTTTCTTACCACGGATAGCCGCGTCTGTAAGGACACGAGTGGTTTCTTGGAAGGAAGCAGCTGACAAGAAACTGTTTGTTTCAAGAGATGCTTTAGTAATTCCCATGAGGACTGGACGAGCAGTCGCAGGAACTCCTCCAGAGATAACCACATCTCGGTTAGCATCAGTAAAGTCTGTGATATCCATGAGTGTACCCATGAGAAGATCTGTATCTCCTGGATCCATGACACGCACTTTGCGAATCATCTGGCGAACCATTACCTCAATGTGTTTGTCACCGATTTCTACCCCTTGGCTACGGTAAACTTTTTGTACTTCAGCAAGCAAGTAAGTTTCAACAGACAAGACATCACGAACAGCCAGCAAGTGCTTAGGCTGGATAGATCCTTCTGTCAGAGCAGCGCCACGAGAGATTTTATCCCCTACTGTTACTTTCATACGAGCTGTAAATGGTACTACATATTCCCCTTCACCAGTTGCACCTTTAACAAAGACTTTCTTAGTCCGAGTAGAAGCGTCTTCTTCAATTGCAGTTACTTCGCCTTTAACTTCAGTAATAACTGCTTCCCCTTTCGGATTGCGGGCTTCAAAGATTTCTTGAACACGAGGAAGACCTTGTGTGATATCGGTATTAGACGCAACACCACCCGTGTGGAAAGTACGCATTGTAAGCTGTGTACCAGGTTCACCGATAGATTGAGCAGCAATCGTTCCGACCGCCTCACCGACTTCAACCGCATCGCCCGTTGCCAGGTTGATACCGTAACAACGACGGCAAACTCCATGACGTGTATTACATGTAAAGACAGAGCGAATAGTGACTTCTTCGACACCAGCGCTAACAATTTCATGCGCCATATCTTCTGTAATTAATACATCTGGACCAACGATGATTTCGCCTGTTTCAGGATGTTTAACAGATTTCTTCGTATAACGACCAATCAAGCGTTCTTCTAATGGTTCAATCATTTCTTTACCATCAGTAATTGAGCGGATAACAAGACCACGATCGGTTCCACAGTCGTCTTCACGGATAATCACATCTTGCGCCACATCAACCAAACGGCGAGTCAGATAACCTGAGTCAGCTGTTTTAAGGGCTGTATCAGTCATCCCTTTACGAGCACCGTGAGTAGAGAAGAACATTTCCAAAACAGACAAACCTTCACGGAAGTTAGATAGAATAGGTAATTCCATGATACGGCCATTAGGAGCAGCCATCAAACCACGCATACCAGCAAGTTGTGAGAAGTTAGAAATGTTACCACGGGCTCCAGAATCCATCATCATAACGATTGGATTCTTAGGATCTTGGTTGGCAACCAAACGTTTTTCCAATTTTTCACGAGCTGCACGCCATTCAGCAGTAACTGCATTGTAGCGTTCATCGTCTGTAATCATACCACGGCGGAATTGTTTGGTGATTTGTTCCACACATTTGTGAGACTCTTCGATAATTTCTGCCTTATCTTCAACAACCGGAATATCAGCAATCCCTACTGTCAAGCCTGCTAACGTTGAATGATGATAGCCGAGATCTTTCAGACGGTCAAGGAAAGCAGATGTTTCAGTTGTACGGAAACGTTTGAAGATTTCAGCAATGATATTCCCAAGATTTTTCTTCTTGAATGGTACATTTAATTCTAGCTTACTGATAGCTTCTTTGACATCTTGACCAGGTTCTAAGAAATACTTAGCTGGCACACCTTCTGCCATGTTTGAAGCATTTGGTTCTTGCAAATATGGCAATTCATCTGGCATGATATCATTAAAAAGAATCTTACCCACTGTTGTCAAGAGGATCTTGTGTTTTTGATTTTCTGTCCATGGTTTGTTTAAACTATCCGTTGCAATCCCAACACGCGTATGTAAGTGAACATAGCCATTACGGAGAGCCATTACAGCTTCATCACGGTCTTTAAAGACCATTCCTTCTCCTTCACGACCAGCTTCTTCCATAGTCAGGTAGTAGTTCCCCAAGACCATATCCTGTGAAGGGGTTACTACTGGCTTCCCGTCTTTTGGATTGAGAATGTGTTCGGCTGCCAGCATGAGAATCCGTGCTTCTGCTTGAGCTTCTTCTGACAAGGGCACGTGGATAGCCATTTGGTCTCCGTCAAAGTCGGCATTATAAGCCTCACACACAAGTGGGTGCAAACGAAGAGCCTTCCCGTCAATCAAGACTGGCTCAAATGCTTGAATTCCTAATCTGTGAAGCGTCGGTGCGCGGTTAAGGAGCACTGGGTGTTCTTTAATCACATCTTCTAAAATATCCCAGATGCGTTCATCATTCCGTTCTACCAAGCGCTTAGCAGCTTTGACATTTTGCACAATATCACGCGCGACAATTTCACGCATGACAAATGGTTTGAAGAGTTCAATAGCCATTTCACGTGGCACACCACATTGGTACATCTTGAGTGTCGGACCAACTGCAATAACCGAACGTCCTGAGAAGTCAACCCGTTTACCCAGCAAGTTTTGACGGAAACGACCTTGTTTTCCTTTGAGCATGTGGCTCAATGATTTGAGCGGGCGGCTACCTGGTCCAGTAATAGGACGACCACGACGACCATTGTCAATCAAAGCATCAACCGCTTCTTGCAACATCCGCTTTTCATTTTGCACGATGATTCCAGGAGCATTTAGTTCCAAAAGACGTGCTAAACGATTATTCCGATTGATAACACGACGGTAAAGGTCGTTCAGGTCAGAAGAGGCAAAACGTCCACCGTCCAACTGAAGCATTGGACGTAAGTCTGGCGGAATAACTGGCAAGATGTTTAAGACCATCCATTCTGGCTTGTTACCAGATTTTTGAAAGGCATCTAAAACATCCAAACGACGAATAGCCTTGACACGTTTTTGTCCAGTTGCCGTTTTTAATTCATCTTTGAGCTCTGCAATTTCTTTTTCCAAATCTACTTGTTTCAAGAGATCTTGAATTGCTTCAGCACCCATTTTTGCAACAAAGGAGCCTTGACCATATTCACGTAAGCGTTCACGATACTCCCGCTCCGTCATAATGGATTTGTGCTCAAGTGGTGTATCTTTAGGATCAATCACCACATAAGCTGCAAAATAGATGACTTCCTCAAGGGCACGAGGGCTCATGTCCAAGGTCAAGCCCATTCGGCTTGGGATTCCTTTAAAATACCAAATATGAGAAACAGGTGCTTTCAACTCAATATGTCCCATACGTTCACGACGAACTTTAGTACGAGTTACTTCAACACCACAACGGTCACAAATGATTCCTTTATAACGAATCCGTTTATATTTTCCACACGCACATTCCCAGTCTTTCGTAGGACCAAAGATGACTTCATCAAAAAGCCCTTCGCGTTCTGGTTTTAGTGTGCGGTAGTTAATTGTTTCAGGTTTCTTCACTTCTCCATAAGACCAAGAGCGGACTTTACTAGGAGAAGCTAGGGTGATTTGCATACTTTGAAAACGATTTACATCAACCACTATTTCTTACCTTTCTTTATTATCTATTGAATCAGTTCTTATTCTTTCCCTTCAGCATCAAAAGCGGCTTTTGCTTCTTGTGCTGCTTTTTCACGCGCTTTTTCAAGGTCATCTACGTGAATCACATCGTCATCCATGCCTTCATCCAAGTCACGAAGTTCTACTTCATTGTCGTCTTCATCAAGGACACGCATGTCAAGACCAAGTGATTGCAATTCTTTTACAAGGACACGGAAGGATTCTGGAACACCTGGTTTTGGAATTGGCTTACCTTTGGTAATGGCTTCATAAGCTCTCAAACGACCATTGATGTCATCTGACTTGTAAGTCAAGATTTCTTGAAGGACATTAGAAGCACCGTAGGCTTCAAGAGCCCAAACTTCCATTTCTCCAAAACGTTGTCCACCAAACTGTGCTTTACCACCAAGAGGTTGTTGCGTAACGGTTGAATAAGGACCAACGGAACGGGCATGGAGCTTATCATCAACCATGTGGTGGAGTTTGATCATGTACATGACACCAACGGACACACGGTTATCAAACGGTTCTCCAGTACGTCCATCATAAAGGATTGTCTTAGCATCGCTATCCATACCTGCTTCACGAACGGTTTCCCAAAGATCATCTGAGCTAGCTCCGTCAAAGACTGGCGTTGCAATGTGGATACCAAGGTTGCGAGCAGCCATACCGAGGTGCAATTCCATAACTTGTCCGATATTCATACGTGACGGCACCCCAAGAGGATTCAACATGATATCAACTGGTGTCCCGTCTGGAAGATACGGCATATCCTCAACTGGAACAATGCGGGAAACAACCCCTTTGTTTCCGTGGCGTCCGGCCATCTTATCTCCAACGCGGATTTTCCGTTTTTGAGCGATATAAACACGTACCAACATGTTGACACCGGATTGCAATTCATCACCGTTCGCACGAGTAAAGATTTTCACATCACGGACAACACCTGCACCACCGTGTGGTACACGAAGGGAGGTATCACGCACTTCACGAGACTTATCACCAAAAATTGCATGAAGCAGGCGTTCTTCAGCGGATAAGTCTTTTTCACCTTTCGGCGTTACTTTACCGACAAGAATGTCGCCTTCTTTTACCTCAGCACCAATGCGGATAATTCCCATCTCGTCAAGGTCTCTCAAAGCATCTTCCCCGACGTTTGGAATTTCGCGCGTGATTTCTTCAGGTCCGAGCTTTGTATCACGTGTTTCTGATTCAAATTCTTCCAAGTGAACAGATGTGTAAATATCGTCTTTCACTAAACGTTCACTCATGATAACGGCATCTTCAAAGTTGTAACCTTCCCATGTCATATAAGCAACGATTGGATTTTGTCCAAGTGCCATTTCACCTTTTTCCATAGAAGGTCCGTCTGCGATAAAATCACCTTTTTCAACTGTATCGCCAACTTTTACCAGCGTGCGTTGGTTGTAAGAAGTACCTGAGTTAGAACGGCGGAATTTCGTAATATGATAGACATCAAGTGAACCGTCTTCACGACGAACTTCAACTTTGGCTGCATCAGAATACACAACTTTACCGTCGTGTTGGGCAATAATCGCCGCACCAGAGTCATGAGCTGCTTGGTATTCCATACCAGTACCAACATATGGTGCATGCGGATCAATCAACGGTACCGCCTGACGTTGCATGTTGGCACCCATGAGAGCACGGTTTGAGTCGTCATTTTCAAGGAAAGGAATACATGCTGTCGCAACCGCAACTACCTGCTTAGGCGATACATCCATGAAGTCTACTTGATCTGAAGGAAATTCTTGGTTGTTCCCTTGGTGACGTCCCATGACAATCGCTTCTGCAAAACGACCATCTTCTGTTAATTTAGAATTTGCTTGCGCTACGATAAATTCATCTTCTTCGTCCGCTGTCAACCAAACGATTTCATTGGTGACCAGACCTGTTTCACGATTCACTTTACGATACGGCGTTTGGATAAATCCATATTTATTCAAATGACCATAAGAAGACAAGTTATTGATCAAACCAATGTTTGGTCCTTCAGGCGTTTCAATCGGGCACATACGACCATAGTGGGTATAGTGCACGTCACGCACTTCATATCCAGCACGGTCACGAGTCAAACCACCAGGTCCTAAGGCTGACAAACGACGTTTGTGAGACAACTCAGAAAGTGGGTTGTGTTGGTCCATGAATTGAGACAATTGAGATGAACCAAAGAATTCTTTGATAGCTGCTGTGACTGGGCGGATGTTGATAATTTGTTGCGGTGTCAAAACTTCATTGTCCTGAACAGACATACGTTCACGGACATTACGTTCCATACGAGAAAGTCCAAGACGTACTTGGTTTGCAAGCAATTCACCAACTGCACGGATACGACGATTTCCAAGGTGGTCGATATCATCCACACGACCGATACCTTCTGCCAAGTTGAGGAAATAGCTCATCTCTGCAAGGATATCCGCAGGAGTTACAACACGAACCTTGTCGTCTGGATTAGCATTCCCAATAATAGTTACCACGCGATCTGGATCAGTTGGTGCCACGACTTTAAATTTTTGAAGAACGACTGGATCTGTCAATACAGCTGCATCATTTGGAATATAAGTAATTTTATTCAAATCTCCATCCAAATAGTCTGCAATACTATCAATGACACTACGCGTCATAACCGTTCCAGCTTCAACCAAGATTTCACCTGTTTCTGGATCTATCAAAGGCTCTGCAATCGTTTGATTTAACAAACGTGTTTTAATGTTTAATTTTTTATTGATTTTATAACGACCAACTGCCGCCAAGTCGTAACGATGTGGATCAAAGAAACGAGCGACCAATAGACTACGTGAACTATCAGCTGTTTTAGGCTCACCTGGACGAAGACGTTCATAGATTTCTTTAAGCGCTTCATCCGTACGTGAATCCATTGGATTTTTATGAATATCCTTTTCAATCGTGTTGCGAACGAGATCGCTGTCGCCGAAAATGTCAAAGATTTCATCATCGCCAGAAAAACCAAGCGCACGAACAAGTGTCGTAAACGGAATCTTACGAGTACGGTCAATCCGAGTATAAGCAATATCTTTTGAGTCTGTTTCCAGCTCTAACCAAGCTCCACGGTTTGGAATGACGGTTGAACCATACCCAACCTTCCCATTTTTGTCTACTTTATCATTGAAGTAAACACCTGGAGAACGAACGAGCTGTGATACGATAATCCGCTCACCACCGTTGATGATAAACGTTCCCATTTCTGTCATGATTGGAAAATCGCCAAAGAAGACTTCTTGCGTCTTGATTTCGCCGGTTTCTTTATCGATTAAACGGAACGTCACAAAAATAGGTGCAGAATAGCTGGCATCATGGATACGTGCTTCTTCTAAAGTGTATTTAGATTCTTTAATTTCATAACCAACAAACTCTAGCTCCATTGTATCTGTAAAGTTTGAGATAGGAAGTACATCTTCAAATACTTCTTTCAAACCATGGTCAAGAAAATCTTTGAATGAATCTGTCTGGAT
>OJVS01000160.1_pt1 | contig 18805 bp, 15 predicted proteins | sample 1600291 | NCBI WGS metagenome assembly OJVS01 (sample SAMN04436609, study PRJEB24849) | human gut metagenome | biome: human gut; feature: NICU; material: stool | host: Homo sapiens | place: USA: Saint Louis, MO | collected 2009-11-28
GGATTTGGGAATCTCTCAAGAATTTCCCGACAGACTTCTGTATATCCTTTGACCTCGATACCCGTTACTTGATCCACGAAACCATCCATGTATTCACTAAAGCTTTTTTCTAAGATAATTTCAAGCTTATTTGTGTCTCCAAAAGTCTTAATAGCTTCTTGCGTAGCCTTTTCTAAATCACGGAAACAAACAATATTTCCAAAAGGTTTAACCTTATTAAAAATTCGATTGGTTCTCGAGAATGCCTGAATCAAACCATGATAACGTAGGTTTTTATCGACAAAGAGAGTATTCATAGTCGGAGCATCAAATCCCGTCAAGAACATTCCCACTACAATTAGAAGGTCCACTTCCTTGGACTTAACTCGTTTAGAAAGGTCACGATAGTAATTTTGAAACTCTTTACCATCGGTTGAGAAGTTGGTCTTGAACATGTGATTATAGTCATCAATCGCCCTAGAAAGAAACTCTTTAGAAGATAGAGGCATAGCTGTATCTTGAGGTTCTAGCTCTTCGTCTTGAATTTCCCCATAAGCAGACTGTTCTTCGTTAGGTGCAAAGCTAAAGATGGTAGCAACTTTCAAACGCTTAGCCTCTGGTAAAGCTGCTTGTTGTCGATGGAGTTCGTCATAGTATAACTTAGCAGCTTCAATACTTTGTACTGCTAACATGGCGTTAAATCCAGACATCTGTTTTTGTTTATGGGTATAGTGTTGATTTCGGTGCGTTTTGGTATTATAAACTCTCAACAGGTAGTCAGTGATTGTCGCTATCCGCTCTGGATGGAGAAGAAGTTCTTTCTCCATCTTTTTGAGTTTCTTCTCATCAAGCTCTTGACCGACTGCCTTTTCTGCGTCTCTATATTTATTGATTTCAGGCTTGATATAGTTATAGTCAACCTTGAACTTCAATACTTTTTTATCTCGAATAGCATCTGTGATAACGTAGTTATGAAGTTGTTCTCCAAAGACTTCTTGTGTCGTTTCACCCGTCAAGCTATTTTCTGGGAAAATCGGTGTTCCTGTAAAGCCAAATAGAGCATACTGTTTAAAAGCCTTCTTAATACGCTTTTGCGCCTTCCCAAACTGAGAGCGATGACATTCATCAAAGATTAGAACACATTTTTTACTATAGATTTCATGGTTTGGATTCGCAGTTATAAATTTATTTAACTTTTGAATGGTTGTGACAACGATTCGATCATCATTTTCTTCGATACTTCGTTGAAGCTCTTTGGTATTGTTGCTACCATTGACTGAATTTGGCTGGAATTTTTGATACTCCTTCATGGTCTGATAGTCAAGGTCTTTTCTATCGACCACAAAAATCACTTTGTCAATGTAGTCCAACTCTGTTGCCAAGCGCGCAGTCTTAAAGCTAGTCAAAGTTTTTCCTGACCCCGTTGTATGCCAGATATAGCCACAAGCATTGATAGTGCCAAAGTTCTTCATTTCATTGGAAGAATGAATCTTGCGCAAGATACTCTCAGTTGCTGCTATCTGATAAGGGCGCATGATGAGCAAGGTATTATCAGCATCAAAAACACAATACTTGGTCAAAACTTCCAAAAGGACTCGCTTACTTAAGAAAGTGACAGTAAAGTCTTCTAGGTCGTGGATTGTTTTATTCTTGCGGTCTGCCCACTCACAGGTGAACTCATAGTGATTTTTATTTTGAGCAGTCGTATTTGCAAAGTAGCGTGTATAAGTCCCATTCGAAATCACAAAAATCTGAATGTATTTGTATAAAGAATTTTCGCTATTGAAGCTTTCCTTGCTATAACGGTGAACCTGATTAAAGGCTTCTTGCAGACTAACTCCACGTCTCTTTAATTCAATCTGAACTAAAGGGAGGCCGTTTACTAGGATGGTCACATCATAACGGTTGGTATGACTCCCCACCTGGGTCACTTGATTGATGACCTGCATGCTGTTGTTGTGAATGTTTTTCTTATCAAGGATAAAAATATTTTTAATCCGTCCATCATCAAAGACAAAGTCGTAGATATGATTTTCTTGGATTTTTCGTGTTTTTTCAACTAGTCCTTCATTGGGACAGTCCAGATACTCCACTACAAAGCGATTCCACTCAGTCTCCGTAAAGGTTACCTTATTAAGTTTTTCAATTTGGAGCTTGGCATTTGCTAAAAGCTCTTTAGGTGTATGAATATTTAAGCGTTCGTAGTTGAGATGATTTACTAAATCAGAAATCAACCGATTTTCTAAATCTGCTTCTGACTGATACTCTCTATCTGTGCGATACTCTGGTTGATATTCAGCCAAGAGAATCCCTTCATTTGTTTCCGCAATTACTTCATGTACTTTTGAATAATCAACCATAGCATGCTTCCTTTTTTGTTTTAATAAAGATTCTTTCTCAAAATAATTTAAGAATTTATCTAGTGAAGTTTAATAATTGTTCCCGCCAGTATTCATACTGTTTCTGTCTCTGTTCTATCTCTTTAGGAAGACCTTCTGAAATAGAAGTGGTTAGGGTATTGAAGTGGTCAAGAATGGAAACTATTCTTTTTTGTTCAGTAAGGGATGGTAAGTAGAACGTTACTTTATCAATAGCATCCTTAGATAATCTAGGAATACTAGCCTTTCGAACCTGTGATTTGAGTCTATCTTGCTTACTTAACAAGACATAGTACATAAATTTATCAGAAATATTATCTGATGTCTCTAATGTGTAGACATCATCTGCTGCCCAAAAATCCACAGCGCTATACCCAATTTCACCAGCCGCCCCTGCACAAATTACAAAGCTAGTATTTTTCACTCTGTTTGATTCAGTATAATATCCTAAAGGCGTCAAACTGTTTTGATAAACTGGAATACTTCCTAAAGTAGTTAGTTGCTTTCTAACAAGACGTTTCCCACGTTGCAAATTGACAACTTGTCCCACCTTCACTCGAATTGGACCAAATACCCACTGTAAAAGTTTGATAATTGCAGAGTTGTCCCACTCCTCTACTCTACTCTCAGTGTACTCGCCTTCGGCGACGAATGTCAAGAGTTTTTCTCTAAAATATTCATACTGTTTTTGACGAAGTTCAATCTCTTTGGGAAGTCCGATGTTTAGGTCATTACAAACCATATCAAAATTGTCTAGAACTTGAACAATGCGTGATTGAATTTCGAGGGAGGGGACTGGGATTCTTGTTTTTTCTATATTTCCATTATAAAGCCTACTGATCGTCCCACCATCTGAGACTTTCCAAGGATTCATCTGATAAAAATAATATAGGTAGCGATTTAGAACTTGACTCTCATCATGATCAAGCCAAACAATGTTAGAATCTTGAAAATAAGAATCCTCACCATTAAATACAACTGTTCGACCAATAGTACCAGACGCCGAAATTAAAATATCTCCCAATTTAGGATAAGAAAACCTTAATTTATAGTTTTCAAATAATTCTCTAGAAATATAAGAAGTTGCAACTTTACCAAATGTCCCAATTTTATAAAAAGGAACCTCACCATTATCCGAAGTTTGATTTTTTAAGATTCTCCTACACATCGAAACTTTACCAACTTCCCCCAACGTCTTCCACTCAACCTGATAAACCTCATCCTCAAATGATAAAAGTTTATCTCGATAATAAGAATATTGCTTTTTACGTGAGGCCAATTCTGAGGCCAATTCTGAGGCCAATTCTGTAACATATTCAGTCATTTTGTCAAGTATTTGCACAATTTTTTCTTGAATTTCTAGAGGAGGGATGGGGAGTAATAGTTTGGACAATTTGTCAGCTTTTAACGCGGGTATCCCCGCTCCATGTTGAAAATCCATAAGATATTTCTGATTCATTTTTACAAAATGATATACAAATCTATTATTCACTCGAGTCTCATCAGGAAGTATATAATAACAATGTGCATTAGCCCAAAATTTAGTATCGACAAAATTAACAAAACCCGCAGAAGCTCCACCTTGACTTACAATGATTGTATTAGCTTCCACATTGTAATCATTAGTTCTTCCTGAATAAGTTTGTCCACCATTATATGCAGGATATAATCCATCTTCTGTCAATAAATTTTTATTTAGTTGTTTACCTTTTTTAACAGAACAAACTTCCCCCAACTCTTTCCACTCAACGGGACAGTTCTGGTTTTCTTCTAGGATGTTCATCACTTACCTCCTTCCTTGGCTAGATTTTCAATGCTTTTAATTTCCTTGAGGTAATCTTTTTCAACTTGACTAAGGGTCTTGGCTTGGTATCTCTTATATTCCTTATCTACCTTCTGCTTCATCTGTTCACGAGAGATCGAACCACTGTTATCCAGCAAGTCTTCTCCAGTAGCCTGAAGGATACGATCTACATGTGTCACCCAGTCCGCCATGGTCATGACTTCCTCTCGCTCTGCCTGTCTTTCAGCAAAGTCTAGATATCCTGATACAAGCTGATTAAGTCCACGGAGTTCCTTTTCTGTCAGATAGTTCTTGGCAACTTTTGCTTCAGATAGAGTAGGGAGGTCTCCCTTAAAAGTGGTCAAGCCCATAAACTCCTTTTCGCTATCAACACGATTGTAGATGAGTTCGCTCGCAGTATTGTGGTGAATAGCGTAATGCATCTTGTTCTGCACCGTCGCAAAAAATTTCTTTGCCTCTGGTGCATTTGCATTGTAGTCACTTGATGTCGCAAAAAGATCTAAAACCTGACGGTAAAAGACTTTTTCACTCGAGCGAATGTCTCGGATTCTCTCAAGGAGTTCTTTAAAATAAGAGCCTCCACCCAAGTTTTTCAAGCGCTCATCATCCATGGCAAAGCCCTTGATCAGATACTCTTTCAAGACTGTCGAAGCATAGTGTCTGAACTGGATTCCACGAGGAGATCGAACTCGATAACCAATCGCCAAAATCATATCGAGATTATAGTAGGCAACATTTCGCTGAACACTTCTATTCCCCTCATTTTGAACTGTCAACTTATAGTTGACAGTTGCCTCTTCCGATAATTCACCATCATCAAAGATAGCCTTGATATGTTTACTAATATTTTGCTTGGAAGTCTGAAAGAGTTCAGCTAGTTCTTGTTGGGTCAGCCAGACTGTTCCATTATCTAAGTGAAGCTCAATAGCGGACTCTCCGTCATCTGTTCTATAGAGAATCACATCATTTGCCATGGCTCAATTCCTCTACAATCTTATCTATCTCTGCACGCAAGTGGTCAATCTTGGCAACAGTCTCAGCGATTTCTTTATTGAGCACATCAATATCAATCTTCTCACGTGTGTCTTCTTGTTCGACATAGGTTGAGACAGACAGGTTGTAATCCTGCTCTGAGCCAATCACATCATTATCAACAAGAGCAGATTTATAGTCAACATTTTGATAATTAGAGAATAATTCAACTATATGCTCGATATTGCTATCCGTCAAGACATTGTTATTAGTCTCTTTTTTGAATTCCTTACTCGCATCAATAAAGAGAGTTTTATTTTCCACTTTATTTTTCGCCAAAACCAAGATTGTCGTTGCGATAGAAGTTCCAAAGAAGAGATTGTCTGGAAGAGCAATGACTGCCTCAACAAAGTTGTTATCTACCAGATACTGACGAATGGTCTTTTCAGCACCTCCACGATAGAAAATACCTGGGAAACAAACAATAGCTGCCCGACCTTTATTGGACAAATGATTGAGACTATGCATGATAAAGGCAAAGTCAGCTTTTGACTTGGGTGCTAACTTGCCAGCTGGTGCAAAACGATCATCATTTATTAGAGTTGGATCTCCATCTCCCACCCATTTGACAGAATAGGGTGGGTTCGACACGATGGCATCAAAAGGCTTTTCTTCCAGATGCTGAGGGTTTAAAAGTGTGTCCCCTCTCTTTATATTGAAACTATTATAGTTAATATTATGCAAGAACATATTCATACGAGCTAAGTTATAGTTGGTCATATTGATTTCTTGACCAAAGAAACCGTCCTCCAAGATATGTTCTTCATATTGTTTTTTCATCTGAAGCAAGAGTGAGCCCGAACCACAGGTCGGGTCATAGACCTTATTAATCTTGTCCTTGCCGACCATGACTAGTCGAGCTAACAGTTTAGATACTGTCTGTGGTGTAAAAAATTCACCCCCGCTTTTCCCTGCGTTACTGGCATAGTTGGAAATCAAGAACTCATAAGCATCCCCAAAGGCATCAATATCATTTTCTTCAAAATTTCCAAAATTAATACTATTAATACCATTTAAAATATCCGAAAGACGTTTATTTTTTTCTTTTACTGTTCCTCCCAGGATATTACTGCGGGTATCCAAATTATCAAATAAGCCCTTAATATCTTCTTCTGACTTAAAACCTATCGCAGATGCTTCAATGTCTTTGAAAATTTGAGCCAACTCTATATTCAGATCATCATTTTCAGCAGCATGCCTCACAACATTTTCAAATAATTGACTGGGAAGGATGAAAAAACCTTTGTCCTCAACTGTATCTGGACGAAAATCTTCTTCTGCTTCCTCATCACTCAAGTCTGCATAACGAAAGTCCAAATCACCCGCTTCATGCTCCGCTTTATCAAAATAAGCAGACATGTTTTCTGAGATAAAACGATAGAAAAGAATTCCGAGTACATACTGCTTGAAATCCCATCCATCGACTGCCCCCCTTACATCATCAGCAATTGCCCATATTTTTCGGTGCAACTCTGCTCTCTGACTCGCTTCATTATTATGTTTCGCCATATTCATTCCTTCATTTTCTTACTACTCTCTATTGTACAAAAAACAAATGCTTGTTTCAATTGACAACAAGCATTTTCTTTTTAAATCAACTCCGTCCCAGTCGCGTTCTGTTTAATCTTACCAGCTTTCATGAGGCCACCCAGGGCTTTTTTAAACTGTCCCTTGGAAATGCCGAAAGTCGCCTTAATATCCTCTGGAGCTGACTTATCATTCAAGGTCATGAAGCCACCGTTAGTCTCCAGATAAGTCAGGATCATCTGAGCATCATTTTCCAGCATTTCAAAAGAGCGTGGTTTGAGCGAAAGGTTCAAAGTCCTATCCACCTCACGAAAACCAATGACACGCACATCCAATACCTGTCCCAGACGCGGCTCAGCATAGCGCTCGCTGGGATGGATAAAGCCCAGCATGTTATTTTCAGGCAGATAGACAAAGGTTCCAGATAACTTCAAACGATAAACAATAGCCGGCCAATTTTGATTTTGCATATTATTATAAGCTGGACGAGCTAATTTCTGGAAATCTTCTTGGTAGGCCAAAAGCCCCCAAATGCGGTCTTTTTTATCCACATCCAGACGGATATAGAGGCAATCGCCTTTTTTAGGCCAAAGTTCTTTTATTTCTGGCAAAATGTCAAGGGACACTACAATTTGCTTATCTGGAAGTCCTGTGTCAACAAAAACACCTAAGTCCTTACGAACATCCGTCACTGTTCCCCAGCCAAAAGTCGTCTGGGTCGCTGTTACATCAAGAGTCGTCAAGCGAAGTTTCTGCTTCATGTCGCTGTAGGCAAAGCCCTTGACCGATTCGCCCAGTTGATGCTCCCCCTCTTCTTTAGCTAAAGCATATGTCTGCCCATCTTTTTGAACAAAGTAAAAACGATTATTTTCATCGGTTACAAGACCTGTTATAAATGTTGCAAGATTTGTATTCATTTTTCATCTTTCTATCGTTCGAAGCGGATATGAAACTTTCTTCCTACTTCAAAAGAAGAAGCTGGAACAAAAGTGTTCAGCTTCCTTTGTTTATATAGTTATCATTCTAAGACGTAGTGATTTGGAGAAACTACGTTGACTTTAGTCAATTAGAGTTTCTCATACACAATTATTTGGCACTTTAGTGCCTAATCAATCACTGCTGAGTGGGTTCTAACTCGTTGATAAATCAACTTTTACAGCCCTACTCAACTTTGCGAAGAGTCAAGTTTCTAGGAAACGACTGATTTCGTCCCACCCTCCTTGCTTTCTATTTTTTACTACATACAGAGAAAAGCTTACACTTCAATCAATTCTTTTTCCTTGCTGGCAGTCATATCATCAATATGCTTAACAGCCTCATCTGTCACTTTTTGAATATCTTTTTCAAGTGTTTTCAATTCATCTTCAGTAATTTCTTTTGCTTTTTCTTGCTTTTTTGCTTCATCCATGGCGTCACGGCGGATATTACGAATAGCAATTTTAGCATTTTCACCGACTTTCTTCACTTCCTTAGCAAGATCAAGGCGAGTTTCTTCTGTCAAAGCGGGAATGACCAAACGAATAACCGTACCGTCACTCGCAGGGGTAATACCAAGATCAGAAGCGTTGAGTGCGCGCTCAATATCTTTGATAGAAGATTTGTCAAACGGCGTCACCAAAAGGACACGCGCTTCAGGAATCGTGATAGACGCGATTTGATTAAGTGGAGTTTCCACTCCATAATACTCAACTGAAATCCGATCCAAAAGGCTGGCATTCGCACGACCAGCACGAATGCTACCAAATTCACGCGCTAAACTTTGGTGTGATTGTGTCATTCTTTCTTTCGCTTTTTCTACAATTGCATTTGCCATAACTTATTCCTCTTCTTTTTCTACATTATTTGAAACGGTTGTTCCGATTTGCTCACCAAAGACAACGCGTTTGATATTACCAGGTTCGTTCATATTAAAGACAACAAGGTCAATGTCATTATCCATTGAAAGAGTAGAAGCCGTTGAATCCATGATACGAAGACCTTTGTTAATCACGTCACGGTGGGTTAATTCATCAAATTTCACCGCAGTCTTATCTTTCTTCGGATCAGCGTTATAAACACCATCTACACCATTTTTTGCCATCAGAATCGCATCAGCTTCAATCTCAGCCGCGCGAAGGGCAGCTGTTGTATCTGTTGAGAAGTAGGGAGAACCAACTCCAGCACCGAAGATAACGATACGTCCTTTTTCCAAGTGTCGCAGAGCGCGTCCACGAATATAAGGTTCTGCTACTTGCTGCATCGCAATCGCTGTTTGTACGCGCGTATCCACCCCCACTTGTTGAAGGGAATCAGCCATAACCAGAGCGTTCATGACTGTTCCTAACATTCCTGTGTAATCAGCCTGCACACGATCCATTCCTGCTTCTGCCGCAGGCTCTCCACGCCAGAGATTCCCACCGCCGATAACAAGGGCAATTTCAATACCCAAATCATGTACTTCCTTGATTTCCTCTGCCATTTTTTGAACGGTTGAAATGTTAATTCCAATACCTTTCTCACCAGCAAGAGCTTCACCTGATAATTTGATTAAAATACGTTTATATTTCGGGGCTACCATTTTTATTCTCCTTATTTTATCTGTACTATTTTACCATATTTTGAGATTTTTATATAGTCAAATTCTTTAAAAAATAAAAATTTCGATAAAAGGGAGAAGATAGTTTGCCACGCTATTTGAGCAACCAGCTATGGTGTCGTTCATTCATTATGCAACGAATATTGAAATCAGAAACTTTTGTCTCAGCTTCTTTGCCGTTTGTTTCATGTGTAAAAATCAGAACCTAAGCTAAAAAATCTAATAAAACCTGAGTGAAATCACTCGTTGAAAGCGCAGGGACACCTTCTATCTGACTAGCAAAATCATCTGTCATCTTTTGAAGTGCTAACGCTTTTTCAATTGCTTTTATAATAACTTGCGCAGCTTCGGACCATCCAATGTAATCAAACATCATGCAGGCAGACAATAAAAGTGAACAAGGATTTGCTTTATTTTGATCTGCGATATCAGGAGCCGTTCCATGCGTTGCTTCAAAAATAGCATGACCTGTTTCATAATTGATATTAGCTCCAGGAGCAATACCAATGCCGCCGACTTGAGCAGCCAGAGCATCACTAACATAATCCCCATTCAAATTTGTCAAAGCTACTACTTGAAATTTTTCAGGATTTAATAGAATTTGTTGTAAAAAATTATCTGCAATCACATCTGTCACAATCAATTTTCCAGCTACTAATTCCTTTGCAAACTCCTTCTCAGCAAGCTCATATCCCCATTTTCTGAAACCACCTTCTGTAAATTTTTGGATATTCCCTTTATGAACCAGAGTTACGTTTTTTACATTGGCAGATAGAGCATAATGAATCGCTGCACGAATCAACCGTTCACTTCCTTGGCGTGAAATTGGTTTAATGCCAATAGCACTCGTCTTCGGAAAACGAATTTTATCAATTCCCATTTCCTTTTGTAAAAATTGTATCACTTGTTGAGCCTCATCAGACTCACCTTCCCATTCAATTCCTGCATAAATATCTTCGGTATTTTCACGAAAAATTGTCATATTCGTCTTTTAGGATGTCGTAGTGGGCTAGGAACGCCCGCAAAATACCGTACGGGACGTACACAAGCGTAGAGATCTAGTTCTTGACGCAAGGCAACATTTAAAGAACGAATGCCACCACCAACAGGAGTTGTAATAGGACCTTTAATCGCAACCAAATGATGCTGAATTGTCGTTAAAGTCTCTTCTGGCAACCATTCTCCTGTCAAACGAAAGGCTTTTTCTCCCGCCAATATCTCTTTCCAAAAAATCTTTCTACTGCTTCCATAAACTATCTCCACCGCTTTATCCAAGACAAGCTGTGCATCTTTCCAAATGTCGTGCCCAATTCCATCACCTTCGATATAAGGGATAATGGGATTATCTGGAACTAGCAACTGCTTATTCACAAGACGAATTCTTTCTGCCATTTTATCTCCTCCCAATAGGAATATAATGTAAATTTTGAGCGCCAACATAATGAGAGCGAGGTCTAATCAACTTATTATTTTTGCGCTGTTCTTGAATGTGGGCAATCCAGCCAGACACCCGACTCATTGCAAAAATCAATGTATAGATACTACTGTCAATACCTAAAACATGATAAACCGTTGCTGAGTAAAAATCTACATTCGGTATTAAATACTTGGTGTGCTTCATATAACGTTCGATTTCTTCTGAAATCTGTACCAAATTTCTTTTTCTGTTCCCTTTGTCAATTCCTCTGCCATTTCTCGCAAATATTTTTCACGAGGATCCTGTGTTTTATAAACACGATGACCAAAGCCCATGATTTTTTCATGTGAGGCTAATTTTCGATCCAAATATGCATTCGTATCTCCCTCGGCTTTAATTTCCTTTAACATGTCAAAGACGCATTCGTTGGCACCTCCATGAAGTGACCCTTTTAAAGCGCTGATTGCCGCCGTCACACAAGAATAAATATCGGTTAAAGTGGAAGCACAGACCCGCTCTGCAAAAGTTGAAGCATTTAACTCGTGATCTGCATGAAGAACCAAAGCACGATTGAAAGCTTGAATTTCTAATTCTGTTGGTTCCTGCCCATTTAACATATATAAAAAGTTCGCCGCAAATCCTAAATCTTTTCTCAGTTCAATCGGAGTTTGTCCCAATCTCAACCTTGTAAATGTTGCAATAATCGTTGGAATCTTAGCCATCAATTGAATACTTTGTTCATAAGTTGCTTCTAGAGACGTCTCTTCGGCATGGATATTATAGACTCCTAAAAGACTAACTGTAGAACGCAATACACTCATTGGATGCAGATGCTTGCGCGACTGGATGAGAATACATTGTTCCACCGCATCACTAAGGGCATAGTTGGCACGTAAATCGTTCACAAAATGTTTCAATTCAATCTGAGTTGGCAAATGTAAATTCCAAAGTAGGTAAATGACTTCTTCAAAACTTGCATTATTCTCCATCAATTCTGAAATATTATAGACTGCATAAGAAAGAGTATCATCTATAATCTGACTGATACGAGTCTCACAGGCAATCGTATCTTTTAAACCATTGCTTTGTGTCATTGTTTTACCTCTTGCAATTTCTTTCTAACCACCATTGGTAAAATTCCCCCATTTTCATAATAACGAATATCCGCATCTGCATCAAAACGAAGACGTGCTTTAAATCGTGTGATTCGATCGCCTTCTTTTGCAATAACCGTTATGACTTGCCCTACCTGTGGCTCTTTCGGCAATTGAATATCAAATATTTCTTTTCCAGTTAATCCAATATTTTGAGCATTTTCGCCGTCCAAATATTGAAGAGGAAGAATGCCCATCATGACTAAATTGGAACGATGAATTCTTTCAAAACTTTCAGCTAAAACCACTTTAACACCTAAAAGATTTGCTCCTTTAGCTGCCCAATCACGACTAGAACCCATACCATAATCTCGACCTGCCAAAATAATCGTATCCACTTTTTCTTTCTTATAACACATAGCAGCTTCATAAATCGGCATCAGTTCACCCTTATACTTTGTATAACCACCAAGTTTTCCAGCTGCTAGTTCATTTTTTATCCGAATATTGGCAAAGGTGCCTCTCATCATCACTTCATGATTCCCGCGACGACTACCATAAGAATTAAAGTCTTGATAGCTTACACCATGTTCCTCTAGATATGATGCTGCTGGACTATTTCTAGCAATATTTCCTGCTGGAGAAATATGATCTGTCGTAATCGTATCTCCAAATTTTGCTAAAACAGCTAGATTTTTCAACGTTTGAATGTTTGTATCATCTTCCAAGCCATCAAAGTAAGGAGGATTTTGTATATAAGTAGAGGCTTGATTCCAATGATAGATTTTCGATTTTGTTGTTGAAATTTGATTCCATTTTTCACTATCAGTAAAAACATGCTCATACTCTTTTTTAAACAAACTACTGGTAACGTATTTTTGTACATAGTCTGCTACCAAATCATGATTTGGCATAAGATCCATGAAGTAAACAGGTAGTCCATTCCTATCATATCCAAGCGGTGCACTTGTTAAATCAATATTTGCATTCCCAGCTAAAGCATAAGCGACCACCAGTGGCGGACTAGCTAAAAAATTTGCTTTAACCAAAGGATTGATTCGTCCTTCAAAATTCCGATTACCTGATAGGACAGCGCTAGCAAGTAAATCCGTATCCGTAATTGCTTTTGCCACTTCTGGTAACAAATTTCCAGAATTGCCAATGCAAGTGGTGCAGCCATATCCAACAACATTAAAACCTAATTTGTCCAGATAGACTTGGAGACCACTCTCCTTCAAATAGGCCGTAACAACCTTACTGCCTGGTGCAAGTGACGTTTTGACTGTTTTTGAAACACGTAATCCTTTTTCCACAGCACGTTTAGCTACTAAGCCTGCCGCCATTAAGACATATGGGTTGGAGGTATTAGTACAACTAGTAATTGCTGCAATAGCGACATGACCCGTTTTAATCTCTTCTTCATAATCATCAAACAATACCGTCGCTGTTTTCCTCAATTCCTCTCTTGGCAAACCAAAACCTCGAACACCCACTTCTCGGATAAGACTCGCTTGAAATTCTTACTTAGCCTTTGTCAATTCAATTAAATCCTGTGGCCGTTTGGGACCAGAAATACTCGGAACAATGGTGGACAAATCAATCTCAACAATTTTTGAATAAATTGGCTCCACTTTTTCATCATAAAATAAATTATTCTTTTGGACATAGAGCCTCGTTAACGCAATATGTTATTCTTTCCGATTTGTTAGTCGCATATAATGAAGGGTCTCTTCATCAATAGGAAAGTAACCGCAGGTTGCTCCATATTCTGGCGCCATATTTGCAACTGTTGCGCGGTCTGCCAAACCAAGTGTTGCTAGTCCTTCCCCAAAGTATTCTACAAATTTTCCAACTACATTTTCTTGTCGTAATCGTTGTGTTACTTTTAAAGCTAAGTCAGTTGCCGTTGTAATCTTAGGCAATTCCCCAACTAAGCGTACACCAATCACTTCTGGAACTGGAAAATAAGAAGCTTCTCCCAACATAGCAGCCTCTGCTTCAATTCCTCCAACTCCCCAGCCAAGAACCCCTATTCCATTGATCATTGTTGTATGACTGTCTGTTCCAAACATTGAATCTGGATAAAGCATGCCGTCTTTTTCAATAACAACATCACTAAGGAATTCAATATTAACTTGGTGAATAATCCCAGTTGCAGGTGGAACTGCACGATAATTATCAAAAGATTGCTCAGCCCATTTCAAAAATTCATACCGCTCATTATTACGTGAAAATTATTTTGTTATATTTTCTTCCAAAGCAGTCTCACAGCCATAACAATCAACTTGCACACTATGGTCAATGACTAAATCCACAGGAATTTCAGGATTGATAAGTTCTGGATCTCCCCCATTTGTTACAACTGCATCGCGCATACTTGCCAAGTCAACAACAACTGGTACTCCCGTAAAATCCTGTAAAATAACACGACTTGGTTTAAAGGGCACTTCACCTCTCGGTTTAACAGCTTGATAGTGCATTAGATTCTCTATGTGATGTTTTCTCACAACATCGCCATCTTCTTTTCGCAAAAGACTTTCTAATAATATGCGAATAGAATAAGGAAGATTGTCTAAGTCTCCACCCATATCTAATGCAACTTTTTCGAGATCAATATAGCTATATTCTCGCTTATCTTGATATAATATAGATTTATATGTTAGCATGAGAAACCTCCCACTAGGAATAATTATTTTATATTTTACAAAAATTCATGCAATAGTTTTTATAAAAACATGTAAGAAAATATAACATTACTGGTTTTCGTTTACTATTTCAAATATGTATTCGCCAAAAAATCCAAAGCATAAAAAAGCGATGAATTTCATCAATCCAATGCTTTTGATTTTGCAAAAGAAAAACTCCATCCGAAGATAGAGTTTTAGATTCTAAATTAAAGTGAGTTAACATCAACCTTAATACCCACACCTTGAGTAGTGGTGATAGTAAGATTTGTTATGTAAGTTCCTTTTACTGTAGCTGGTTTAGCTTTTGCAATCACATCGTGGAATGCTTTGAAGTTTTCAAGCAACTTATCAGCGTCAAATGAAACTTTACCAATGATAGCTTGTACGTTACCTGCACGATCTGCACGGTAAGTAATTTTACCACCTTTAGACTCTTCAACTGCTTTTGCAACATCCATTGTTACAGTACCAGTTTTAGGGTTTGGCATCAAGTTACGTGGTCCAAGGATACGTCCAAGACGTCCGACAAGTGCCATCATATCAGGTGTAGCAATTACGACATCAAAGTCAAGCCAGCCACCGTTGATTTTTGCAACGAGGTCATCTTCACCAACGAAGTCTGCACCAGCAGCTTTTGCTTCTTCTGCTTTTGCACCACGTGCAAAAACAAGCACACGTTGAGTTTTACCAGTTCCGTTTGGAAGAACCATTGCACCACGGATTTGTTGATCCGCTTTTTTCACATCAATGTTCAAGTTATAAGCAACTTCTACAGTTGCGTCAAATTTTGCAAAGTTTGTTTCTTTTGCAAGTGCTACAGCTTCTTCTACACTGTATGCTTTTGTGCTGTCGATTTTTTCAAGAGCAGCACGAAGTTGTTTGCTTTTTTTAGCCATTTTCTATTCTCCTTGTAAGTGGTTCAATCGATTTTCATCTCCCACGTCCTTCTCGAAATGATGAAGTCTTGCGGGTTTGGGTGTTATTGATTAGTCAACAACAGTGAATCCCATAGAACGAGCAGTACCTTCGATCATACGCATTGCAGACTCAAGGTTTGCAGCGTTCAAATCTGGCATCTTAGTTTCAGCAATTTCTTGTACTTGTGCACGAGTAACTGTTGCAACTTTTGTTTTGTTTGGTGTACCTGATCCTTTTTCAACACCTGCAGCTTTTTTCAAAAGAACAGCAGCTGGCGGTGTCTTTGTTACGAAAGTAAATGATTTGTCTTCATATACTGAGATAACAACTGGGATAATCATACCAGCTTGATCAGCTGTACGAGCGTTGAACTCTTTTGTGAATCCCATGATGTTGATACCGGCTTGACCAAGCGCAGGACCAACTGGTGGAGCTGGAGTAGCTTTACCAGCAGGAATTTGCAATTTTACAAGTTTTTCGACTTTTTTAGCCATCTTTAAATCCTCCTTTGTGGTTTTGGCGGTAATGTAAGATTTTTACCTCCCACAAGTATGCTTCTTGCATACCTTTCTATTATACACTAAAACGACTAAATTGCAAGAAAAAATACTAAAAAAATTCTCTATTTTTCTCGATTTTTGTGGTAAAATATGTGTATGACATTATTAAAAATCGCATCTATTTTATTTATCTTTTTAACTATTATTTTAACCATTATTATTACTAAATTATTTCGCTTGAAACGATTTGGCTGGAATTTTGCAGATTTGGCTTTTCCACTTTTTGTGTTGGAATTCTATGTCATCTCTGATAGAGCTTTCTACCACAGTTTCTTGCCAGAATTAGCATTAGCCCTTTCTGCCTTAGCAATTGCCATTACTGTCTACTTTCTTCGAATTAAACGCAGTTTTTACTATCCTAAGTTCTTTAAATTTTTCTGGCGAGCTGGTTTTATTTTGACCTTCTTTCTCTACCTCGCCATGGTGATTGGCTTATTTTTAACAAAATAATAAAAAATATCGGACAGACTCATCTGCTTCCGATATTTTTATATTTAATATTTTGTTGAGAACTTATCAAATAGAGCAAATAACTTATTTGTTATGAATTGGAACAGTCTCATGAGTGATTCTAACATTAAGGAGAGAATGACTGTGAGGATAATGGTAATCGGTGAGATTTTGGATAACAAAAAAATAGAGTGAAATAACAAGCCCGAAATCACTAAGCCGATGAGGTTAAAGAGTACGACAATAGTTTTCATTCGATTGAGCGGCTGAATAAGCTTGATGATGATAATGAAACCAACCACTGCTAATAAGATAACAGATGATGTCGCAACTTCTTGCGTAGATAATCGAAAAATCCGACCACAAGCCATGACAATCAAAACGGCCAATAAATCAACAAAAGCTGCTGGTATCGCATTCTGTAAAACCGTTCTTATGAAACGCCCTCGAATGCGCTGCTTGTTGGGCTCCAAAGCTAACATAAATCCAGGTATACCAATAGTGAACGCACTAATCAAGGAAACTTGTGATGCTTGCAAAGGATAGGTAAAAGCAAACAAACTGGACAAAATAGCTAGTGAAATGGAAAAGATATTTTTTACAAGAAATAAACTAGCGGAACGCTGAATGTTATTGACAACCCTACGTCCTTCTGCCACAATATGCGGCATATGCGAAAAGTCAGAATCCAGCAAAACAACTTGTGCAATCTGTTTGGTAGCACCGTTGCCTGACTCCATAGCAATGCTGCAATCTGCAGTCTTCATTGCTAAAATATCATTTACACCGTCACCTGTCATTGCAACTTTATGTTGATTAGCTTGAAGTGCTTGAACTAATTTTTGTTTCTGTTGAGGGGTCACTCGACCAAAGACCGTATATTTTTCAACTGCTTGAGTGATTTTTTCATCAGTATCCAAGTTTTGCGCATCTACATAATTTTCAGCATGAGGAATCTCTGCTTTGGTAGCCACTGCAGCAACTGTGACAGGATTATCTCCTGAAATAACTTTGACTTCCACACCTTGAACATCAAAATATGAAAAGGTCTCGGCTGCATTTTCTCGAATTGGATTTTCTAATAAGATGAAGAGTAGGGGTTCTACTGTTTGAGTCAAATCACCTGTAAATGGTTGATCTTTTGATTCAGCAAAAACAAGAACACGTGAGCCGCTTTCTGCATATTGTTGAAAATAGCTGCGATATTCTTCCAACTTTTCTTTTAATACAAACTCTGGAGCACCTAAAATAAAATTGCCTTCTTTGAAAGAAATAGCACCAAACTTGGTCTTTGAACTAAACGGAAAGGTTTTCACTACGGTCCAAGCCTTTTCTACTACTTCTGAAACAAAAAAGTCTCGAATCGCTGCAATCGTTTCATTTTCATCTGGACTTGCTACCAGATATTGTTTAAGAGCTTCCTGCGAAGCATTCTTGTCTTGCTGAACAGAGAGTACTTGTGCAACTTTCATCGTATTTTCCGTAATGGTTCCTGTCTTATCTACACACAAAACATCTACACGAGAAAGAGACTCAATCCCCTTCATACTGTTTAATAAAACCTGCTGTCTTGCTAGACTAGCTGATCCCAAAGCCAGCGCTAGAGTCATCAAAAGATAAAGCCCTTCTGGAATCATCCCAATAATAGCTCCTACCGTGGAGACAATACTAACTTGAAAACTTTCGTGATTGGTCACATAACTTTGGAAAAATAGAAGAAGCCCTAAAGGAATAATCAAAAATCCAATCACTTTAACCAAATTATTGACCGAACGTACCATTTCAGATTCTTCTTTTCCAGAGACTTCTTTTGCTTTCAACGTCAGTTGATTGATATAGGATTCATCACCTACTTTTTCCAAGCGAGCATAGGCTTTACCAGATACGACAAAACTGCCTGACATAACTGTATCACTTATTTGCTTTGCTATTTCATCCGCTTATCCTATCAACTGTGATTCATTGACTTTCAATTCACCTGATACAATCTTAGCATCTGCATAGATTTGGTCCCCTGCCGAGAAAAGAACGATATCATCTTGTACTAAATCTTTTGTCTCTAGTTGGATTTCTTTACCGTCTCGCACTGCAATCGCTGTATAGTGATGAAGTAACTGCATGTTGCTCAATATTTTGCGCGCTCTAAGCTCTTGAACAATTCCAATCAAAGAATTGATAATAAGAATAGGTAAAAAAAGTAAATTATTCCATGATTGTACAATAACTAGCAACATAGCAAGGACAAAAAATATAAAATTAAAATAAGTAAACACATTCGACTGAATGATTTGCCAAGTTGTTTTTTCCGTGCTAACTATTACTTTATTGACTAAGCCTTTTTGAATTCGTTCTTCAACCTTTTATTGGCTAAGCCCTGTGTATAT
>OJVS01000174.1_pt1 | contig 15513 bp, 17 predicted proteins | sample 1600291 | NCBI WGS metagenome assembly OJVS01 (sample SAMN04436609, study PRJEB24849) | human gut metagenome | biome: human gut; feature: NICU; material: stool | host: Homo sapiens | place: USA: Saint Louis, MO | collected 2009-11-28
TTCGTTGAAGGCTGAGAAATACCCGTACCACCTGATCTGGATAATGCCAGCGTAGTCTGGCTGTTATCCATTGAAAATCAAAAGAAATTTCTAGCTTTAACGTCCTGTTTTGATAGTTCATTACTCAATGAGGCTTTCAGAATGGGCCACAGAACCATACGTCACACCATCACACGCAACGGGATTTATTACGTCCGTTTCCGCTTGCCCGGTAATAAATATTTTCGCAAGTCTCTGGAGACTGACAGCCACACCCAGGCTCAGTTGCTCATGTCTTTTGCTTCTCCTGTAATTCCTCTGGTTCAACGTGGAACCATCCAACCGGATCACTTCGGTAAGCGTCTTTCTGAATATGGCAATAGCCTGAAGCAGCAGAATGAACAATGGCTGGCGCACCAATTTCTAAATGATGAGCAGTGCAATATTCAGCCGATAGTTGCTCAGGAATACCGCGAGATTGTCACTCCTTCGGGAGATGAGGAAGAACAAATAGAAGCACAACCAAAGGAAGTACTAACGCTGGCTGGCGCCTGGAACATGTACAAAAAGGAGAAGGCTCAGAACTGGACGAAGGCAATCTCACAGGCCAATGAACGCTTTATGGAAGTGCTGATGATTGTCTTGGGTGCATCCACAGACGTAACTACGATCACCAAACAGGACATTAAGCAGGTGATGGAGGTTATTGAAAACTTGCCTAAGCGTGTTGTTCAGCCTTACCGCTCGATGACTGTTCAGCAATTAATCGAGTGTGATGATGTCCCGCCCGAAGATTTGGTTGGCGCTGAGTCTATCCACAAGCATTTGAAGATTTATAAATCGCTGTTTAAAACCTTTCTGACTGACAATAAAGATATTCTGGAGAAGTCTCCGACTGATGGAGTGGTTGCCGCACCGTCAAAAGCAAGGTTTGGAGCATACAGTGCAGCAGAAATGAGAAAGTTTGTGGGGTGGGCGCTCAGGCAGCCTGACGGTTGGCAGAAGTGGATCACTCTTTTATTGGCGTACACGGGAGCCAGAAGAGGCGAGATCGCAAAGCTGGAAAAATCTCATATCAAATATGATGAGGATAGTCAGCGGCACTATCTCCTTATCGCGGAAGGAGGGCAGGGGAAAACTGAGAACGCGACTAGACAGGTTGTAATACATCCCAAACTGATCGAATGGGGATTCCTTGATTTTGTAAACCGTCAATGGAAAGAGAAAATCTTCTCGCCTGTGTCGGGTAAGAACATGCCGAAGATCGGCAAAGTTTTAGCAGATGTGCGAGATCAGCTTGGCATTCCTTATCTTGATGACTATGGGCAGCGGCGATTGGTGCATAGCTTCCGACATACCATGATTTCAACCTGTTTAGCTGGCTGGGTTGGCAACTTAGCGCACTTGCAGCAGGTTGTAGGGCATGAGAAAAGCGGGGCAGGGATCACTAGAAGATACTTACACATTTTTCCTCTGAAAACTGTGTGTTACGTCATTGATGGATTGTGTTGGAATTGCTAATATTTTGTGTAATGTCATAGTTTTACTGAATTTTCAGTGATATAAATAATGTAAAAATAAGGTGTTCTACGTAAGGTTATTTTTCTATACACAGCTAGCATAAAGGATTAATGATGTTTATTAAAAAACTGAAGATAGAAAATTTTAAAGGGTATCACGGGGAAGATAATGAGTTGGAATTCAATATCCCTGATGGAGAAACGGAAGGTAGTGGACTTAATATATTTGTGGGTGAAAACAACGCCGGAAAATCCACTGTATTTGAAATTATAGATTTTATAAAGGATGGAACCAAAAAGAACATTGAGGATCTTATATGCAAATCAGATTCGGCTAATATTGCTGAGAAGCTTTCAGCCGAGCTAACCTTCACTGGAAACTTATCAGAAGTAATTGCCGCTCATGTACAAGCTAATAAAGTTGCAGCATTCACCTCGCATGTTTTTGAGGACGAGGGTGTTAATTATTTCAGAGTGAAGAGGTGTAGTGAGGTAGGGGAGAAGAAAATATTATTTTGGAACGGAAATGAATTTGTTAACCCAAGTGGTATAGATGCCCCATTTAAGAAGTTTTATGATAATAACTTCATTTGGGCTGATACAAACCCAAGCAATGAAGCAAAGTTTGGCTCTACAACTATATGTGGTTCGCTTCTAAAAGAAATTGCTTTAGGCCATATTGAAACGGATGAGTATAGAGCGTTTTCTGAGCAATACCATCGCGTATTCAATCACCCTGAATCAGAGTTGAGACAGAAAATATCATTAGTCGAAAATCAAGTTAGAGAGGTTTTCTCATCTCAATTTGGTATGGCAGATATTTCTTTCATTTTTGAAGAGTTGCAGGTAGAGAATTTCTTCAAAACTATTTCCATCATGATTGATGATGGGGTGAATGTCCCAATGGGAGAAAAGGGGCACGGTATGCAAAGGGCACTAGCCCTATCATTACTTCAGGTGTACGCTGAGATAACGTGTAATGCGCATGGTGCGGGGATTAGTAAACCATTTTATCTTTTCATTGACGAACCTGAAATATGTCTTCATCCTTCAGGGCAGCAAAAGCTTTTAGAAGCTTTAATGATTATATCCAAAAGTAGACAGGTCTTTGTTACAACGCATTCGCCTTTCCTTTTATCCTCCCCTTATCTTAAAAATGTCGGCTTGTTTGTTTTCAAAAAAGAGAATAATAAGAATGTTGTGGAGAGGGCTGATACGTCTCCTTGGTTCCCTTGGTCTCCATCGTGGGGCGAGATTAATTTCAAAGCATACAATTTAGCAACCGTTGAATTGCATAATGAATTATATGGTTATTTGCAGGAAAGAAACTCCTGCCCTAATGAAAGAGCAATGGAGCAATGGTTAAGCTCACAAGGCATCGTCCTTAGTAAAGTATGGACAAAAGAAATTAGAAATGTGGCGCAAGCTCCTACAAATACAACATTACAAACTTTTATCCGTAATCATATACATCATCCAGAGAATGTTACTATGCAGTCTAATCGTTATACGCAGCAGGAGCTATTAAGTTCAATTCAACAAATGGTAGGATTATTATAGAATAAAACGGCGAGTCATTCGACTCGCCAATCATTGGCAGGTCACTTTTCGTTGTCTGAGGTTGAGAACGTGCGAGAGTACGGGCAGGATTGTGAGCGAGTCACCAGCGGCAGAAGTGCCAGCGCACATATCAAAAGCTTCTTCATTTCCCGCTCTCCTTAAATGTTCAGCTCGTGGTAGGTCTGGTTAACCTCATCCTGAGTAATATCAAGGTACGTCATTGTGACTGCCGGGCTGCTGTGGTTTAGCATTTTGCTGATCGTCTCGATTGGTGTGCCTGCCTCCCACAATGCACGGCCCCGACACTTACGGGCGCTGTGACTGCTGATGTTCTTCTCTGTGACCATTTCCCCCGCTTCACTGAATGCACGGCTGGCTGATTCTCGCGTGATGGCCCTGGGTGGCTGATTCTTCACACGGTTAGATTTGGACTGGAACAGGAATTTATCTTCTGGGTATGCAGCACGGCGACGGCTGATAATCTCCCGTGCCCGGTTGTTAATCGGAAAGACCTTCAGCTTGCTCGTTTTCTTCTCCTTGATAGTAACCACGTTTCCGGCGACATCATCAAATGTCAGTGCCAGCAAATCACTGATGCGCAATGCCAGATTCAGGTTAAGCGCCCAGGCGTCAGCAAAGGTTTCGTTGCGACGGCGTAGGACTGCCTCAATCTCTCGTGCCTCTTTTGGTGTCGGTGCGTTCGTTCTCGCCATTTCATTATCTCCCTTTAATCAAGTTACGAATTAATCATTAATCATAACTAGATCATTATCAAGGGTTTTTTACGTCACAAAATGAAATTAAACCAACCCCGCCCCGTGGGAGGATCACTAGTAGGCCCCTGGTCGTGTGGTATCCGGTCCTGAAATATCGGGGTATTGTTAATACGAACTCCTGAAGATGCGGTGATCCTGATGGTGTGCCATGTGACTAAAACACCATTCTCACTCAGAGATCTGCTGGACCGTCGTTCCGACCCCTCAATAATCCACACGAATCTTGCGGAAATATCATAGTGACGCTGACAGCGACAACACCACAACCAGCCGCACGGGGTGTATAAACATTCACTTTTCGTGCATGAAAAGTGGATTTTTATGCTGTTTCGAAGTGCATAAGCAGGCCGAGTCTGGAAGGGGGAGAATGTGAGGTTGTATAATTCCTTTATTTTCAATTTGTTAGTGTTTGGTGCGCTACTTTAGGTCACATTATGATGAACTGTGATGTAACTTTGTGGCCTGTCTGGTGCATCCTCTGGACTTCTGATACTTCCACCAACATTGGGCTGTGCCTGGCGATATTCTCCCGTCCCAACGGTCACCGCTTCGTGTCTTTTCCCACACAGTTGTGAACGGCCCCACCAATCCCTTCTACGCTTCACCAGAAGCCCGTAGCGGCGTTATATCTACACAACTGTGACTGACAGACCGATGATCCACGACCTCCCACTGCGTTATGCAGGCGGCTCCAGAGGGTGTCTGTTTTGGTTTTTATTCGTGTTTTTTATTTTTTGTGAAAAGATAGTTCAGAAATAGGAGCGTGTTTAACCACATCCTGAGCGGCAGATATAACGCTTCCAGCATTGGCGCGGGTTCGCTGTGTACATCTCGATATAACGATCACCAAATCCCACAGGCGAGCCAGTGACAACAGGCTGCATTTATGAATAATTAAACGCAATTATCGGCTTTTATTGCCTTTAAAAATCCAGTCAAGCAGAGCGCTCATCGTTGAGCCAGCTACCGCGCCTCCAGACTGTTCAGCCCCAGCTTTCAGAACGTTGATTATGGTTTCGCTAGCGCCTGGTGCTTGCTGTTGAAGCAACTTTAAGCCCATTGGAGTTAACTTGGCGGCGGTATCCTTGTCGGTTGAAGAGATTATCTCCGTGTAACCCATATCGCTGAGAGCCTGGAGTGTGTTGCAAAGCAGGTCAATCTGAGTTCTGTCTCCTCTGGGCTTCCAGCCGAAGTCTGAAAATTCGAAAGAAGAGTAAGAGGGATAAGCTGCAAACAGTTTCACCAGGATTCCGGTCGCCATCTCGTTGAAACTGTCTTTGCCTTGGACGAATTCCATAATGTTTCCTTTTGTTCACTGATTGAACGAGGTTACTCAGTTACGGCAGGAAGTGCCAGCGGGAAATATGACGCTGTGCTATTAATCACTGGGTAAGAGGTGTCTTCTGTCAGAGGGGAGGGTGTCTTCTACTGGAAGATACGTGTCTTCCACCAGAGGGGAGGTGTCTTCTGAGAGACGTAGTATAAGAGCAATTTATAAAACCACTAATAAAAACACTTATAAGATCTTAAAGACCTTAAGGTCAAAGATAGATTGAACATGCGTTCAATTGTTGGAGTTGTTAGGTGTTATGTAGACAGGCTTCGCCTGTTTACACATGTGTGGAAGACAAGCGCAAGCGCGTCAGTCAATGTGAACGGCTTCGATGAAGCCAGGAGCTTTAAACGCGACGTACACTCCCCCCTGGGGGCGGCGCTCCCCCCTCAATCTCACAAGGCTATAACGGCCCTGTGCTTCGGTGGCGATGCTATGATGCACAGCGGCCCTGTAACGCTCCCTGTCGCGTTCAGAGCGTCTCTCTCCTGATGCTGGTAACTATCTACCGCTTCGCTTTCTGAGCCACTTACAGAGTGTCTGAGCGCGATTGTGGATATGTTGTATTGACTTCATTTGTGGAATGTGTAATAATAATGGTTCATTTTTATCAATTAATAAATCACTAATTGTATTGACATTCAGAGTGAGTTACTGTAAACTATATATTATCAACTGAAGCGGCTCAGACGGGCCACGAGGAACAACCACAACACAGATAAGAGGACTGCCATGGCAAAACCCGCCAAGATTGATTTTGCAACTGAGAACGCTCAAACCATCGCTGACGCTATTCTGAACGGCGTAACCAACATCCAAAACCTGAAAGCCTTCCGCTACAGAGTCGGGACCGACAAGGCCGATAAGCTCTATCCCCAAACGCGCGAAGCAATGAACCTCGTTAATGCAGAACGAAAGAAAGCCCGTGATCGCCAGGTCTTTAAGGATCTGTTGCGCCCGTTCTCTCAAAAGTACGCAGCAGGTGCAACGATCCCTGAAATACTCGCTCCCGTTCTCAAAGGCTATCGCCAGATGTATCTTGAAAAGCTGGGTCTCGACCTTACTCATGAGCAGATCATAATGTTGTTGGTCGCTACTGATGGTGTGGAACAACTCGAAAAGTACGGTTATAGCGTAATCGGTGATTTTCCAACCGCTACAACTACCCGCCACTAATACCAATTCGGCGCGTCGCCGAACAGACCAGATAGCCGAAAAACCCGGCAAACCATACGAATAAATGCAGGCACAAGGCCCGCCAGAACCCTGATCGTTAATCCACGATTGCAGGGGCGTATTCCCATATCTGACAGACAGGAGAAAAGATGCATGAACATTTCGTTCCCGGATGAGACATACCGCACATTGCTGAAAGAGGCGAACCGCCGAGACATGCCAATGGCGAAATTATGCAGCGAATTACTGCAAACGGCAGCAAAAATAATTGAAAAGAGCAAAACAGATAACCAGCGAGGATATAATGACGACCGAGAACGTAGAAACTAAAATTTACAAATCACTACCGCAGCCGAACGAAGACAAACCGATTACCATCGATACCTTTTCTTACTGGTCGATTCCGGTTGCTCGTATCAAAGTTTTCAATGGTGTAGAAAACAGCCTGGAGATAATGGCTGTCTACAGTCATCTACTTGGCTGGAAGAAAACTACTGGTCAGATCCGACCTCCCCAACAGTACATTGCTGATTGCTGCTGCATGGGACTTTCCACTGTTCAGAAGAAAGTGAAATTGCTTGTAAAAATGGGCTGGATCACTGCGACCTCCGTCCGTAAACCAGCGAGCAAAGAAATTTCTCACACTGTTTACACGGTCAAAGATCCTGAAGTCATCCTGGCTGAACTTAATGCCGGATTGTCGCAGCAAGGTGAATCAGTCGTTACCATCGAAAAAAAACAGAAAGTTACAACCGAAGAGTGTGGTAAAGATGAACAAAAACGTGATGTCGTGGAATTTGCCGCGTCTGTTGCTGGAAAACCAGACGGCGTACCTGTTGTGGATATTCCTGTCGATGCTGATGTACCTGTCAATGATAATGCGATGAACCAGGATGAAATACTTTTTGAGTTTAATGAGATCCCATACTAATAATACGGAGGACAATTGTGTACGCAAGCAACTGGTGATAACCAGACTACCAACAGCCTGAAGGCTGACCTAGAAGAACAACTCCCCGATCTAACTCGTCTTTTCAAAAATCGTCGTAGAGACGACTCAATTGTTAAAACCGCACAGAAACTATTGGTAATGGGTATGACTTGCGGCAAAGTCGCATTGCTCCTCCGACTTGATCCTGAGTTTGTGGCAGAGTTGGCGGAGACGTGGAACCCTCGGTTTAGACGAATTACATATACAAATCAATATGTAACTAGATTAACTGTCCGCCAATATTTTGAGTCCGGTAGTATGCTGGCAACGATATGCCGAGATTTGCAGATGCCGCTTTTTACCGTCATATCGCACCTTCACTCTGAGGGCGTGACGGATCAGCAGATTACGAGCCGTATGCCTGACCGTACAGACCCTCTATACATTGCATACCGCAAAACCGTAAAACACCACGCGAACAGAAAGCACAAACCCATCCAGTTGCACTAAACATATTGAATTTACGAGACATTTTGCTGTTATCGGTAGCTGTTTTCCTATGGCTACGTAACGGTCTGAACCTCTACAGGAATAAAAACAAACATGAAAACTTTAGAAGACCTTCGCGCCAGCCTCCTGGAAGCGATGAGCACAGCAGCCGATCCCGTAGAATTAAACAAAAGTGCTGAAGACGTGCTAGCTGACGCTGTCCAGGAATACCTGTCAGCACCGAGTGTCACCACTAGTGAACCAGCTCCGGGGCGTGGCAGACCAGGGATCGCAATCACTCACAAATTACAGGGTTATAGTGCAAACAACCGCCCGGTGTCACTCCTAATGAAATCAGGCATTAGCATTCAAATTAATAAAGCCGCTCTTGATAATGCCGCTCCTGAGATTCTCGCCGCACTCAAGCGTCTGGGCTATGACGTTAATCAGGAGGTGTAATGTCTAACGGCAACATTATTGTAACTTCTACAGTTAACAAGGTTACTTGGGTAGTTGATGAGTCAAGTTACAAACGGGCGCTCAAGCGGATTAAATCCCTAAAGAGCGCTCACGAGAAGCCTGCTAAATCGCTGGAGGCTGCACAGAAACGCGCCTCGCAGAGTGAAGGCAAAGCAGCATTAGCCGCAGCGAAAGCCCAGACAGCGAAGCTACGCCAGGCCAAACAGATCAGCGCTGAACAGCAGAAACAAGCACAACTTTCAGCCAAGGTTGCCCAACAAGAGCAGGCCCACGCTAAAAAGATGGCTGCTATTAACGCTCGTGGTGCAGTCCAGCAAATCAATCAGGCCGATCAACTGGCGAAACAGAATGAGCGCCTTGCCCGTATTAGCGCGAAGGTCAGAGCGGCGGCACGGTCAAGATCGATGACCTATAACCCAGATATGGGTGGCACAGCTCCCGAACCAGGATTATTAGCAGCGCAAACAGCAGCAATGAATCGCGGCCATGCTTCTATCGCGAATGATATTATCCAGACGAAAAAAGCTATCGCACTGGAAGAGAAGCGCCAGCGTGAGAAAGAAGCCAGCCTCAAGCGCCAGAGCACTGCATACGATACCCTACGCCGGGCCAGCTTGACGATCAGCCATATCGAAGGTGCCAGCCTGGCTGACAAAATGAAAGCGGTGCAGGCAATCAAAGAGGCGACCCGGGGTTACGCCGAGCAGCGTTTTACCATCGCAGAAATGCGCCTTGAACTTGCTAAAGCGACTCTGGAAACCAGACGCCAGGCACGATTAAACCGCCAGATTGTTAAGGATAGAGCGAAAGCTGAGCGTGCTGGTCGCATTAATGCCGAACGTCTGACCCGTGAACGTAGCGAACGTGGTTATGGTGGCCTTGCTGCCACTGGTGTAATTGCAGGTGGTTCCCTGATTGGCTCAATGGGTGTTGCTCGTGTTGGTCAGACCCTCCAAGGGAGTCTTGAACGCTCCAGAGAGGCGCAGCAATTAAGGCAGTATGACATTAGCCAGCTTGAATTTAATGCTATTCATGACGTTGTACAGAAGCGTACAGGGTACGACCTGACTGTAGATAAGTATGCGTCCATGAATAAGGATTACTTCGAGAAAGCAGGCGAGCTAATAAATACCGGTTCCTTTAAAACTAACAAGCAAGGGGTAACAACATTCAGCGGAGGTGGTGAACTTGCTGATCTGGTGAATGCAGTTCTTAGCAAAACCAACCAGCGAACAGCCCAGAAGGTGATCGGTGAACTCCAGAAATTAGACATGGGAACCTTTGTTACCTACGTCCGGCAGTTGGGTAAACAATTCGGCTGGACAGAGAATTCCATGCGTCATTTTCTTGAGGCCATAGACGATGGTTCGGTGCTCCTCAGCGGGCTTACAGGGGAGGGTGACGAGGTTATTGACCGTATGCAGAAACTTTCTGCTGAAGGTTGGACATTATCAGAAGCTCAGCAAGCCAACCTCGATAAGCTGGCAGCATTAGGAGCTGAGTACAACCGAGTGCAAACCAGTCTCTCTGACCACTTTTCAAGCGCCTTTGTGAATGGGCTTCAGGATTACGCCACCAATACGGATACACTCCGTCAGTCAATGACAGGATTAATCCCGATTGCTGACAATCTGGGCCAATCGCTGGGTGAACTCACAACTAACGTTATCGCGTGGGCCTCGCAAATTGGCGGAGAACTTCAAAATGGTGCAACTCTACCGACCGCTATCTATAACACCACCGTTGATGAAGGCAGCAATGCCGCAGCGCAGTGGATTAAAGATAAGACAGGTTTTGATCCTCGTGTCATCGGTCAGACGCTTAAACAGATTTACCCGTGGCTGGATAGTTCTGCACAGAACAACGTCGGCAGTGGACAGGCCTGGACAAATCCGGGGTTAACCCGTGGGGTTGCTGGATTCAGTCAACCACAACTCACCTTCACTCCGCCTGAGCCATTCGGTTCTACTGGTTGGAAACCAGACAGCTCCAGGTTTAATCTGACTGGTGAGGCGACGGTTAAAGTCGAGGTTGAGCAGACTCTGAATGCTGGCGTTTTAGATGGTCTTATTGATACAAAGATCAACGATAACAACGTCAGACAGCAGAATATGATACTGGGTATAGCCGATTAATCATCATGGCGGCGAATCTGCCGCCCTTATATCAATTTTGTCATTAAATCAACAAATCACCGTTAAATTTGCCAAGTATTTGTTGCAAAAGAAATAGTTTAGTGATAAAATTATATACAAGGTGATATTAATGCCATAATGTCATTTTTCCTTGATACTAAAGCGGTTTTGTCAGAGCCGCTTTTATTATGCTCCTGTTGTTGTCCAGTTTAAGAGGTTGGAACAGCGGTGACGGTGGCATAATAAAAGATTCGCCTCTAGCATCTGTGGACGGGTTTAAAACAAAGTTTTAAATCGCGCTGCGATGTCATAGAGCGTACTACATCCGGGGTTAACCCTTGGATTAGCCAAAAGTCCTGGCTCTCCTTCCAGGCCATCTTGCTATGATGTTAACTGGCATCGAGCGCACGGCGAAGATTTCAGAGGTCTCCCGCCGCTGTCGCTCCCTCCTTCCTAATCTCTCCATCAGAAAAATAATAAACGCTGTTTATTTCTCTACCACCGGGGCAGGCGCTCCTGCTTCCGGGTGTTTTTTCTGCGTGGAACACGAAGCGAAAAAGGTCGCCCCTGGGCGGCCTCTTTTACACCTGTACTAAATCCCGGCAAATCTGCCGAATAACGATAACTGCCTGTATATCAGGCTATTTAACAAGGCCGCTTGGCGGTGAACCTACGGTTCATCACTTTGTGACCGAATAACTGTATGGAGATACAAAATGGCATTCGAATATGAAAGCAAAACCCCACAGGATGTATTGGTTTTTACGGACAGCCCGATTTTCCACAAACGAGAAGTTATCCTCGATCTGGCTGCTGACGTGACTTGTGGTGATGTGATTAACCCGACCACTGGCGCGGCATATGTTGCAGCCGATGCTGATAACTGTGCTGTAGCACTGCAAAACCAAATCGCAGGTGAGGCACGTAGCCTCGTTATCAGTGATACCCAATGTGTTTTCAACCCGGCGGGTCTAGTTGTAGCGACTGCTGCGAAAGATGCTGCTTACGCTGCACTTATCAAACAGGGCAATCGTATTGCCGACGCAAACACTGCAATTTAATCAAGGAGAGATAACAATATGAAATTAAGTGATTTTACAAACCTTTCTGGTCAGTTCGTCAAGCCGAGTGGTGAGGGGTTCCTTCTGTCCAGCCTGGGGATCTTTACCAGCCGTCCAAGTGATACGCAAATCATTGCACTCGATACTTTGGAAGATGTGCAGCGTGAAGTGACTAAATCAGTTGCCCGTTATGGTTCTGAAATGTCGGGGCTTTTATTTCCCCGTGCAGCTAACGTGACTATCACCGCGCCGTTACATGTCTACAGCTCAACCATCACCAGCCAGGATTGGCAGGGCAAAAGGGCACCAGGGACAAATCGCCAGATGACCGCTGAAGATGTAGTTGCTAATCATACCCTGAAGCACTACCTGCAAACCCGCCGTGACGTAGAATTCCAGATGGCGCAGAGTCTTCTGCATAACGTGACTGAAGCCACGCATTTACGCGAAGGCCCAACCATTCACTGGGACCAGTTCTGGGGTATTAACCAGCCGTCTGCTGTGGTGAAAACTGGCACCAGTGCCAACGTCATTACTGAGATGCAGAACGCTGTCACGTTGCTGAAGAAAAATCTGGGTGGCTGGTCTTCCAGCATCAAGCAGGTTTATCTGCTAGCGAGTCCGAGTCTTTTCACCGCCATTCAAGGTAACCCAACCGCATATCAGGCTGCATTATTTGGAGCGACTTCCCGCGGCATCATTTTCCCTGACACTTTGGGTGCATATGATCGATACAACATCGGGCGCGTAACTGTAGTGCAGGTTGACGATCCGCTATACGGCATTGCAGATGGTGAGGGCTACATGCTGGCGACGTTCTCCAACATCGTAGAGGGCGACTTATCTCCTTATATGACCTACTGCACGCCAGCCTCACGCCACGCAGAGGTTGCTAATGGTCCGGTTTATCCGTCGTACCATTACGTTCTGCGTGATAAATTCATGAATTATGAGGTGGTCAGTGAGTTATCACAGATTCAGATCCCAATGCGTCCAGATTTCGTTCTGAAAATTACGATGGATGACGCGGCGTAAGACAGCAGATTTTGGGGGCGCGTTGCCCCCGCTGCTGGCGAGGCTAACGGTGCGAAGCACTCTCGCTATTGCGAGACACCTTCGGTGCTGGAGGCAAAGAAGAGGAGATACACGAAATGAAATTAGCTTTGATCGGTACTGGCAATCTGCCGCTGATGCAGTGGATTTTAGACGGCACGAACGATGACGCGATCATCAACATGTCAGCACTGGCACGTCGGCTTGGGTGTAGCAGATCGAGTCTATTGGATCGGATTCAAACCTACGGATTTGATAGTGCCGTGAAGTTTTACCTGAACCTAAAAAGAAGTAAGACGTTACAAGTATAAAAGCCGGGAAATCCCGGCTTTTTTCATTAACGCTTTTTGTTCGATTGAGAAACAACTGAACCAGCTAGCGTTTTGGTGATATCACTTGAGCGCGGATTTTTTAATGCCGCTGATGCTTTGGCTTCCATATCTGCACCAGTCTGGTTTTTTGTCCCGGCTTGGGACAGTACAGAACCTGCTAAACTTTTCTGAATCGCCGAGGCGTTTGGATTGTTAAGGGTCTCTGCTGCCAGATGAGATACATCTTTAGACGACTGTTTACTATTAGCTACCATTTAAACACCTATTCACAGTATGGATAGTTGCATATATTGTATTTTAACTATGAATGACCACAATATATAGTGATAATGATAGTTCCGAAGCGGTAGAGTACGCAAGCTCGGCAAATGTTTTTTACTGGTTTTATGACCAGTGTCAATTGTTTAATAACTGACCGTTTACTAAGCAGCGGAGGAGTCATATAAGTAGTGTGCAGGCATAAGCTTGTAATACTCAGGACAAACCAAATGGCAGATAACTTACAGCGTCGGCAGCCAGAAGATAAACGTTTCATCAGCTTAAGTGAATCTTGGGAAGTGGCATATTGGACCCAAGCGTTGGGTGTTACTGAATCTCAGCTTAGGGCTGCTGTTAGAGCTGTTGGTAATGGCACTGCTAAGGTAAGAGCACATCTAGGTAAATAGGTTTGTGAAGGCACCTTCAATTGTGCTGTTGAGGCTGGGGAAACCCGGCCTTTTTTGTGTTCGGTGATTGGTGCTGTGAGCCACAACTTGGGACACAAGCTGGCACACAGAGCATTTTTTAGGGTTGAGTCTTCGGCTTTCCGCTGGCATGATCCAGAACAGGGATTAACGGGACGTTAATCGCAAGCTTTTGATTTTGATTTAAATGACTCGGGGTGCCCTTCTTCGTTGAAGGCTGAGAAATACCCGTACCACCTGATCTGGATAATGCCAGCGTAGGGAAGTCAGAGACCGCAGGGTCATTGCTTCTACCTCGTCTGGCGGGAGCAAACCATGCCTGAGCTGCTGAATCCCGCGCCTGTCGCGCACCTGCGCCATCTGCTGCGCGCCCATTCCCCCCTTGTGCACTGCATGACCAATGATGTGGTGCAGACCTTTACCGCCAATGTTCTGCTGGCCGTCGGCGCCTCGCCGGCGATGGTGATCGATCCCCGCGAAGCGGCGCAGTTTGCCGCTATCGCCGATGCGCTGTTAATTAACGTCGGTACCCTGACCGAAGATCGCGCCGTGGCAATGCGCGTCGCGGTGGAACACGCCCGTCAGGCCGGAAAGCCCTGGACGCTGGATCCGGTGGCGGTCGGCGCCCTGACCGTGCGCACGGCCTTTTGTCACGAGCTGCTGGCCCTCCAGCCGGCGGCCATTCGCGGCAATGCCTCTGAAATTCTGGCGCTGGCCGGGATGAGCGCCGGCGGGCGCGGGGTGGATACCACCGATACGGCCGCCGCGGCGCTGCCGGCGGCCCAGGCGCTGGCTCGCCGGCTGGCTACCGTGGTGGCGGTCACTGGCGAGGTGGACTACGTCACTGACGGCGAGCGGGTGCTCAGCGTGGCGGGGGGTAATCCGCTGATGACCCGGGTGGTGGGCACCGGCTGCGCGCTGTCGGCGGTGGTGGCGGCGAGCGCGGCGCTGCCGGGAGACCGGCTGGAAAACGTGGCCGCCGCCTGCGGGCTGATGAAGCAGGCCGGGGAGATCGCCGCCCGTCAGGGAGGCCCTGGCAGCTTTATTCCGGCGTTTCTCGACGCGCTGTATCAGGAGGTGCAGGGATGAAACGCATCAACGCCCTGACCATCGCCGGCACCGATCCCAGCGGTGGGGCCGGTATCCAGGCCGATCTGAAAACCTTCTCCGCGCTGGGGGCCTATGGCTGCTCGGTGATCACCGCCCTGGTGGCGCAGAATACCCGCGGCGTGCAGTCGGTCTATCGCATCGAACCGGATTTTGTGGCCGCGCAGCTCGACTCGGTGTTCAGCGATGTGCGTATCGATACCACCAAAATCGGCATGCTGGCGGAGACCGATATTGTGGAAGCCGTGGCCGAGCGGCTGGCGCGCTACCGGGTGGCCAACGTGGTGCTGGATACCGTCATGCTGGCGAAAAGCGGCGATCCGCTGCTGTCGGCCTCGGCGGTGGAGACCCTGCGTCAACGATTGTTGCCGCAGGTGTCATTGATCACCCCGAACCTGCCGGAAGCGGCCGCGCTACTCGATGCCCCCCATGCGCGCACCGAGCGCGAGATGCTGGAGCAGGGGCGGGCGTTGCTGGCGCTGGGCTGCGGCGCGGTATTAATGAAGGGCGGCCATCTCGACGACGCCGAAAGCCCGGACTGGCTCTTCACCCGCGAAGGGGAACAGCGGTTTACCACGCCGCGCGTGCAGACCAAAAATACCCACGGCACCGGCTGCACGCTCTCCGCCGCGCTGGCGGCGCTGCGCCCGCGTCATGCGGACTGGGCGGCCACCGTCGCCGAGGCGAAGGCCTGGCTGTCGGCGGCCCTGGCGCAGGCCGACTCTCTGGAAGTGGGCCACGGCATCGGTCCGGTGCACCATTTCCACGCCTGGTGGTAAATGGCAGCACAACGGGACAGCAGAATCTCCTGAAAAAATGGCCCCCCGGCTGGAAAATAGGCTAAGTCGGTACCAGGCTTAACCTGCCCAAAAAAATTGGGTTGGGATAATGCATGCCG
>OJVS01000177.1_pt1 | contig 14696 bp, 18 predicted proteins | sample 1600291 | NCBI WGS metagenome assembly OJVS01 (sample SAMN04436609, study PRJEB24849) | human gut metagenome | biome: human gut; feature: NICU; material: stool | host: Homo sapiens | place: USA: Saint Louis, MO | collected 2009-11-28
GAAACCTGGTATCACGGCAGAGACGAAGCCTTAAAGTGAACGAGTATTAAGTAAATACGTATGGTCGCCTGCCCGTAATATACAAATAAGAAGGGAACTGGTCATCCTGACCTGCTCTCCATTGATTATCAGAGGCCGATGCTCGTCCTGCATCCGGGTAATCATGACATATTCTCGCTTCCGCTTCTCGCTCATTGCTGACCTTCAGATCCAGCAGGTTGTTTGCTTGGTACCAGAGATAGACGCGCCAATAGCCAGGTAATCGTCCATACCTCGCCATGGTAATCTTTCACAAGTATGTGCTCTATACGTAACGGGACAAAGAGGGAGATAGATAGAAGACCCCAGGTCTACTCAGATTCATCACAACATTGAGAAATCAGACCAACAAACCACTGGGATCACAACGCTATTTAGCAGATCGCCGATAAGATTTTGATGACTGCCAGGCATGTTTCATCTTCTCAATAAACTCCAACTTCTCTTCAGGTTGGACGTTCCACACATCTATAGCCGCAATAATCATGTCATAACGCATAGACGTGTTATATGGGCGAAGATAGCCTGCTATTCGTTCTTTTCCTTTAAGATAGTCCCAGAGATATACTAACTGAGTTTCATTTTCACGTGATATCCAGTCAAAATCTGTCAGAAAAAAATCATATTGCTCAAGCCAGCGCTCATGCAGTTTTTTGAAATAAGTGATCTTATCTCCAAGTGAGCATGGAGCTTCATCAATGTACCTCATCACACCATTGATGAGTTCACGCTCAGTTACCGGAGTGGGGTTGTACAGATCGGTACTTGCTCCCGCGTTCAGATAGAATCGGGAGAAAACGCGTTTCGTTTTTTTCGAAGCAATGGCCTGTGGATTTGTTATCAGGTCCAAATCAATACCGTCCAGGTCGATATTCAAATTAGCGAAATCAAGATTTGTGAAGATATTATTGTCCAGTAAAAGAGAATTAAAACCACTTGAACAATCAAAGCCATTCCCCAAACCACCAAGTGCCAGCCCTGCAGATAATACTGGGTATTCAAAAATATAATGGTGAGCAAACCACAATGCTCTTGGTGTACCTTTGAAACAATCAAAATAATCTTTATCAATTAGTAGTAGCTCAGCCCATTCTTTAAGAGTTTTCCGGCCAATTTTGATCCTGTCCTGATCGCCCAGGAAATGCCGTTCAAGGATCTGAGAGATTAAAAGTCGAAACTGTTCTGGCGAATCATAAGTACTCAACTGTAAGGAGTGATCAGTGTTGGAAAGTGCTCCTAGCATTTTTAGATACATGATCTCGTAACGGATCATATCGTAATGCAACATCGTCTCTTCCCTCTCATTCTGGCTCCCGGACACAGATTAGCACGAGCATCTTTTATGTGGAGAGAGACGTGTCACAGGCTGAGGAATGACTGATTTATTACTGATATCCTACTGATTTTATTGTGATATTAATTTGATGTTTTACTGCATTATTACTGTAGTTTTTACTCTACGAATCCCCTCTGTTCACCTCATTAGAATCGTTCAACAGCAGATATGAACATTTGGGTTTTTAGTATAATTAAGGGGCACTCCCTGTTTCTATACCACCCTGCTCACAGCTCCTTCCCCCAACGAGCAACCCTGCCTGTGTTGCCCTGGATACGCAGTTCCCTTTATCTGCCTATCCCTGCTTCTCTTAAAAATTACATCTCATCCCAATCCTTTGTACTCCTCCAGACAAAGGATAAATCAATGCACACACCTTACCCCTTTAACCCCAAATATACGATGAACTGGTTTCTACTGTCTCTGATCAATGACCACCTGAATCAGCTACTGAACCGATATTCCCGAATACAGGCACTCAGACTCGACCTGTTCTATCAGAAAGGTACAGAGCGCTATAAACGTCATTCATGGAACGAAACCGAACGAGAGGTACGCATGCTGGTTGAGCGCACTCTGCAGCACACAAATCTGTCAGGGTATTTCTGGGTACTCGAGAACTCTGTAGACCACGGCTGCCATGCCCATATCGTGTTCTATCTCGACAGACACCTTAACCAGGCTACCTACCCAATAGCTGAGAGAGTCGGAACAATATGGCGGGAAATAACGCAACGAGAAGGGTATTACAACCGCTGCGAATACAAACCCACTTATGAAGTCAGTATTGATAAGCCTGTGAACTACGATGATACCGAAGCCATCCATAACCTGCGCTATATCATCAGCTACCTTGCCAAAGAAGAACAAAAGCACGCTCACTATCACTACGGAGCCAGTGAGGTACCGCCGCCCAGCGGACTGGGGCGTCCTCGCACGGTGTAACGCACATTCTGCACTTTTTTACGTATCAATCCATTGATGTGGAAGGGCTGGTGGTAACGAGCAATCAACCGCCAGCTCAGGATAATCCCACAATGGAAGACAGCATCATGACAGAACAAATTTCTTTGCTTGATGACCAACTGGTGGATATGCGGTTCATCACGAAGCTAACAGGGCTGACAGATAAGTGGTTTTACAAGCTGATTAAAGATGGCCTATTCCCGAAGCCAATCAAACTGGGTCGCAGCTCCCGCTGGAAGAAAAGCGAAGTCGAATTATGGTTACAGCAACGCATTGCCGATTCACGCAGCCATTGATACAACCCATTCGTTATAAGCTACGCCTTTCCCGTTATCCCAATCCTTAAAGCACCATTAGACTCGGCATAATTCAAACGATATGCTCTATCACCCCATTCACTAAAGTTCTCAATTCAGAAGCTAAAAAACAGAAGCCCCCCCTATCGCTGGCCTATCCGTTATTATGTTGAACCGCTGCCACACGGGCGTTTATTTCCTGGAGTGAGCTTCATATTTTTTAACGATGCGTCAGAACAATCCTGCGCCGGGCATATAACGTTTCCGTAGACAGCTGGAATTCATATTCCGCTGCCTTCAGCTTTCTCGATTTAAGCATCTTCATCGTAACGCCGCTGATCTGCCCTGACTCCAACCCTCTCAGAATTTCACCCGCGCTCAGCATGAGCTGTTGCTTCAAAATCGACAACAAGCTGACCTGAAATGAACGGGAAGTCCTGACACTAACGCGGACCCGCGGGTGGGCAGTGATGCTTACCGGCCAGTGCTCATGAACGGTAAAGCCAAGCCGACCCGATAACTCGGCGTTGTTCCGCTTCAGCATCGCGATATCACTCGCAAAGTGTTGTACCGTGGCGGCATCGTTTGTCATTAGCCGATGAAAAAGCTGGCGGTCAATTTTGCTGACGTGCAGACGCGAAAATAGGGAAATATTCCAGGTGTAATCACAGTGTGTGCATTTATAGATACTCCACACGTGCAGCACCTTCTTTTGCGAATTAACCCGAAATGCACCTGACGGCGTGAAGTCCCGTTTAATGTTGCATGAAGGGCATCGTTTCGCGATGCGCTGATACCCCACAGGCGTGACGGTCCATGTAACTTTCATAACGTACCTTTTTTAACCCATACAAAATCGGATCCGTACTGAACGGACCGTGAATGTTTGTGTATGAAAAATATTTAAGAGATATTTTTCAGTGAGTTAAAAAAAGATTTCCAACGTTACAATCCTGTCAGCGGCCAAAGAGATACAGTAAGACTATCAAAGCGGCATTCATTGGACATATGAGTTGAGTCAATATTCATAATGTTATCAGCAGCATCTCTTGATCTGACTCGCTAAACGCCGCGCAGCAATTTTGTATATTTAGCAGACAATTAAACGATAGAAGGTGCGTGTTATGACATAGCACGAACAGTTTTGTCAGGCCTATGAGATGCCGATATCCGCCTGTATTCTTGCTTAGAGCGCATTTACTCTTTCCATTGATGCAACTCGATGGATTTACTTTCTGCTGGCGGCAGGATGACCTTCCACTACTCGGCACTGCTAGCCGGTATAGCCGTCATCTATTGGTTTCCGGTCTGCTTAAACTGCGCAAGCAGCACCAGGGGCAGTCAGTATCACCGGTAGGCTGTCAGGAGCAATAATGCAAAAGAGATTAAGGAGGGTTTATGTTTTCTTACGTGATGCTGGGTACTAACGATCTACAGCGCGCCATAAGGTTCTACGATCCACTGATGGAATTGCTTGGACATACAAAGGCAGGCCGTAATGAAGAAGGCGCATCCTGGGGGACGTTCAGCAATAACCATACCATCGGATTGTGCGTCGGCAGGCCCTTTAACCAGCAACCAGCGAGCGTTGGTAATGGCACGATGGTCGCACTGAATACCCACTCGTTTGAACACATCCAGCAGTTGTACGAACTTGCTATCAGTCTGGGCGCCAGGGATGAAGGTACACCGGGGCACAGGCCACAATACGGACAGGGATTCCATAGTGCCTATGTACGCGATCCGGACGGGAATAAGCTGGCGTTTGTGTTCTATGCCGATGAGGGTTGAACATCAAACTGACAGTTTTCGTGTTGTGTATGAAAGCGGCGACGCACCGGACATAGTCAGAGAGTAGCCGTCGGGCATAGCGTCAGGCGGTAACTCTTGTAGTCGCAGAGACTGGGGCAGGAGAATCACTAAACAGGAAGCCTTATGCAAATAATATCGTCAAGATGCATCATTCGACCATTTCAGTCACACGAAATTGAAAGTTTTATGGTGTATCGTAATGATGCTGAGTGGATGAAATATCAGGGATTTAAGGGGCTAACAAAAGAGGACTATGAAGCAGAGTTGCTGGGAGTTCTTACACCTGCTCGCGGTATTCAATTGGCCATTGTCAACAAGCTGACGCAGGTTTTGATTGGTGATATTTATTTACGTCAGCAATGCGATGTGTTTTGGCTCGGCTATACCATCAGTCCCGCTTATGCTCGCCAGGGATATGCATTTGAAGCCATTACCGCCACCATCGCCTGGATAAAAGAGAACGGTTTTTCACTCATCAAAGCCGGTGTGAATCCGGAAAATACCCTTTCAATAAGATTACTTATCAGGATTGGCTTCAACTTTTCAGGCATCGAAGAGGGTGAGCATATTTATGTTCTGGATTTAACAAAAGGAGAATAACCTCCGGAGGGGAAAAGCCAATGAGGCCATATAAGGGGTACTAAAACCTGCATTCGTCAGTGCACCTGCCTTTTTTCAGTAAATGAGCTGGCGTTCGATTTCCGAAGTACATCACACTTTTTCTACTGAAATATATCCCTGCTAAAACTACGTGTTATTATTCGCTCCGTAAATACCTTTCATCTCTACCCGAGGCTTTGATGCTGGAGAATGTAATCATCCGATAATCAGCTTACCGACCTTTTCAGGCCGGACTGATTATCAATGCGCCAAAATCGAATGCGGACACCGCTGTGTGTTTGCACGTTTTGCACATGATGATTAAACAGGTTCTTCAGTATGAATTTATCCCGTCAGGAACAACGTACGTTACACGTTCTCGCTAAAGGTGGACGTATTGCGCACGTCCGCGATTCTTCAGGCCGCGTCACTTCCGTTGAATGCTACAGCCGCGAAGGGCTGTTGCTGACCGACTGCACGCTCGCCGTCTTCAAAAAACTCAAAACCAAAAAACTTATCAAGTCCGTCAATGGTCAGCCCTATCGAATCAACACTACCGGGCTGAATAACGTTCGCGCTCAGCTCGATAATCGCTAAGGAGAGTTTCTATGACAGCACACCACTTCACTTTTCAAATCACAGATGAAAGTGATGCCAGTGATATCCGGGAAGTCGAAACCCGCGCATTTGGCTTCAGCAAAGAAGCCGATTTAACGGCCTCTTTACTTGAGGATGAAAGCGCGCGCCCTGCGTTATCGCTGCTGGCCCGACATGAAGGCAAAGCCGTCGGGCATATTTTATTTACCCGGGCAACCTTCAAAGGGGAAATGGATTCACCGCTGATGCATATCCTCGCTCCCCTGGCAGTCATACCGGAATACCAGGGGATGGGCGTGGGAGGACGGTTGATACGCACTGGCATCGAGCACCTGAAATCGATGGGCTGCCAGACAGTATTTGTTCTCGGCCACGCCACCTATTACCCCAGACATGGGTTCGAACCCTGTGCCGGAGACAAAGGCTATCCGGCACCTTATCCCATCCCGGAGGAGCACAAAGCCTGCTGGATGATGCAATCACTCACCGCTCAGCCCATGAACGTGACCGGCCACATCCAGTGCGCGCAGGCCCTGATGAAACCGGAGCACTGGCGTGAATAACAATCTTGTTGTGCCCTTTTGGTGCTTAACCCAATAACAGGAATTAAATAATGGATATCCCACGTATTTTTACCATCAGCGAAAGTGAACACCGCATCCATAACCCGTTCACCGAAGAGAAGTACGCCACGCTGGGTCGTGTGCTGCGTATGAAACCGGAGACCCGCATTCTGGACCTCGGCAGCGGCTCGGGCGAGATGCTCTGCACCTGGGCCCGGGATCATGGCATTACGGGGACTGGCATCGACATGAGTTCGCTCTTCACCGCGCAGGCCATACACCGCGCGGAAGAACTCGGCGTCAGCGAACGCGTACATTTTATTCATAATGATGCGGCGGGTTACGTCGCCAATGAAAAATGTGACGTAGCAGCCTGCGTCGGCGCGACCTGGATTGCCGGAGGCTTTGCCGGGACAGTCGAACTGCTGGCGCAGAGCCTTAAACCGGGCGGGATCATGCTCATCGGTGAACCTTACTGGCGTCAGCTTCCGGCAACGGACGAGATAGCCCAGGCCTGCGGCGTCAGCTCGACAAGCGATTTCCTGACGCTGCCAGGACTTGTGAGTGCATTCGATGAACTCGGCTACGACGTAGTGGAAATGGTGCTGGCAGACCAGGAGGGCTGGGACCGATATGAAGCTGCGAAATGGCTGACCATGCGCCGCTGGCTGGACGCCAATCCTGACGACGACTTCGCCGCCGAAGTCAGGGCCGAGCTAAACATCTCGCCGAAACGCCACGTAACGTACGCGCGGGAATACTTTGGCTGGGGCGTGTTTGCACTCATCGCCAGGTAACAACAGGTTCCCGGTATATCTGACCGGAGAAACCGGGGGCTTCGCCTTGGCTTTGATCTGATGCATCACATGCACAATACATACTCTGTATGTTTATTAATCAGCACGTCACCATAAGGAGCATCATATGTCACAACATGAACAGTTCTGTCAGGCTTGCGGGATGCCGATGTCTGCACCCGATGCACACAGTGCCAGCGATCAATATTGCGCGTACTGCTGTGACAGTAACGGCAATCTTAAACCCTGGGAAGAAGCGGTATCAGGTTTAGCCAGCTTCCTTGATTCCTGGCAAAAAGTCGGCCCGGAAGAAGCACAGAAGCGTGCAAAACGTTATCTGACGGCAATGCCCGCCTGGGTTCATAAAGCAGACGAGTGAAGAACAAAGCCTGAGTAATTTAGGCAGACTATCTTCACTCCCCTGATTCCATAAAGGAGAGACGATGTTTTCTTACATTATGCCCGGCGACCTGCCACACGCCATCACATTCTACGATCCGCTGATGGATATGCTGGGGTAATAGCGTTACATAGTGAAGAACCAATTGGTATTGACCTACTGGAATAATTGACGAAATAAAGATGAAGGGGCATTTGCCCCTTCATCTTTATTTCAGTCGTTTACCTGCCTCATCAACAACTTTTTCACCGTCTTCCTTGGTGAAAGCCGCTTTCTGAGCATCTGGAAGGATATCCAGAACCACCTCGGAAGGACGGCACAGTTTAGTACCCAACGGTGTCACCACAATCGGACGGTTAATCAGGATCGGATGCTGAAGCATAAAATCGATTAACTGATCGTCAGTAAACTTATCTTCCGCAAGCCCCAGTTCTTCATAAGTCTCGACGTTTTTGCGCAGCAGAGCCCGGACTGAAATGCCCATATCTGCAATGAGTTTGACCAGCTCATCGCGTGAAGGTGGATTTTCAAGATAAAGAATAACGTTCGGTTCAGTACCGCTGTTGCTGATCATCTCCAGCGTATTACGCGACGTGCCGCAGGCCGGGTTGTGATAGATGGTGATGTTGCTCATATCAGTATCTCATTACAAAGTGAAAGAGAGACGTAGCGCCAGCGCTGCCAGCGTTACAAACAGCACAGGCAGAGTCATGACAATCCCGGTGCGGAAATAGTATCCCCAGGTGATGGTCATATTCTTCTGTGAAAGTACATGCAGCCAGAGCAGCGTTGCGAGGCTACCAATAGGTGTAATTTTCGGGCCCAGATCGCAGCCAATCACGTTGGCGTAGATCATCGCTTCTTTGATAACGCCTGTTGCGGTGCTTCCATCGATAGAAAGAGCGCCAACCAGCACGGTAGGCAAGTTGTTCATGATGGAAGACAGGAAAGCCGTCAGGAAGCCAGTACCCAGCGTCGCAGCCCAGAGTCCTTTATCCGCCAGTACATTCAGCACACCTGAAAGGTATTCGGTTAGCCCGGCGTTGCGCAGACCGTAGACCACCAGGTACATCCCCAATGAGAAGATGACGATCTGCCATGGCGCACCGCGCAGCACTTTGCCAGTGTTAATGGCATGGCCTCGTTTAGCTACTGCAAACAGGATCACCGCTCCAACAGCCGCAATCGCGCTAACGGGAATACCGAGCGGCTCAAGGACAAAGAACCCAACCAGCAGAAGTATTAAAACTATCCAGCCGGTTCTGAAGGTTGCCAGATCTTTAATCGCTTTTGCCGGTGCTTTCAGAAGAGCCAGGTCGTAAGTCGGTGGGATATCCTTGCGGAAGAACAGATGCAGCATAACCAGCGTGGCAACAATGGCTGCAATATCAACCGGCACCATTACCGACGCATACTCGGTGAAGCCCAGTCCAAAGAAGTCCGCCGAGACTATATTCACTAGGTTCGACACGATAAGTGGCAGGCTGGCTGTATCGGCAATAAACCCGGCAGCCATGACGAATGCCAGTGTCGTGCCTTTGCTGAACCCTAATGCCAGTAGCATGGCGATGACTATTGGCGTCAGAATAAGTGCCGCACCATCGTTGGCAAACAATGCCGCCACCGCTGCACCAAGCAGAACGATATACGTAAAGAGCAAACGGCCACGACCGTTACCCCAGCGCGAAACATGCAATGCCGCCCATTCGAAAAAGCCTGATTTATCAAGCAGCAGGCTGATAATAATCACGGCAATAAAGGTCGCCGTCGCGTTCCAGACGATATTCCACACCACCGGAATATCGCCCACATGCACAACGCCAGATATCAGAGCCAGTCCCGCGCCCAGCATTGCACTCCAGCCGATCCCTAATCCCTTTGGTTGCCAGATAACCAAAACAATGGTCAGGACAAAAATAGCGCCTGCCAGTAACATAAAACCTCCTGACAGGGCGACTTTGTCGCCCTGTATATGTCAAAAAATTAACTCATCAACTCTCTGAGCTTTTCAATACCGGCGGGCTCTGACGCCAGCACCGGAACAAGCGCTATACGGTCAGAATGCTGATTCTTAACAGCCTCAATCTGAGGCAGTTCCTGATGAGCACGCTGACAAAGCAACGGAGAACGCGTATCCGCAATGGAAAGGCTGTTATTGATAATCCAGCCCCACGGATGAATCCCCGCTCTTTCAAGGTCAGCCTGCAGGTTTGCCGCTTCCAGCACTGGTGTGGTTTCTGGAAGCGTAACAAGCAGAACTTTGGTTCTATCCGGATCCTGAAGCTGCATCATTGGGGTAGTAAAATGACCTTTACTCCCCATTTTTCTGGCAATCTCTCGGTGGTAAGCCCCGGTCGCATCCAGCAGCAATAGCGTGTGTCCCGTAGGGGCGGTATCCATGACGACAAACCGTTTACCCGCTTCACGAATCACCCTGGAAAAGGCCTGAAACACGGCAATTTCTTCTGTACAGGGAGAGCGTAAATCCTCTTCCAGTAGCCGTTTCCCTGCTTCGTCCAGATCTCTTCCCTTCGTCTCAAGAACATGCTGGCGATAGCGTTCGGTTTCATCGTGAGGGTTGATGCGGCTTACCTGCAGGTTTTTGAGGCTGCAGTTCAGCGTTGTATTCAGGTGCGCTGCAGGATCAGAGGTCGTGAGATGCACGTCAAATCCCATGTCTGCCAGCCTTACGGCGATGGCCGCAGCCATCGTGGTTTTCCCTACACCACCTTTGCCCATCAACATAATCAGGCCGTGTTCACTGCGAGCGATATCATTGACCAGGCCAGAGAGCGATAAGTTTTCAGGCGTGTACAGGATGTTCGTTACCGGGAGCGGTAATGCCTCAGAATGGGTATCCAGCAGTCCCTTCAATGCTGAAACACCAACCATATTGACTGGCTGTAGTAATAGGATATCTGTCGGTAGCTCAGATAAACCGGCAGAAAGATTTGCCAGTGCCTCCTGCTCACGTTGCCATATCGCAGCGGCCAGGGCGTCATGTTCAGCTTCTGCTTTAGGCAGCACACCATTAATCACCAGATACTGGTTTTTCAGGCCAATTGCGGCGAGTTCTTCATGGGTGCGGGCGACTTCCTGCAGCGTAGATTTTTGCAGTCGTGCAACCAGAACCAGGCGGGTACGTTCAGGATTGGATAACGCCTCTACCGCATGAGAATACTGCTCACGCTGCTTTTCCAGCCCGGCCATTGGGCCAAGACAGGAAGCACCATCTGGATTACTTTCAATGAAGCTACTCCAGGCACCGGGAAGCTGGAGAAGGCGAATCGTGTGGCCCGTCGGCGCTGTATCAAAAATAATGTGATCGAAACGGGTCAGCAGGGAAGCGTCTGTCAATAAGCCGGTGAACTCATCAAACGCCGCAATCTCAGTCGTACAGGCTCCTGAAAGCTGCTCGCTGATACTGTTAACAACGTCATCAGGCAGAAGACCTTTTATTGGATCAACGATTCTGGCGCGGTATTGCTGGGCGGCTTCCTGCGGATCAATCTCCAGAGCAGAAAGCCCAGGAACTGCTGTCACAGGGCGAATGGTATTACCGATAGCCTGATCGAACACCTGACCGACATTGGAGGCTGGGTCAGTACTGACCAGCAAAACCCGCTTACCCTGTTCGGCGAGGCGGATAGCCGTCGCGCAGGAAATAGAAGTTTTTCCTACACCTCCCTTACCGGTAAAAAACAGGTAAGGCGGGATATTCTGTAAGAATTTCATATGTCCTCCTGACATATTTAGCAACAAGAAGTATTACCACCACAGCAGTTGGTGGGAGCTAACCCTACCTTCTCCAGCGGAATACCGAACCAGCGAGCCAGCTCAGCGCGTTTTGGGTATCGCCCAGCCATCACCGTTTCACCGTCCAACAGCAGTAGTGGAAGCCCTTCTGCTCCAGATGCTTCGAGGAATGCTTTCGCTTTCTCATTGTGAACAAAGCTCATGGGCTGCTGCGCCAGGTTGTAACGTTCAACCTGTACACCACGTCCTTTCAGCCACTGCACATCAGCAGAAAAATCAACCAGAACCTGATCGACATCTGAGCCACATACGCCGGTACTGCAGCACATTGCCGGGTCAAACACCGTTAACGTTTTCATTCTGAACACCTCACATTCGTAAAATCATATATGTTCAGACAAATTTTTTAGATGCAAACAGCCTTACCGCTACCAGAGCAGTTTGCCGATACCAGCTTACGGGCGATGGCCTGTACGTCGTCCTGTTGGCTTAACCAGGCCTGCTCAATCACCTGAGCGGCCCAGGAAGGAATATGCGGGGATAAGCGGTAGTGAACCCACTTGCCCTGTTTCCGATCCAGCAATAGACCACTTTCCCGGAGCATTGCCAGATGACGGGAGATCTTGGGCTGCGACTGCTCCAACGCCGTGCAAAGATCGCACACGCACAGCTCTCCCATCTCTCTGAGCAACAACACAATGCCCAGGCGGGTTTCATCGGAGAGGTTTTTGAAGAGTTGTAAGGATGTTAGTGACATCTGGCCTCCTGAAAGTTTGGATACAGGATACTCGGTAGATGAACATAATCAATAGACACATTCGAAAAAGCATATGTGTAATTTTGAGGCTTTATATTTGTCTTTAAAAATCAATAAGATAATTTAAAAGATAACACTTTTCAGACATTATCGAGGTAAACAAGATTTCATTGTGGCTTCTCCCCCCAACTATCGGTGAGTCTTATAACTAGGTTTTATGAAATTACTATATTTATTGAATATCTATCTCGTTGTCATGAAAAGGTTTTATTCGCAGAAGATAGATAGTACACTATGTGTACTACATACTGAAAAGTACCTAATCATGAAAGACAAAAAATTTAAATTCATTGTTTTTTTTCTGACATTCTTTATTTTTTCTTGTGTAAATAATGTAGCATTTGCTTCAAATAAAACAATAAGCGCACAACCAACAGAAAAAAAACTTATCGATGATAAGCAAAATATTCCACCTGAGAATATCAAGCCTTATCTTGAATCAAAAGAAATAATTGAACTAACGTCTTTAATTAACTCTCAGAAAAATGAAATTGAAGTAATGAGGAATAAAATAAATTCATTAGAGAATAGTAGTGGAATGAATTTTGCCGTATGGACCGGTATTTTATTAGCCTCAGTGGCAGTAATACTGACAGTACTTGGTATTGCAATGGCTGTGTTTTCATTTTTCGGATATAAGAAAATAATGGATAGTGTTAAAGAGGTTGCGACGACCATATCTACTACAGAGGCAGCTATTGTTTCAGAACGACTCGCACCTACAGTAACAGAAGATGTGTTATTAAAACTTATAGAAGGTAGAAGTTTCGATAAAATAATTTACGAAGCTGTACAAAAAGTAACGTATCGAGGGATTAGATTTTCATCAGAGGACATGCTGGAGGAGGAACCAAAATGATTATGACTAACTCTAACGAATGGTTTTCTCTTTCAGATGAGCAAGTATCCTTAATTAAAAAAATGCAGGAAGAGTTTCCAATTCCTGTAGGTGCAATAGCTAAGGAATTAGGGGTAACCGTTATGAAAGCAACTTTACCCGCAGGAATCTCAGGTGAAATTAAGGAAGACAACGGCCGTTTTGTTATAAGAGTTAATCGTCATGATGTAAAAGAAAGACAGCGTTTCACCATTGCTCACGAAATAGCCCACTTCCTGTTACATAGAGATCGTATTGGAGATGGTATAACGGATGATATTCTTTATCGTTCCAAGCTTTCAGACTATATGGAGGTTCAAGCTAATAGACTTGCAGCAGATATATTAATGCCTTGGCATTTAATTCAACTAAAACTATCCGAATATAAGGAGTTCCGGGAAGAAGAGAAATATGAAAAAATAGCTGACGAAGCAGAGGTATCGACTACAGCTATTAAAATTCGACTCGGAAAATTATAAGGAGCAGTTGCAATGTTTAATCATGATGATAACTTTCAATATGACTATGCTCCAATATTATCGCTTAGCCCTTCTGAAATGATGGCTTTAGAACAATTGCCAGGGAAGGATAAAGACAATATTTTACCCGTAATACCGCTAAAAGGTTGGGCCAGCTCACAACAGCTTGAAAACTCGCTATTGAGAATTGAAAAGTCTATTGACGACAGGAAGTGGGTAGCATCCATTGATAAGGATTACCTGTTGAATAACAAAACCTTTCTTTTTACTGGGAAATATCCCAGAGAGGTTTTTTATCAACTTAAAGAGTTGTTACAACCAACAAATGGTTATGATAACTGGTATAAATTTTTAGTAAAAACTATACATGCCATACCCGTTGTAAATTTAGAGGAATCATCAGTCCTCGAATTGCAAATAAAAAAACTATATTCTCTTGATAGAGGTATTGTTTTTATTTTTGACTTAAAAAACATGACTCTTTCTTATTATCACGATGTAATTCATCTGATTTCCAAAATGGGGATACAAGACTTATTGTTTATTTATGATATCGGAACTATTAATGGTGATTATAATAATTACTATCAACCGATACTAAACCTGATAAATAAGACAAAAGAAAAAATCCCTTTTGTGAGGGTTGCGATATCGGGAACTTCATTTCCTTTCAATTTTGCTGGCTATCATCGAGGTGAAAACCCTATATTTGAAAGGTTATTATTTAATAAATTAAAACAAAACATTACATCATATCCCACTATATATTCTGACCGAGGTAGTGCAAGAATTGAAAAACAAAGTGGAGGCGGTAATCTACCCCCGCCACGAATTGACTATGCATTGAAAAACGATTGGCGTTTCATTAGGCATGAATTTTACGACCCAAAATCTCCTGGAGAGGGAGAAAAAGAAGAACTGTACTCTTTATGTGCTAAAGAAATTATGGAACAAGAGTATTGGTCAGAAAACTTACATCTTTGGGGAACTCAAATGATTGAATTAACATCTAAAGGTGACAAATTTGGCATAAACTCGGCGCAAAAAGCAACTGCAGTTAGAATAAATTTGCACCTTTACACCCAACTACATTACAACGATGAATTAGAAAGCATTGATACTGATGAAGAGTGGGAGGATTAAATTTTATTATTAAAAATTGAAGGTTTCTAAAAAGAAACCTTCACCTTATAACTTCATCAATTGATCTAAGATACTTTCCTCATGACCAATATATATATTTGTCCTTAGAGCTGAGTATGGGCTTAATAGATCGATATCACTAAGAATAACTTTCTTTCTCAGTAGAATATTCTCTATAAACAAGTTTGATGTCAAAGCATAACGATTAGAGTTATCAT